>JGI10211J34971_10002870_pt1 | contig 13904 bp, 10 predicted proteins | sample Etolagsediment_FD_34971 | JGI IMG/M metagenome (IMG submission 34971) | reverse complement strand
CTAACTTTTCGTTGCTGTGGGAATTTTATCCTCGGAATATCAACTATATGCCTGCGGTAAAATTTTCCTCGCGCCTCAATTTAGAACAAAATGCCTCATTTCTGGACAGACACTATCTAGTGTCTGTCCAAAATTAGATGGTTTGGAGATACTTCTCCAGCAAATTAAAATTTCTTCCCACATCTTCAGGTTTGTGGGCGTCAGACCCTGCTAGCAGGGGGATCTTCAAAGCAAGCGCTTCTCTTATGATAAAAGGAGCCGGAAAAGGAGTCCCCCTGATGCTGAACCCTGAGGTATTCACTTCCAGAGCCATGCCCTTCTTTTTTACCGCACCAAGAAGTTTCTGTATCTGCTTTCTGTAGCTGCTGTCTATTGTGATTCCCGGCTGGAAGCGAAGTGCGGCATCCAGGTGGCAGAGGACTGTGCCCGGGAGGAATTCAACCGCCTCGGTCAGGGTGGAGAAATATTCGCAAAGGATTTTGTGACAGCCACCTGCTTCAATGGCAAGAATGTTTGACTCTTTACGGCTTACCAGGTTCAGGTGGTGTTCCTTTTCGGCAACCGGCATAAAATGATAGGAAACTCCAACCCTATCCCAGTTTCTCCGTTCTAAGCGCTTCAGCAGCTCTTCTCTGTGACTTGGGCTGTAGCCTACTTCAACTCCGAGTGATATTCGGATACGCTTTTTAAACTTTTTCTGAAGTCGTTGTCCCTCAGAAAAATAGAGATCAAAATCATCTTCAGTGAGCCAGGTTTTTTCAAAATAGCTTACTCCTGCCTCCATGTGCTCAAGGAACACAATTTCTTCAAGCCCGGCCGCAATTCCGCTGAGAACATATTCTTCCATCTCACCTTTAGCGTGGTGGCAATACTTTGTGTGGATGTGTCCATCCGAGTGGAATGTTAGTTCACCTGGCAGCGGACTGGTCATGGAAGAGAAAGAGATAAAGAAGAATCAGGCATTTCCCTTTGGAAATAAATGAATAACACCATCAATATCTGATGTGTCGCAAATATGGCCATTATTCAGTTCCATTTCAAGGAACTCTTCGATTCCCTCTGGGGGCAGGGAAACGCTTGGGCCTTCTGGAAGGTGGTAAACCAGAGTATGTACTCTGGTGAAATCAACGGGACGAACGAAAAGTTTCATGCACTATATCCGAATGTAAAAGAATAAAAGTAAATTGTAGAGATCGACTATACGTATCTTTGAGTTAAACCGCAAGAAATTTGAATGAAAAGTTAAGGATAATCTGAAATGCCAGAATCCTTGTGGGAAATAGGTTTGACACGGACCTGCTATGTGTTTACTATGTCAGTTTCAATGAATATGAATTCATTCTCTAGTAAGAGATATAACGATACAATTAACGAATAAAAGGTGTTTGAATGAGCGAGCAGGATATGTCAGGTAAGGAAAAAACGTTGTTTGGTAAGGGACTCAACCCTTCTAATATTCTTCCGAAGAAATTAACTTTAGAGTCAAAAATCAAATTTCGTTGTCATCCAGGGGTAGAATGTTTCACTGCCTGTTGTGGTGGTATCAAGATTATTTTAACTCCCTATGATATTTTGATGCTTAAAAAGCGGTTGGATATTCCAGCTCATGAATTTCTTCAGAAATATACGACCCCTGTATATCTTGAGCAGACAGATATGCCGGGTGTTGCCTTGAAACTTCGTGAGGATGATAATAAATGTCCTTTTGTTACTCCTGAAGGATGTACGGTTTACACGGATCGTCCGTCAGCCTGCCGCTATTATCCCGTTGGAATGGCTGATTTCCATGAGGGGCAGGGATCAATGGGGGCCGGGGCCGATCATAAAGATGAGGAAAAATTTTTCTTTATTGTGAAGGAGGATCACTGTAAGGGCTTTCAGGAAGACAAGGAATGGACTGTTGCCGAATGGCGTGCTGATCAGGGAGTCGATGTTCGTGATGAAATGAATAAGGATTGGTTGCGACTGGTTATGCGTCGTAAGTCATTTGGTCATCAGGCGTCACTTTCAGAACAGGCAAAACGAATGTTCTTTATGACTTCAACCGATCTTGATCATTTTCGCAGGTTTGTTCTTGAGAGTTCATTTCTCGATACTTACATAATTGATGACGAGACACTCGAGAAGATCAAGTCCGATGATGTGGAGTTGATGCTTTTTTCTTTCAAATACCTGGCCAATGCTCTTTTTGGTGCTGAAGGTCTCTCTATCAGAGAGGATAAGATTCAGGAAAAAGTGAAAGAAATTAAGCAGCGTCAGGATGATTCTGTTACTAACTCTGTCAATGCGTACAAGGAAATCAAGAAGGCCAGAGGCGAGGAAGTTGACCCTGATCTGTAAATAGCAGTTCCCAGCACTTTAATCGCTGCGTGGCGATCTAAAGAATAAAAAAAAGGGCCCTGGAAGAATTCTTCCAGGGCCCTTTTTTTGTTGTATCTCTAATTTTGTACAGTGGCCCAGGTTCGTTCGTTTCTGTTTTGGCGCGATAGTTGAAACCATGCGCCAAGACTGAAACGAACAAAAATGGGGTAACCGTTAAACTGTTACTTCTCAGGATCCAGGGATGCTGCTCTGGCCTGAAGAAACTTCCAGCTCTTAGTAACATCTTTCTGAGACTGAGCCATGAGTTCATCAGCGTGCTCGGGGTTCATCATCTTCAGCATACGGTAGCGGTTCTCGCCCATGGCATACTCTTCAAAAGTCATTGTAGGCTCTTTGGAGTCAATAGAGAGAGGATTTTTACCAGCTGCTTCCAGCTCAGGATTGAAGCGATACAGTGGCCAGTGACCACATGCAACTGCCTTCTTCTGCTGATGCAGGCCCTGAGTCATGTTGATGCCGTGGTTGATGCAGTGTGAGTAGGCAATGATCAAAGATGGTCCATCATATGCTTCAGCCTCTGCAATTGCCTTGGCAACCTGAGTGGGATTGGCACCCATGGAGATCTTTGCCACATATACGTTGCCGTATGTGGAGAAAATCATGCCGATATCTTTCTTGGGCATCTTCTTGCCACCTGCTGCAAACTGGGCAGTAGCTGCACGGGGAGTGGACTTTGACATCTGACCACCGGTGTTGGAATACACCTCGGTGTCAAGAATCATAACGTTTACATTCTCGCCCGAGGCAAGTACGTGATCCAGTCCACCGTATCCGATGTCATATGCCCAACCGTCACCACCGAAGATCCATACTGATTTCTTCACCAGGTAATCGGCGCAGCCAAGTAGACGTTTGGCGATAACGTTATCGCCTGCAGCAGCAAGTGTGGCTTTCAGTTTACCGACACGGTCGCGTTGTGCCTCTATTTCGGTCTGGCTTTTTTGAGGAGCACTGACGATATCGGTTGCCACTTTTTTGGTGATCAGTTTTTCAGCAACTGCTTTATCCATCAGTTCCACAGCTTGGGAACCAAGTTTGTTTACTGAAGCACGCATGCCAAGACCAAATTCCGCATTATCCTCGAAAAGAGAGTTGGCCCAGGCGGGTCCCCGTCCGTCTTCACGTTTGCAGTAAGGAGTTGTTGGCAGGTTGCCACCATAGATTGAAGAACAACCGGTTGCATTGGCAATCAGCATTCTGTCACCAAACATCTGAGTAACAAGTTTGATGTATGGGGTCTCACCACAGCCGGCACAGGCACCGGAGAACTCGAACAGTGGACGAAGAAGCTGGCTTCCCTTGATTGTTGCAGGGTTGACATCAGCTGGAGCAACCTCGGGTTGAGCAAGAAAATACTCTACGTTCTTGGCCTGGGCAGCGCGGATCTTGTCAGAGTTTGGAACCATCTGCAGTGCTTTAACGCCTTTTGTTCCAGGGCAGACATCCATACATTGGGTACAGGAACAGCAATCCTGAGTAAATACCTGAATGGCAAACTTGGAGCCTTTGAAGGCCTTACCAACAGCAGGAATTGTTTTGAAACCCTTGGGAGCCTTAACCATCTTACCAATTTTCATACGAATGGCTGCATGGGGGCATACAAGAGAACACTGGCCACATTGAATGCAGTTTTCCTCAAGCCATTCCGGTACGTTAACACCAATGTTGCGTTTCTCGTACTGGGTGGTGCCGGTGGGCCATGTACCATCATTAGGCATCTCGGAAACTTTAACCTGATCACCTTTTCCTTCGATCATCTTGGCGGTAACATTCTTGACGAAGTCAGGCGCAGTAGCAGGAACGGTTGGAGGCATCTCGTGACCGCTGGTGGATTTTAACAGTTTTACTTTAACAATGTTTTTCACAGCAGCATCAACGGCGTCGTAGTTCATATTGACTATCTTGTCGCCTTTTTTGCCATAGGTTTTCTTGATGGCCGTTTTGATCGCAGCGATTGCCTCTTTCTCGGTAATAATTCCGGAAATAAGGAAGAAGGCAGTCTGCATGATCATATTAATGCGGGCGCCAAGACCGAGGGCTATACCAAGAGAAAGTGCATCTATGATATAGAACTGTGCTTTTTTGTCGATCAGGTCTTTCTGGACTTTTCCTGGTAACTCTTTCCAGATCTGTTTGGCATCGAATGTGGTGGTAAGGAGAAATGTACCACCCTGGTCAAGATTGCGAAGCATGTCATACTGGTCAAGGAAGGTGAAGTTATGACAGGCGATAAAGTTGGCCTTGTTGATAAGGTAGGGAGCAACAACCCGGTTTTTACCAAATCTCAGGTGAGATGTAGTGATGGAGCCGGATTTTTTTGAGTCATAAACAAAATATCCCTGAGCAGAGTTATCGGTCTCGGTGCCGATAATTTTAATAGTATTTTTGTTTGCTCCAACGGTACCATCGGATCCTAAACCATAGAACATGGCACGATAGACATCGTCACCTTCTATTGAGTAGTTGACGTCATAATTAAGACTGGTTCCGGCGACATCATCATTTGGACCAACACAGAAGTGGTTTTTAGGGGCCATTGCTGCCATGTTGTCATAGATTGCTTTGACCATGGCGGGGGTGAACTCGGCAGAGCCAAGTCCATAACGACCTGAAAGAATCAGTGGCTGGTAGGCTGCACTGTTTGATTCGGTGGCCTCACCAACTGCTGCACGAACGTCAAGATAAAGAGGCTCGCCTGCAGATCCTGGCTCTTTTGTTCTGTCCATTACGGTGATGCGCTCAACGGATGAAGGCAGAGCATTTACCATTGCCTTGCAGTCGAAAGGTCTGAAGAGACGAACAATTACCAGACCAACATTTTTTCCTTCGCTGACAAGATGGTCGATGGTGGCAGACACGGTCTCACAACCAGAGGCCATCATGACAATAACATCTGTTGCATCGGGGGATCCGTAGTAATCAAAGAGATGATACTGACGTCCGGTGAGGCCGGCAAATTTGTCCATGGTATCCTGGACAATTTTTGGAGCGGCTGCGTAGAATGGATTAACGGTCTCACGGCCAGTGAAATAAACATCTGGATTTTGTGCAGTACCCCGTATGGTCGGATGGTCAGGAGAGAGAGCACGATTACGATGGGCGATGATATTGTCTTCATCTATCATTGCACTCATGTCGTCATAGCTGAGTTCTTCAATCTTCTGGATCTCGTGGGAGGTACGGAAACCATCAAAAAAGTGAACAAAGGGGATACGGGAAGCAAGGGATACCTGGGTGGCTATCAGGGCCATATCCATACATTCCTGAACGTTCTGGGAACAGAGCATGCCCCAACCGGTCTGACGAGCCGCATAAATATCAGCATGATCACCGAAAATGGAGAGTCCCTGAGCAGCGATGGAACGAGCTGTTACATGGAAGACAGTGGGAGTAAGTTCACCGGCAATCTTGTACATATTAGGGAGCATCAGGAGGAGCCCCTGAGAGGCGGTAAAGGTGGTACACAATACGCCCGTGGCAAGAGAGCCATGCAGAGAGCCTGCAACGCCACCCTCAGACTGCATCTGGGTTACAACGGGAATGGAACCCCAGATATTTTCCTGCTTTCCTGTAGCTTTTGTATCTGCCTCGGCGGCCATGGGTGAAGAAGGCGTGATGGGGTAGATTGTGATAACTTCGCTTGTGGCGTAGGCTACATGGGTGCAGGCCTGGTTGCCATCGATTGTGACCATTTTTCTCGACATAGGTAAATCTCCTTTGTTGTTTATAGTTGCTGTTTATGTTTTGTGTGTGATTATTGTTTTCGGGGTAAATTTTTCAGATCATCAATTCCCTGGCTGACGATACTGTAGCCTTCCATTGCTTCAAGCTCTTTCACAAGATCATCAACTTCACCGTTGTAAGGCATGATGCGAACAGATACACGTTTTGATCCGGCAGGGGCGTCATCAAATGAAGTGAGGATGGAAAGAACTCTGGCACGATTCTGACGGAGGACATCGATAAGCTGGGAGACTGACCCTCCAACGTCGGACATATCCATGACAATCTGAAAGGCTCCGTCCTGGATACCTGTGGCATGAATAAAGCCGCGAAGGACATCGGATTCGGAGAGAAGTCCTACAAGATTTTCTTCATCATCAACAATGACCAGACCGGAGATTTTTTCATTCAGCATGACGAGAGCTGCTTTTTCAAGCGTATCATCCATGCTTAAACGAATGGGGGCAGCAGTCATGACATCTTTAACCTTCATCTCAGAAAGAAGATAATACATTTCATGCATATCCATGTCTGTTTTCGATGATGGTGATGCCTCTTTCAGGTCACGATCGGTAATGATACCCGCTAGCTTTCCCTGAGAGACAACGGGTAATCGCCTGATGTTATTGTCTTTCATTGTTCGTCCGGCTCGCATAACCGATGTGTTGGCATCCACTGTAAGTATAGTGGTAGCCATCCAGTCCTTAATTAGCATAGGGCCTCCCTGTTAAATGCAGGTGAAAAAGATGTAATGGCAGCGTTAAAGGCTGAAAGCCTCTCGTGGCTGATTAATAACGTGTATTGGATTATATAAAGCAAAGCAGAATTGCTTAATATAGAATATTTTTTATTGTGACGCAAGAAGAGAATAACTCTTCGTTGAGGAGCAGGATTCTTGATTCGAAGGTGTTTTTTTTACTTGGTAATTTCACCTTGAATTGATAGAAGAGGGTGGATGAGGCCATTGAAACAGACACAATTAGATGATTTACTAGCAACTGTCCAGAATGAAGAGGAATATGTCTTTCTTGACACAGCTCGCTGTGATGCTGAAAACAGGTCTTCTTTTCTCTTTCTACGGCCACAGTCCCGTCTGGAGTTTTTTTCAGGAGATGATCCCCTGGCCTTTGTTGCGTTACTGGAAGAAAAATTGGCTGAAGGAAAGTACCTCGCAGGCTGGTTGGCGTACGAATTTGGCTATCTGCTGGAACCACGGATTTCAGGAATTATCCCTTCACAAGGCCAGCAGGGTGTCCTGTTGGCATCTTTTGGAGTGTTTCAGAAACCGCTTCAGTACAATCATGAAAGTGGAGAATCAAGCTTTCCAGGCCTTAAGACAGCGCCTATCGCTTCAGGTTTCGGTGTGGATAATCTGACGCTCAGTCAGGAAAAAGGAAGTTATCTTGAAGCGGTTCGCCGGATTAAAGAATACATCGCAGCAGGTGATACCTACCAGGTTAATTATACACTAAAGCTTCTGTTTGATTTTCATGGTTCCCCCGAGGCTTTTTACGGCAGTCTTCGCCGCAATCAATCCGTTGCCTACGGTGCTGTGCTCCGTCTAGGCGGGGAATACATCCTTTCTCTCTCTCCAGAGCTTTTTTTTCGGGTGAACGGAAAGGCTATTTCTGTATGCCCCATGAAGGGAACCATGAGACGTGGTCGCTACTTGCAGGAGGATCAGGAGTTGTGTGAACTACTCAGCAAAGATCCTAAGAATCGCAGCGAGAATGTAATGATTGTAGATCTGCTGCGAAATGACCTTGCCCGTCTCGGCCACCTTGCAGGTGATGGATGGGTGCATACCACGTCGCTCTTTGATGTGGAACGTTATGAGAGTGTGCTGCAGATGACCTCCAGTATTCATGCGACAACAGCCGGAAATGTTATTCAAACTGCTGGAATCCGCAATGTGTTAAAGGCACTGTTTCCATGTGGTTCTGTTACCGGTGCACCAAAAATACGAACCATGGAGATCATTCGGGAACTGGAAGAATCTCCCCGGGGAGTGTATACCGGAGCCATAGGGTACTTTGCACCGGATGGTCGTGCCGCATTTAATGTTCCCATCCGTACTATCCGGATCGCAGGTGGGAAGGGGGAGATGGGAATTGGTTCCGGAATTGTACATGATTCGAACCCGGAACAGGAATGGGAGGAATGCCTTTTGAAGGCCCATTTTCTGACAAAACCGGTTGCTGAGTTTGTTCTTATTGAAACGCTTCTATGGGAGCCTGGAAAGGGGTATTGGCTACTTGATTATCACCTTGACAGGTTGGAAAAAACGGCAGTTTATTTTAGTTTTGTTTTTTCGAGCAAAGATATCGTTGAGTCTCTTCAATCATTTAAAAACACAAAAGAATTTCAGAAAAGTTGCTTCAGGATGCGCCTCACTCTGGCAAAAGATGGTACTGTAACAACAACTGTTCATCCCTGCGATATGCCTCTGTTGCGTTGTTTGCCGGGAAATCCACAGGCGACCCATAGTGCTCTACCCTGCATCGATCTTTCAGAAAAAAAAGTGGATTCTTCTTCTCCCTGGTTTTTCCATAAAACCAGTGAGAGGCGTTTGTTCCAGGAAGAATTTGCCAGGGCACAGAAAGAATCGTTTTTTGATGTCGTGTTTTTGAATGATCGTGGTGAACTTACCGAGGGATGCATTTCGAATTGTATTGTCTGGCTTGACGGGAAGTATTATACCCCACCGGTTTCTTCCGGTCTGCTTGAAGGTACCATGCGTCGTAAACTTCTGGCGGAAAACTCTACTGCGCTTCAGGAGAAAATACTCACGTTTGAGGATCTTCAGCGGGCAACAGCTTTGTTCTGCTGTAACTCCGTTCGTGGAGTTGTTCAGGTTCGCCTGACGGATTTGAGTTGATAAAATATTTATTCCTGTTTGTAACTTTTTCCCAAGGCCTTTGGGGCACGAGATAGAAAGAGTTTTCCTGCAAATCCCTGGGGTTTGTTTTCAGAATAGTCCTGTTTTCGCGTGTTTCTGGTTGAAAAATGCATAAGGACGAGGGTGAAAATCATGAGTGGAAATGGCGCGGTTTGAAAAACCTGTGCTGGAACCCCGGGGAAAAGATTCTGGAGGCCAATACCACTTACCTGAAGGAAGGCAAACAGCATGGCACCAAGAGCCACGCGTATTGGATGCCAGCCACCGAAAATAACCAGCGCAAGGGCAATCCATCCAATTCCTTCAGCTCCCTGGGGGCGTCCCCATCCAGGTTTTAATGAAAGTGAATAGGCAGCTCCGCCTAAACCCACGAGAAAAGCTCCCGCCAGAACCGCTGTCATCTGAATCCTTCCAGGGTTGAGTCCGCGGGCAAAAGATGCTGCCGGATTTTCTCCAACGGAGCGTAAGGAGAGTCCAGCTTTGCTGAAGCTGAAGAAACAATAGAATAGAAAAATAAGCAGCAGGGCGATCCAGACCGTCGGTGGCTGGGTCAGAATGACTTGCAGGGAGTTGGGGAGCGAATCGTAGAACGGGAATTTTGTCGCCAGGAGTGTCGGTCCCTGAACTCTGCTGTACGGATTGCCGAGAAAGTATGCCAGATCCCGACAGAGCAGTGACAGGGTAAAGCCAACTGCCACCTGTGTAAGATGGAGATAGATGCTGAAGTAGCCAACAATTAATCCGGTGAACATACCCGCACAACCACCTGCCAGAAAACCAAGAAGCAGCGAGTCTGTTTGCCGGGCGATCACAAAGGCGGCCATTGCAGAAAACAGTACCACGCCATCAAGGGACAGATTGATAACACCGCTTTTTTCGGTGAGCGTTTCTCCCAGTGCAATTATGATAAGAGGTGCACTGGCCGTCAGTACCGATGCAATAAGCACGGGGATGGAAAGATCACCAATCATGACTGCCTCCTTCTCTGTCTGATACCTAAAATGAACAGGGCGCAGAGTACGCAGCAGCCTTGAATCACTCCGGACAGGGAGGAGTCAAGTTGGAGGACAATGGGTAGCTGAATCGCTCCGACATTGAGGCTTGCAAAAAAGAGAGCAAGAAACGGAAGGAGCATGATTCTGTATCCAGCAAGCAGTACGACTAACAGGGCAAGATAGCCATACCCACTTGAAATTGAGGGAATAAGACGATGATAAACAGCGGTCACCTGAAGAAATCCGGCAAGTCCGGCACAGGCTCCTGCGATACTGATTGACTGGAGGTAGTAGCTTTCGGGGGAAATCCTGTAAAGGAGGGCTGCTCTTGGGTTTTGTCCGACTGCCCTGAGATTCAGGCCAAAGTGACTTTTTTCAAGGAGTAGCCAGGTGATACTGATGACTGCAACGGCAATGAGCAAACCAGCAGGGGCCATCCGCCAGCCGGGAGGTGTCGAGAGCCAGAGTTCCCGGCCAAGAAGCTCTGTGCCGCTCATCGAAGCTATCCCCGGTCGTTTCCAGGGGCCAAAAATAAGCCAGAGAACAAATCCCTGGGCGACAAAGTTGAGTCCAAGGCCGCCAAATATCTCATGAACCCCACCCCGGGTTTTCAGCAGTCCTGCCAGAAGCCCCCATATGCCGCCACCAAGCAAAGATGCGAGGAATGCCAGAAAGAGACGAAGGAGCGGGCTTTCGATGCCAGGAACCCGCAGAGCAGCCATGGCGAATATTGCACCCATTATGATCTGCCCCTCAATACCGATGTTCCAGAGATTGACTTTAAAGGTGTGGAGGAGTCCGCATGCACAAAGAATAAGAGGGATCCAGACAGAGAGCACCTGACTCATTTTGGTGATGGAGGCAAAGGCACCCAGCCAGATATTTTGAAAGGCTGCAAGGACGGGAGCTCCAGTGATGAAGAGTATGAGCGCCGTGAACCCTAAGACGAGGATGCTCCCAAGGAGTATATCGAAGGCGGCACGTTCTATGAGCTTTGCCCCACGTAACTTTTTCATTGTTCCTGCATTCCCATCATAGCTGCAGCAATAACATCGTGGCTGGTGTTAAGAATAGCGCTGTCCAGCACAATATCACCATCATGAAAAACAAGAATACGATCACTGTAATAAAGAATTTCGTCCAGCTCAGGAGATGAAAAAATGATGGTTGTTTCAGGGCTCAGTTCACTGCGCAGATAGTTCCATACCCATTGTCCAGAACGGATGTCCAGCCCTCTGGTCGGGTTTTCCAGAAGTAACAGGCGTGACTGTGGGTCGAGCAGGGCCAGGAGGAGACGTTGCTGGTTACCTCCGGAAAGGTCTCCTGCCGCATCCTCTGCCTGTCCCTTTATGGAAAATTGGGCGATGGCCTCCTGGGTCAGTCTTCTGCTGGTTTTTGTGGAGTGCCAGAATGTATTGCCACTTCTTCGCAGACTGAAATGATCACTGATTGATATCTCTGCAAAGAGTGCTTCTTCAAGACGATCAGCAGGAATGAAAGAGGTCTTCAGTCTTTGGGCCTGCAGGCTGGCATTACCAGTGCGGGAGAGGTTTTCTTCAAAGAGTTTTACTGTCCCCTCAATGGGGGGCGTCAGCCCCGCAGCGAGGCGCAAAAATGTGGATTGGCCCGCACCGTCGAGTCCTGCGAGGCCAATAATTTCACCCTCCGCAATCGTGGTGTTACACTGTTTCAGGCCAAGGCGTTCTCCAGCTGCTTCCACATCTTCCATGACCAGTATTGGTTCTCCCATATTTCTTTTTGGTACCTTGCCAGTCTGCTCAGGGATAGAACCGAACATGGCCGTGAGAAGTTCCGGGAGGTAAAAGGGCGCAGCACTGTGGTGAGTTGTGCGTCCATGACGAAGCACCGTCACCTCATCGCAGAGGGTTGCTACTTCTTCAAGTTTATGAGAAACGAGCAGGATTGTCATACCGTCTGCAGCGAGTTGTTTGAGCGCAGGAAAGAGAACCTCTTTCTGGGCAGGCGAAATACCTGTGGTTGGTTCATCAAGAATCAAGGTACGTGTTTTACAGTGGATAAGGCGCAGTAATTCAATCTGTTGTCTTTCTCCCACGGTTAAACGTCCGACACAGCAGTCGGGATCAAGGTGAAAGCCGAAACGAGCAGCAAGGCTTAGCAGGGATAAACGCAATTTCTGATTTTTTCTTTCTGGAGTGCCAAGACTGAAATTTTCAAGGACGCTAAGAGGTGGGAAATCCATCGGTTCCTGATAGAGCATACCAATACCTAATCTTGCCGCTTTCCCCGGATTGCCAAGCCTTACATCCTGGCCGCCAATAAGAATTGTCCCACTCGATTTTGACTGGTAGCCGGTGAGGATTTTCATCAGTGTCGATTTGCCGGCACCGTTCTCACCAATTATTCCATGGATGGTTCCGGAATGCGCAGTAAGGCTTACGTCTGTTAAAGCACTGATTGATCCAAAGTCCTTGGAGATATGCTGGAATTCTACATCCATGGGAAGGGAAAGCTGTATAGGAGGATAGGTGTTACTAGGAAAGTAAGCACAACAGGGAATGTTGAATTGTGAAGTGTCATGGCTTCAGCGGTTCAAGATTCCCTGTGTGATGTTTTCTGGTTGGTTTTGGGGTTATTGAGACGCGCCTTCCATCCCTTCAAGGAGTTGAGGGAGGTTCCAGATTTGCATGTCAGTTGCAACCTCATCTTTATTTAAGAAGATAGATTTGTCCTGAAAATTAAGGGGGCCACTAAAAAGCGATATGGATTCATCTCCAAGTCCTTTTACAAAGGTGGCAAGTTGTGCCTGTATTTCACTTGAAAGTGCTTTTCCAATTTGAAAACCGATGGAAGAGGTTATACTGTTGTTCATGTCCGTCCATTCAGGGCCAAGCCAGAGCCACTCTTTTTCCCAGCTGTCAGTGATTGCTTTGCTGATAAAGTGAGTATAGCCGGGAACCCAGTTGAAATAAGGGACACCGAGACAGGCATCGGGAGCGGCGTTACAGCCCCCCTGAAAGTCGTAGGGAATAGCAGCTACCGCCGCGCCTTCCTTTTTCTTCTGGTCGGCCACAATCAGTGCTTCTGTTGTGTCAATTCCGGAAATGACAACATCGGCTCCGGAGTCAAAAAAGTTTTTCGCAACCTGGGTTGGGTCGGAGGTAACTCCTGGAATGTTAAACCAGAAACCGATCCAGGAGACTTTAAAACTCAGGTCAGCGGGATCTTTTTTCAGAACACTGGTCCAGGCGTACCGTGCACCGAGAAAACAGGCAGCGGCGAGGCGTTTGGTTTCATCGTTGATCAGAGGCCCGAGGTAACCGATTTTTCCTGTTGTGGTGGTCATTGCTGCCGCAAATCCTGCAATCATCTGCCCATATTCCATTTTCCCCATAAGGTTGGAAAGATTTTCGGGAGATTCGGGTTTGAGAGCATCATCACCTGAGATATGAATAAATTTGATATCGGGGTGGAGCATGGCCGCTTCACGAATACCATCGGTCATGTCGTCGGAGTTTCCAATAATCAGTCGCGCTCCCTTGGAAACAAGATCATCAACCAGAAACGGTACCGTGACACCTGGACGGTCAGCGGGATTTACTTTGTCGATATAAATCATCCTGCTTCCGGGAATGTGTTTTTCAATTTCTTTTCCAGCTTCAAAATGGGCCTGGCTCCAGCCGTGGTCATTAGAAGGTCCAACCATGAGCAGGCCAAAAATAAATTCATCGGATGCAGTACCCTGCTGCGGGCTGAACAGAAATAGCAGGGACACGATAAGGGCCAAGGCCATGCTGGTTACTGTTTTTCTCATTGTACTCTCCTTAAAGGTGTTGAAAAGAATTAAAGTTCACTGAGTAAAAACAATGACATAAAGCACAAAAGCCCCTATAATAGTTGAAACTTCTGACCAAAGAAAANNCAAC
>JGI10211J34971_10002869_pt1 | contig 13906 bp, 11 predicted proteins | sample Etolagsediment_FD_34971 | JGI IMG/M metagenome (IMG submission 34971) | reverse complement strand
GTGGCAACCGATCCAGTGAGTTATTTTGGTGGGATTGTGGGTTTGAACAAAACGGTTGGTGCTGATTTGGCATCAGCCCTGATAAAGCCATTCCTGGAATGTATTATTGCTCCCGAGTACACTCCCGCCGCTCTGGCTGTCCTGCAGAAAAAGAAAAATCTGCGGGTGGTCACGATCCGCCCTGATTATCATCCGGATTCAACGCGGTTGCGTTCTGTCGCCGGCGGTTTTCTTATCCAGGAACAGGATTCGGAACAGGGTGAACTGGACAATCTGCAGATCGTCACTACCCGGCAACCCAGCCAGTCGGAACTGGCCGCGATGGGTCTGGGCTGGAAACTGGTTCGTTTTGTAAAATCCAACGCCATTGTTTTTGCATCTCACGATCAATTACTGGGTGTAGGAGCAGGTCAGATGTCCCGTGTGGATTCTGTAAAAATTGCCATCCGTAAAGCCCGTGAAGCGGGGCTGGATTTGCAGGGAACTGCCATGGCATCTGATGCTTTTTTCCCCTTTCCTGATGGAGTTGAGCTGGCCGCAGAGGCCGGTATCACCGCCGTCATTCAACCGGGTGGTTCCATGAGAGATTCCGACGTTATACAGCGGGCGGATGAACTGGGGCTGACAATGGGCATCACTAAGGTCCGGCGTTTTTATCATTAGAAACAGCACGGGGCAATTGAGGGGGCTGTTACTATTTTACATATACCGTATCGATTTTAGACCAGACAGAAAAAAATTAATTTGATCCTTGAAACGGTTTGAATCAGGCAAATATTCACCGGACGGTGTTTCTTGACGACAACAGTGAAACCAAATATTTACAACCATCCCTGCAATAAAGGTGGAAAGACATGGTAAAAATCACCAATATCTCTAATCTGGTAGCCGGCGACATTGCTATCGATCTGGGTACTGCCAACACGCTGATCTGGGTGAAAGGTCAGGGAGTCGTGATTAATGAACCATCGGTAGTGGCCAAAAGTGTTATCGACGGTAAGGTAATCGCCGTGGGCAATGAGGCCAACGCCATGGTGGGCAAGACGCACCGGGACATACAGACAATTCGTCCCTTAAAAGACGGTGTCATTGCCGATTTTAAAATGACCGACGCCATGATTCGAGGTTTTATCCGCAAGATGCGGCTCAGTCGCATTGCCCGTCCGCGAATGGTGATTTGTATCCCTTCGGGGGTGACAGATGTTGAACGAAGGGCCGTTCGTGAATCAGCGGAGCGATCCAATGCCAGCGAAGTATACTTGATTGAAGAACCCATGGCAGCTGCCATTGGAATTGGAATAGACATCAGTCAGCCTACAGGCAATATCATTGTCGATATTGGTGGTGGTACGACAGAGATCGCTGTGATCTCACTGAATGGAATTGTGGAAATTGAGGCCATCCGCATTGCCGGGGATGAGCAGGACGAAGCCATTATCAACTGGTTCAAGAATGAGCATAAACTGGAAGTCGGGCAACGAACAGCTGAAGCCATCAAATGTGCTGTGGGCTCTGCAATCCGGGGACCGGTGACCAAAATCGCCGTCAAGGGTCGTCACATGGTGGGCGGGATTCCCAAAACCATAGAAGTGTCTTCAGACGAGGTGCGCCAATCGTTGGCCGACACGGTCTTTGCTATTCAGTCCGCTATCAAGCGAGCCCTGGAACGCACTCCTCCTGAACTTTCTGCCGATATCATTGAGTATGGCATTATTCTCACCGGAGGCGGATCCCTGCTTAAAGGATTGGACCAGCATATCCGGAATAAGACAGGCTTACCGGTACATGTGGCTGAGAATCCACTTTTCTCGGTGGTCCAGGGTACCGGGATGGTATTGGAAAACCTCAAGCGATTCCGCGAAATCCTCAAATAGTCGCCAAAATGAATTACTCCGGTGATGCTTCAGGAGTATTCATCCGTCGGCGCATGCTGAAGTAAAGGCATTCATGTTACCTTTTCGCTGGATTTATCTTAATCGGGAACTGATGTCCCTGGCTATCACAGCAGGTGTTTCATTGCTCCTCTTTTTTAACAATGACACGCCAGAGATGCGCGGTGCACAGGCCATCATCGCGGATGTAAACAAGATCATCAGCAGTCCGCAGAGAGTGTATTTTGATCTTCTGGCGGTGCGACGTGAAAATGAAGTGTTGGCAGAATCAGTGACGCGCCTGCAATTACTCAATTCAAAATTATTGCGCTATCAATACGAACACGACCGGTTGCGGTCAATGTTGAATCTGGTTGAGGATTCCCCGGTAAATCTGCTTCCTGCCAGTGTCATCAATCAGCAACTATCCGCATCAGTGCGTTCTATCACCATAAACGTTGGCAGCGAGCAGGGTGTTGTGGTGGATCAGGCCATCATGGACATCAACGGCCTTTTGGGTAAAACCATTGCCGTGGGTGTGGGTGCATCCAGGGTTCAATTGATAACTGATATAAATTATCTTGTCAGTGTCCGAGTGGGAGATCAACGTCATCTGGGCATCTATAAATACTCAGATACAACCCGTGGGGAAGTGGAAAATATCCCTCGAAGCGCTGATGTTGAGGAAGGAGATCTGGTGGTCACGTCTGGTATCTCTGAAATTTATCCACCTGATATCCCCCTGGCACGAGTGATCTCCACCAGCCGCAGTGCCGACTCACCCTTTCAAAAAATTATAGTCGAATTGCTGGCTGATATAACCGACCTGAACTACGTATTTGTACTGAGCCAATGAGAGGGTCCATCATTTGGTTAGTGCTGGGTATTATCGTTGCTGTAGCAATTCAGTCCGCCCTCCCTCGAATCACTGTTAGCGGCATTCCCTTTACTCCCGATTTACTGCTGGTTTTTTTAGCGCTTGCGGGTGTACGCAAAGGTAGGATTTTTGCGGTATTTACTGGATTCTCTCTGGGAATTCTCCAGGATCTGACTACTCAGGTCAATTTACTGGGACTCTACGCCTTTATTAAATCGCTGTCCGGCTATGCTCTCGGCACTATTTTTCAGTACCGGGAATATTGGAACCGCACAGTGCGCCTGCTGGCTGTAATGGTCTGTTTTCTGATCCATTTTGGCATTTATGCTTTTGTCACTCTCTACGGGAGTGAAGTGCAGATTATTGATTTTTTACGGTTGATATTTATTCCAGCCTTATTGAATTGGATTCTTTATATCATCCTGGAAAAATTATTCTTTGATCTCAAAGTGGGGTGAGATGGATCGGTTTCCACAACAGCTCTCCCGCCGAAAAAACAATTTAATCTACGTTATGATTGCCCTGTGGCTGCTTGTGGGATATAGATTCTTCGACTTGCAGGTTCTCAGATACGACCGATATTGGAATCGAGCCAGATCAAATTCTATTCGTCAGGTGACGCGTCCTGCGCCGCGGGGGATTATTTATGATCGCAACGGTCAACCTCTGGTGGATAATAGTCCTATCTATGATCTGAAGATCATCCCCGTCGATGTGACAGAAGATTTTAATTTTGAATTGCTGGCCCGCCACCTGCAAATATCCCCGGACAGTATCACAGCCATTCTAAATAATCACAATCGTGGGGTATCCCGATTCCATCCTCAGTTGATCAAGCGTCACGTACGGCTTGAAGTAATGGCGCAGCTACAGGAATCTCGTCTCGAATTCCCCGGCTTGTTTTTTTCTGAGTTACCAGCTCGCATCTATCCTGATTCAGCGCGTTTGTCTCATGCCATGGGATATCTGCGAACGTTGACTGATAATGTTCTGGACCAGGCCGATCCTGCGTTGAATTATCATTTATCCGATGTCTATGGTGCCGCTGGATTGGAAATGACCTACGAGCCCTTGTTGCGGGGGACAGATGGTGTTGCTTATCATCTTGTGGATATCCTTGGCCGAGAGTTGGAGGAGCCGCCGGGAGCTTCCTACTATCCTCCCGTTGCCGGTCAGGACCTTGTTCTGACCATAGACGCTCGTCTGCAGTTGCGTGCAGAAACGCTATTGGGTGGTCGGCCGGGAGCAGCCGTTGCCATGGATCCAGCCAATGGGGATGTTCTGGTATTTGCCAGTTCCCCCGATTATGATCTGAAATCGTTTACCGGACCGATTCCCGTCGACTTGTGGAATGAATGGAATACCGGCAAATCGCGACCGCTTTTGAATAGGGTGATCAACGGGACTTACCCTCCTGGATCGGTTCTAAAACCCGTTGCAGCTGCCTTGGCTCTTGAAAAGGAAGTAGTCAGTACCGATTGGACCGTAACCTGTAATGGGGCTTACACCTTTGGCAATCGGACCTTCCACTGCTGGGAACTTAACGGACATGGGCCAATGGATATGCATCATGCCATCAAACATTCCTGCAATATCTATTTCTACCATCTGATCCAACGCTTGAGTTTTGCTGATTGGGGGGCAATGGCCAGAGGATTTGGATACGGCAGCCCATCAGGTATTGATCTGCCATATGAAAACGCAGGAGTGGTTCCAACGGAAGAATACATGGATGCAAAGTATACTTCCCGGGGATGGGCAGATGGCAATCTTCTTAATATTGTCATCGGCCAGGGAGATATGCTGGCAACACCACTTCAGGTTGTGCAGATGACCAGTCTCATTGCCACAAGCGGGCAAGCATATCATCCTCATCTAAACCGTGATCACCAACCAGAACCAATGATATTGGATCTCAAAGATTCAACCTGGCGGATAATCCAAAAAGCCATGTGGGCTGTCGTTAATGCTGATCATGGCACTGGCCGTCGCGCTGCAAGCTCTGGTCCCGGAGTGGTCAGTGGTAAAACGGGTACCGCTCAAAACCCACACGGAGAACCTCATTCCTGGTTCACTGGCTATATCACGATGCCCAATGATCAACAGTTGGCTGTGGCTGTGCTCATTGAAAACGGTGGCAAAGGATCAGTTGAAGCGGCTATGCTTGCTGGTGAGTTGTTTGACTTGTACAACCTCCTGTTTCAGGAAAGCCATGTTCAATAAACTTTTTTACAGCAGTCCTACTCTGCGCCTGAATCCAAAAATCATTTTTCCGGTGATATTACTCTGTGTCATCGGTCTTTTTATTTTAAGCAGCACCAGTGCTGGTACACCTTTTCATAGTTCAAGCCTTTATAAACAGCTGATTTGGATGGGGGCAGGATTGGTGGCTTTCCTGATTATCCAGACCATCCGGATTCAGTTCTTTGCAGAATATACCTATATTTTATATGGATTGCTGCTATTGGCCTTGGGAGCTACTTACTTCATGCCGGCAATATCGGGGGCACACCGCTGGTTAAACCTGGGGCCCATCAGTATCCAGCCCTCTGAGCTGGGGAAAATAATCGTGGTTTTCACATTGGCCAAATACTTGGCTGATCGCCACGAAAACAGCAATGCCTGGGTGGTTATAGGGATGGCCATGTTTCTGGCAATTATTCCTGCATTGATGGTTTTTCGACAACCCGACCTGGGGACTGCTGTGATCTATATGGCTGTGACTCTACCAATGCTATATTGGTCCGGAGTGCGCTCTTATTATCTGTTTGTAATTATGGCACCCTTAATCAGTATTCTTGCAGCTTTCCACCTGGTTTCTTTTTATATATGGATCGCAATCCTGATCTTGGTACTATTCTTAAGTCAGCCGCGATTATGGGTAGGGATACTGTTGGTGTTTATCAACCTCGGTTTTGGCACATTAACATCCCTGTTGTGGAATAACCTCTATCCCCACCAGAAGCAGCGCATACTCACCTTTCTTGATCCTATGCAGGATCCCCAGGGAGCCGGTTATCAGATTATCCAGTCCATCACCGCAATCGGATCAGGTGGTGTTTTGGGGAAAGGATTGGGTGAGGGCACCCAGACTCATCTGCGGTTTTTGCCTGTGCGGGATACTGATTTTATCGTTTCGGTGATTGGAGAGGAACTGGGATTGTTGGGAATTCTGGTGGTAATCGCGGCTTATTTCTACCTGGTCTTCTGGAAAGTAACCTATGCCGAAATAGTGCATAACCGGTTTGCCGGTCTGTGTATGATTGGTTTCAGCGCCTTATTGCTGGTCCATGCCACAATCAACATGGGGATGACCGCTGGTCTCTTTCCCGTTACCGGTCTCCCGGCACCATTTATCAGCTATGGAGGAAGTTTTCTGCTGACGGTAATCATCACAGTTGCCCTGGCCAACAATATTGTGTCGAATAATGTATAAGCAAAAATTTGTTAATATTATCCTTGGCGACCCAGAAAGTATGATCAGGGATTCTATTGCGGAATCTCAGCGGGATTGCAAATTGCCAAAGGTAACATAAAAATCGTAATTTACAATGTTGTATCTCTTATAATTAGGCGGGAAACAGGAGCCGAAATGATCTGGAAAATCACCTCAAATTTGCTGGTTTGCAGTAGTCTTTTACTGCTGGCCGTGCAGTGTTCTCAAGGTCCCAAGCCGGAACTGGATCCATCGTCAACGGATGTTTCAGCAACCGATTTGGCAGTTCAGGACAGTACCCGGTATCGCCTGGATACCCTTTCCAGCGAATATATGTCCTCCTCTCGCCGGTTGGAAAATCGCATCAAAATCATCGAGGATCGCACCACATTCGCCGACAGTATGTATTTTGAACTGCGTGAGGATGTACAAAAGTTAAAAGATCAGGTATATCAGCTTAATACTTCCCAACCTGCCACCGGTTCTGCCGCTCCTTCCACCGTTCCTGTCCCCAGTGGAAAATCCCTTTCTTACGAGGCGTACCATGAGGCATATGTAGATGCTCTGGGTGACTATCAGAACGGACGATACGACCAGGCCAAAGAAAAATTCAGAAACCTGTTGAGCATCGAGACAAGTTATGATATATCTGATAATTGCCAGTATTGGATGGGTGAAATCTATTATGCCAAGAAGGATTACCGCCAGGCAATGACAGAATTTGAAAAAGTCTTTCTGTTTTCCGGTACGAACAAGGCTGACCATGCCCTATTCAAACTGGGACTGTGCAGTTTGAATATTGGGGATAACACAGAAGCGCGCAATTATTTTGAACGACATATCCAAACTTATCCGGATAGCGAACTCAACCAGCGGGCGAAACAATATTTAGAACAATTATAAACAAAAGAAAATCACTATTATGGCATTGAAGATATTCTACCTAACGCCTGAAATAGAACCATTTTGCGGAACCTATTCCTTAGCCAAGTTCACCCGCAAAATAACGGTTATATACAATGAAGATCCGGATATTGATGTTCGTCTGGTGCAACCTAAATATGGTTTCATCAGTGAACGGAAGTATGTTATTCGTGAAGTCATCCGTCTACGGGATCTCCCAATCCAGTTCAACAATGAAGAACTGACGGTAAATCTAAAGTCCGCTTTTATCCCTGAATCGCGGGTTCAAGTATACTTTCTCCAGTATAATGAATTTTATAAACCGCTCCCTGAATTGCTCTATAAAGCTCGGAATGGCCGTGTTTATAAGGATAATGACATCAAATTTGCCCTTTTCGCCAAGGTTGCATTGGATGCACTGAAATCCTTGTTTTGGGTTCCTGATGTCATTGTCTGTAATGATTGGACAACGGCCCTGGTGCCGGCTCTTGTGAAAAACTACCGGGATGACGAGTTTTACCAGAATATAAAAACTGCGTTCTTGCTCCACGATCTCCAGGATGATTATCGCCATTGCTCGCGCGAAGTATTTTCTATGGTTGGGTTGGAACCACCGCAAGAAGGTGACGTACAAGACGTTCTTTATTACGCCATGGATAATGCCGATAAAGTTGTCCTTGTCGATGATGAAGAGGAAGCCCTTCTAAAAAAGGTGAAATCAGATAAAAAACTCAAGGAAATACTGAACCGTGACACATATAGTGCGGTTACGGTGAAAAAGGACCCCACCCGCGATGATTGGAAAGCAGCCGCCTCCAGCCTCAAGAATTTATTGCAGGAACTCTAACCACACCATCATGTCCACCCCCGCTGTGTTTACCTTACGGACCCTTTTGGGTGCAAGCCTCGCCATATTGCTCTTGATTCGTTGTGAGACTGATCCCGTTGCGACAAATCCGGGAGCTGCAGGGCATCATATCTACACATTCTCCACACTCACAGATTCAACTCAAACAGTCCAATATCTGGAGCCGCATGGGAATGATGCCAGATTATATCTGGGTAAAGTGCCCGGTGATCGAGCCAGCGCAATCTTGTTAAAAGTTGATCCCTATGTCCTCCAGGATCATCCCAATTTTTGTCAATTACCCGCCCCAGATAGTCTTCAGTTAAACAAGGCTACATTTCGACTGTTTGTAAATGATGATGCCAATGTTCGTCCTTCCTGGCCAAGTGTGGACTCCAGTGGGGTTCAAGCACCCCTGGAAGAAATTGAGAATAATCGCCACTTGCGTGCCTATTGGCTGGATTTCACCGATATGGGATTTTCGTGGGATGATTCCACTATTTTTGAAGTGAGTGGTAACACCGTGCTATTCGGATCCACTCCAGTGAACTTAAGTACTCCCGAGACGGGTGTGGAATTATCCGTGCGACAGTTTGACAATCGTATAGAAATCTATATCCATGAGCCTGTTAATCCGTTGTCCGAATTAGCCATGTCAACCGTTCAGGAATCTTTCTGCGATACCGTACTCGGGGACTATGGCATTCTTCTGGTGCAACCCAATATTGCCGATTCTCTGGAAGTGTATGCCTCCGAATATTCTTTTAACTCGGTTTGGCCAGTGGTCAAAATGGATTATAATTCCTACCAGGTACGCGACACTCTGTTAACCCGTTATGAACTGGTGGGAGTTGAAAACGCCTATTGTGAGACAGCTGAGATCAGTACCGACCCTGATGATCCGAGTTGGGGGACGCTCATTATGTTGGGATTTAGTCCCGAAGATGTTCTGGTTCCGGGCAGTACATTTCCACCGGTTATCAACGAGAATCAATTGGACCATGAAATAGAACTTTGTACATTAATTCTGGATCCGGTGATACCGGAGCAGGACTCTACCGGAATAATCCCCTTTTATTTTCAACAGGCCATACTGGCCTACGCAGATCATGATCCACATCATGATAATTTTGATCTGGCTCATATCTATGATGTGGAGGACTCAACACTCACCGAAAACAATTTTAAGTATGATGCAGGTGAGTTGTTTGATGATTGCGGGATGGATGCCCTTTGTGATGAAGATGAGGGCTTTTATAATCCTGATGGCACGGAAAACAACGAACTGTGGGATGAAGGTGAGGTCTTTGTTGATGCCGGTATTGATAGTCTGTGGAGTTGGGAAGAGCCTGGGTATGATCCAATATTAAACCCTGATCCTTACGAGGATGATTACAATATTGACCCCTCCTCCGATGACTGGCGCGATTGTGGTGCCGATGGCCTCTGTCCCGATGATGAAGGATATCTGATTGCAGACGAAGGTGAAGAAGACGAAGAATGGAATCCAGGTGAATCGCTGGAGAGCAACAAACAGTATGATGTGGGTGAATTGTATCAGGATACGGGCAAGGATGGATTTTACGATGCCAACGAACCGGGATATGATGCCGCCACCAATCCGGATCCTTCAAATGATAATTATGCACCCGACACCAACCCGGATGGGACCGAAGGTAATGGATTCTGGGAAAAGGGTGAGCCCTATTTGGATGGGGGGCTCGACGGGCTGATGAGTTTTGATGAACCGGGGTTTAATGCCACTGGCACGGAGAACAATGGCGTCTACGACCTGCGAGAAATGTTCGATGATTGTGGTGAGGATGCACTCTGCGACGAACAACCTGACATAGATGATTACATCGTTGACTATAATGGCGACAACTTTGATTTAGACACAGATAGCGGTGAAGAACGCAATGGAGAACTCAATTGGGTCGATGCCGACAATGATGGGGAATGGGACGAAGGTGAAGGTGAACGGTGGTACGATTGGGGAACTGACCAACAACCCGATTCTCTTGAAATGTATTACGGTGGCCGCTGGTTGGTTCTGGACACAGGCGATAACTATCTGGAATGGTCCTACACAGAAAATCCGGATACTACTCTGGAATTGTGGGAGATTGCTGAAAACGCAGAGGCCGCCATATGGATTTCACGGATTCATACGCGCGAAGACGATCTGGTCGAAGTCACCATATCAACGTATACAACTCAAATCGTGCATGGTATCCAGTTAAGACTGAATCATTTTCCATTTGCCCGTCGAGATACAGTGATGCGGGTTCAGACACCTACCTTACGCAGTATCAATGGTAACCCCTTGGTGAATGAAGTAAGTTTATTTGCCCCTGCACCATTTGAATCCAGCTATCTGGAAAATACTTTACTGGCCAGTTATGGTGATAACCTGAGTGGNATTTTGGACTTCCAGATGNTGGATGACTTTCTATCAGAAAATCCNGATGCCATCGTATCACAGGCGCGTTTGACGGTATATATCGATACGATTAATACCTATCTTCAGGATGATGTACAGGTTTATTTAGATTATCTCACGGAGCCTGCTGATCCCAGTGGTAACACAATGGGATCAACGAGTATTTCAGAAGGAAATCTCTATTATACGGTCACGTCTGAAACGGACTCATTGGTGTTTTCGGTTCGACCTGAAATCCAGCAGTTCATTGCGGGAGCTAAACCGTATTATGGCTTCCGATTGCGGGCCAGCGATCAAAAGCCGATTTTTTCTCGAATTTCCTTTTTTGATGAATCAGCTGATTCACTGAAGATACCGCGATTGGAGGTACTCTACACACCATGAGATTACTGACCATCGTACTTCTATTTGGGCTAGTTACTGCACAATCCTCCGCACCGGCTCTTTCGGGGCTGGGAGATCGGATATTTGTTAATGATGCCGCTGGAGCAGGCCTGGGGGATTCCCGTTACTTTTCTGGTCGCACGGATGAAGTTTCATTCTCATCGGTTTCATCCCTGTGGCGATCACCTCTGGTGCGTTTTTCAATGTCCACTACCGCCGGCTGGATGAAAACGCAGGATCTGCCCCAGACCAGTTATCAGCATCTGAATCTGATGTCGCTGCAGTTTCCCGTTGGCCCCAACCGTGCGGTTGCCGTCGGAATCAGTCCCGTAACGCGAACCAACTATTATTTAATTGAACCTCTGGGATCCAATCCGCTTGTCGCCTTTGGTGATGATTATTACACCAGTGTATCACGCTACCATGGTGAGGGAGGGATAAGTGAAATGTCCCTGGCCTATAGTTCAAAGATGAATGATAATTTATCCTGGGGTGTGCGCTGGAATGTGGAATTTGGTGTCCGGGAACTCACAGATACTGTGTACACATTTTGGGCTTTCACTGATGCCACAACCGGTGAGATAGACTATGCTACATCACCTACATCAGCAGCAGGATATTTCAACCGCACTCGATTCAGTGGTAATACTCTTGAGTTTGAAGGGCGCTGGCAGCGTGACAATCAGGAGTGGGTTGCCTCACTGGCATATCGACCTGACCTCACAGCAAAAAGCGAATTGGCCTTCAGCACTTTCAACGAAGAAAACCCTCGCCGGTATGAAGGTGATGCTTGCGTCCAACATCTCGGACTGGGTTATTTGCGAAAGATCTCTCAAGGTCAGGGTTTCCTGGCCGAGCTTCATCTCGATGAAGCTGTAAATATTGATCCGCTTGTCTTACTATTTGAACGCCAGGATGGCGTAAACCTGGGACTGAATACTGGTTATTATTATCGATATGACAACTCCAGGCTCTCCTTTTGGAATACCATCACAGCTCGTGCCGGAATGTACTATTCCCGGCAGTTCCCTGGAGCCAGCACAATAGACGATTTTATTGACAAACCCGATCAGCCCTTTGAGTACGATATGGGTGTTACTCTTGGGCTGGGTCTGGAGTACATTAAACGAAATCATTATTTAGATCTATCATTGCGTTTTGGACAACGTTCCAGCGCTTTATCAGATTATGATCGGGAACAATATACCGATCTGGTTCTGAGTATCTCCACTGGAGAGATGTGGTTTATTAAAAGAAAAAGGAAGTAATTACTCATGAAAAAGAACCTCTGGATCACCGGAATTTTGGGCCTCCTCTTGTTTGTTGTAGCTTGTGTCCCCCCCGAAGTGGAGCCGGTAGATGAAGATACAACCTCAATAACTGAACGCAATGAAGAATGCGAATTATATCTCAGTTTTGGTGGCACTAATTATCAAAACCAGGATTTCGAAGGTGCCATTCGTAATTTCAGTCACGTCGTTGACCTGGGCTGTGGTGAGATGTTCTCTGAACAGATCTGGGAGTTGTTGGGTCGGTCCTATTATCAGGTAGGGAAATTGGACAGTGCGGTCTGGGCAGCTGATCGGGGTCTTGTCTATCTGTCAGATGATATTCATTTAATGAGGTTTGCCGCATATGTTTACCATAAAGCAGGTGATACACAGAAAGCGATTCATAAGCTAGAAGATCTTTGGAACCTGGATCCGGAAAATACTGAAGCTCTTTGGGAACTGCTGGATATGTATCGTGCGCTTCCAGAGGATATTGATAATCTGAAAAATCAGAAGAGAGTGCTCAATGGTATCCTCAAAGTTGAATCAAATAATAATAAAGCAATGGGTGAATTGGCTCTTGTGCTTGAGGATCTGGGTGAAGGAGCTGATACCATCGTATGTGATCGCTGGCGGCAGGATCGCTGCAATATCGGGTATGGCTTGGATTGTGTGGCTGCCATGCAGGATGAAGGACGTGATGACGGTGAGATATTGTCAATTCTGAATGAACTGAAATCCTGCGAACGATCCAATATCAAAATTTTAATCCAGTTGGCCAATACACTCCTGGATATGGGCCGTGTTCCTGATGCCTTGCTGACACTGGAAGATGTGGTACGTATCGAACCTGCAAACTATGAAAGCATTTTTCAAATCACTCAAATTAATATGGACCAAGGTGATCTCAAGGAAGCCCTGATTTGGGCTGAACGCGGGATAAAAACCAGCGGTAGTAATGGTGAGAGTTTGTATTGGCGGGCGGAAGTCTATTTTGAAATTGCTGAAGAATGTGCTGGCGAGAGTATGACATTTGAAGATAAAGTCATCTACGAGTTTTCATTTGAAGACTATGATTCAGCCATGAAGAAAGGATATCGCAAAGCCAAAGTCAGACGTGATTTTCTCGAAGAGCATTACATTACGAAATGTTCAGATTGGTTTATGCGTCCAGAGGGTGAATCACAATACACACCCACAAATGCTTGTTATACCACAAAGGGTATTAATCGGAAACTGGCTCGCAAAAAATGCTAATTGCCATCGGTTCAGACCACGCAGGCTTCGAGGCCAAACAAGGATTGATTCCCTTTCTTATTGAATTGGGTCACCAGGTGGAAGATCTGGGTACTTGCAGTACCGAATCAGTCGATTATCCGGATTTTGGACATGCCGTTGGCAGGGCTGTGGCTGATTCAAAGGCAGAGCGCGGAATTGTGATTTGTGGTACCGGGCTGGGCATCTCAATGGCTGCCAATAAAATTCGGGGTATCAGGGCAGCAGTCTGTCCCACCACTGACCATGCTGAATTGAGTAGAAAGCATAATAATGCCAATGTTCTGGCTATGGGGGCCCGACTCACCCCACTGGCTGAAATGAAAAAAATAACCCGGGTGTGGTTGGATACTGCCTTTGAAGGTGGACGTCATATAAACCGAGTCGCTAAAATTGAGGTGTAAACATTTTATGGATATTGTCAAAAATTCTGATCCTCAAGTATACGCTGCAATCAGTGGAGAACTCGCTCGCCAGCGTGATACTCTGGAAATGATTGCCTCTGAAAATTTTACCAGTCGAGCCGTTTTGGAAACAGCCGGTAGCGTCTTAACAAATAAGTACGCTGAAGGATATCCGGGGAAACGCTATTATGGCGG
>JGI10211J34971_10002868_pt1 | contig 13912 bp, 9 predicted proteins | sample Etolagsediment_FD_34971 | JGI IMG/M metagenome (IMG submission 34971) | reverse complement strand
CCAATACGAAGATTGGCAGTTTCAATATACATAGAGCCATTGTACGTAGTAGCGCCAGCTAGATTAATGTCTGTTGCACCCGAATAATACATGTGAACTTTGCTTGCGTCACCGCCTGTATTTATAATGCTGCTTCCTGTGAGGGAAAAAGAATTTTCAACATAAAATATCAAATTGCCGGTTCCCTGGAGTTCAATAAAACCCTGACCAACACTCAAAGTACCGACAACGATGCGTCTCGTTCCTGAGCCGACATCGATAGTAATAGTTCTGCCGCTCGTCGCGCTGATAGAGGAATAATATCCATCATCATCAATAAGATAAACCCCAGAAGATGACCATGGCGTACTGAAAGCGCCCCTGTCAGTAAGCTCGGGGAAATCCGGATATGTGGGAAGTGGATATGTGCGCGCTGCGGGCAGATCCGAAATAGTTCCGGTAATATTATCTTCGGGTGTACGCCCCCAGCCGTCTGAATTTATCACGTCATTATAATCAGCACCGGGTCCGACATAAAAGTCTCCATCCACCTGAGTACTCCATGCAAAATTGACACTGTTTGTGGCTGTGGAATTCGTTCCTGTCGTTCCATCGATGCTTGCACTGCCGGTAAGAGTAATAGCTCCGTTTGCAAAGATCATATCGAGAGCTGGTATGGTAACAGTTTCCCCTTCTTCCTCCTCCTCTTCTTCCTCTCCTTCTTCACCTCCCCCTTCTGTGGTTACGGGATCTCCAAATTCATAGGTGATCATATCGATACTCCCGTCAAGTGCAGGGAGTTGTTGTAATGTTCAAATGATAAACCAAATCAGACACAGTAAGAGAATCGGAGCGACCGTTATACACTGACTGAAGAGCATCAAAAGGTAGAACATCTCCGAGAATCTTTGCCTCTATCTCTTGAAAGTATTTATCAAGTATTTTCTGTCCGTTTAAAAGATACATTCCTTTATATGCAAGATCAGCCTGGTCGAAAAGGCTGTTATATGTTGTCAGATATATGGTGGAAAACAGTACCATTGCAAGAAGTATAAGGAATATCTGTCCGTAAGTCATTATTAACCCTCAGATGTCGCATAGGACACTTCAGAAACTGATGTAAGCCCTTTGCGTATCCTATCCAGTCCTGAATCAAGAAGAGAAAGCATACCCTGTGTTTCTGCAATTTTGCGAATCTTATCTTCATCGATATCATCGCCGGATTCCATGATTGCTTTTCGTATTTCATCTGTAAAGTAGAGTGCCTCACAGATATTTACACGGCCTTTATAACCGTTCATGCATTTTTTGCAGCCATTCCCGGCTTCATACACTAAGCCTTTTTTAAGATCTTCTTCTGTGAGTCCAAGCTCGAGAGCTCCTTTATACTTGTCTCGGGAAAGTGGACGTCTGCATTCAGGACAGAGTTTTCTGACAAGACGCTGGGCGATAATGATGTTCATGGCATAGGCAAGAAGGAAGGTTTCGACCCCCATTTTATAAAGTCGTGATATTGCACTTGGTGCATCATTTGTATGAAGTGTTGAGAAAGTTAAATGGCCTGTGTTTGCCAATTTTACAGCCACATCAGCAGTAATCTTATCGCGGATCTCGCCGACCATTACAATGTCCGGGTCATGACGAAGTATTGAACGAATCGCCTGATCAAAGGTCATTTTTGCGCCGATCTTTAATTGCCGTGCTCCTTTGATAACATACTCAACCGGGTCTTCGCAGGTGAGTACATTTTTGGAGGGATCAATCACATGATGAAGGGCAGCCATAAGAGTCGTACTTTTACCACTTCCGGTAGGACCTGTGAGTAGGATGATTCCCTTGGATTTGTTTACCGCCTTTAAAAAGTCGGATTCCGCCTGTTTTTGCAGACCCAATTTTTGAAGATCAGTAATTACATTTCGGTCATCAATAACACGTATCACAATACTTTCAAACCGGCGTTCATACTCAGAAGAAATAATTGGAAGTACAGACACACGAAAACGGATCAAATAACCGTCAACAATTCGCTGCGCAAAACCGTCCTGAGCATTATCTCTTTCAAACCTATCGATTCCGCTTGTTCTGTCTTTTACCACTGCAGCAATAGCTTCAGGAGAGGTTTTTTCCTGGCGGTGCCATTGAATCAGTTTGCCATCTACACGGAACAGAAAATCAACATTGGAACGTTGATAAGGTATGATATGTATGTCACTTGCTCCTTTTCGAACTGCCTCAATAAGACTTCCTTCAAACAGGTTGACAAGTAAACTTTTATTGATCTCATCATCAAGGGCATATTCATCGAGCCCCTCTTCTTTTCCTTCTTCCGGCACTTCCTCGATCTGCTCACCGGCTTCACTGAGGATTTCAAGGAATTCGTTTTTTTGAGGAGCGATGATCTTGATGAGTTCCTCGATCGTAGATAACGGACAGTAGGCTACCTCGTATTTTTTAAACTCAGTATTCAGTGGTATTTTTTCTACTATTTTATCAGTCGGGTCTGCAGCCAGGATCACTAAAGTAGTGCGTCTTCCTTGTGCGATTTGATAAGGAAGCACCTTCCTGTACAGCAATTCACGTTTCAGATCATCGGGGAACTTAGAAAGTATATCTCTTGTATGCTTTATCTGGGTTTGATCCAGCTTATCTACATTGATTTCTACTTTTCTAAAAGCATAAAGATCGGCAAGAAGCCCATAGACATCATCATGTTTGACCTTAAGGTCAGCAACGAGAATATCCTCTAATCTTCTAGGATTGGATGGATCTTCATCTGCCTGTATGATAAGAGCTTTATTTAGGACATCTTTATCAATAACGCCTTTATCAACTAATAGTTTACCTAAGCGTGATTTTCCTAACATATATTTTCCTTAACTGTTACATACCAGGTGTTTTTGGTGAAACTGTCGCGATTTCGGCAGAAACAACAGTTAATGCGGTTATAACAATACCAATAAACGCTCCTATAAGTGTTTGGATAGATGAAATTAGATTTTGCATTTTGTAGGTTGTTTCTTTTTCATAAAATTTTGCGATCTGTTGAGCCGCCGTCAGCACATTACCGGTTTCGGAACCGGTTTTGAATCTACTTAAGGTTGTCTGATTAAACACCTTGGCTGCGGCAAGTGCAGGCACTAGGGACATACCTTCTTTCAGCATTAATGGTATAGTTATTTCTTTAATATTTTTTTCCATGTGTGCATTTCTACACGCTTCAGCAGAAGCTTGAATGGTTTCGATGTTGTTTTCAGCGCCAGAATATATTGCAGCGAAGACACGACAGAAAATTTCTATGCTGGATTTATGTAGGAGTTTGCCAATAACAGGCAGCTTGATAATCATAGCATCACGCCACACGCGGCCATCAGGTGTTCGCCACCAAATACCTAAACCAATGATAGGTATAATTACCATTAATGCCATCCACCACCAATTGGCCGCAAAGAAGTCACTCATCTGAAGTGTGGCAGCAGTGAGTTTCGGCACTTCAACACCGGATTTAATAAATAATTCCGCAGTAGTAGGAAAGATAGAAATAATATAATAAAGCACAGCAGCTATCATTGCCAGAACAGTGAACATGGGAGTCATTAATGCCTGCTTCAGGCTCTTTTTGTATTCCATATCCCGTTCCATGAACTTCGCGGTCGCATCGTAAACTTCTGCCATATTACCACTTTTGGTTGCAAGACCAAGCATATAAGCAGGAAATTTACCGAAGACATCAGCATATCGATTAAAAACTTCTGTTCCTTCCTTACCCTTTTTAAGTTCACTTTCTATTTTTTTCAGGGTGGATCTTAGTGTCGGGTTTGTCTCTTCTTCAGCAAGCATACGCAGGATTTTATCATAGCTCATTTGTTCCTTGAGCAGGAATGAGCTGAGATTGACGAACATAAGGATATTTGCAAAGGATGGTTTTGATTGAAAGTCAAAAATTACAGGCTCAATCTTCGCATTAGCATATCCGATTCTTGCAAGTGCCTGAGCAAGTTCTAGCTTAGAAAAAGCGACCTGTTTTCCCTTAACCTTTTTGCCGCTTGGCAGTTTTATTTTATATATGAAGTTTGTTTTTTGGTCAATGTGATTTACAGAAATATTCTGCTTTATTTCAGTATCATGAATGAGTTTTTTTGCTTTTGATTTGGAGCTGGCAAGAACAACGCCTTGAACAGAATTACCAGATTGATTAATTCCTGTATAGCGAAATTCTTTTAACATGATAGGGGATTATGAAAATCAGGGAGGTATACGTTATATAACTATACCTCCCAGATATTACATTAATTAGAAATACGATTAGTTATCGATAACCATCGCAACAGGATCAGTGGAAGTGGCAGTAACAGTGGCAGTAATCTTTGTGTTAGTAGCAGAGCTATTACCGGGTTCAGTGCCAGTTCCAACAATTGTGATTGTGCTCGCGTTCGTACGTGTTAGAGTATAGGTACCGTTGTCATTGGTGTATGTGTTGTCACCATTAAATCCAATCCATACAACAAGTGTGTCCATAGAAGCTTCGAATGTTCTTCCGCCACCACCATGTGATGTTGGGGTTTTGTAATAAGCGATCATTTGAGATGCAAAATTGTTTGCATCTGCAACCAAAGCTTGACGGTTAGCATTTTGTGCCTGGGTATTAAACATTGTAATACCTACTGCAACGGCAATACCTACGATAATAACGCTCAATACGATGAGCAGAATTTGTTGAGTTCCCATGGGATCCTCCTGGGTTTTTTTATTGTTCGTAACTCACAAACTTCACGTCTATAAAACAATTCGTAATTTTATAGAACAACTTTCGTGCCAAAGCAATAAAACCTGAAATAAATTATCCAGAACTTACCAAGTGACCGTTAGTTGTGTCCAAGAATTAATATAATTGAAGAATAAAGGCTTATTTCAAAAATGCAGAATTTGTAACAAAAAGACAACAGAGCCGCCCTATGTGTAATAAAATAATAACACGAGTATTATTTGTTTTCAAGAGCATTTAAAAATGATTTTGGAATTATAATCCCTAAATTTTCTGCTTTTTGAATATCCTCTCTGGCACTATCATATTTTCCGAGGAAATAAAAAGACACAGCTCTTTTCTGATACAAAATACCACAATCAGGTTCAATGTTGATTGCATCGGTATATGCTTGTGCTGATTCTGAAAATAATTTCTCTTTGCTGAAAATATCACCCTTAGTGATAAAAATTTCTATATTATTCTTTGCCAGAGAACGAGCTGTGTTAACATCCTTTATTGCCTGTTCAAAGTGCCCTATTTCAGAGTAAAGAAGAGCTCTTTTATTATAAGCATTCACAAAAGCATCATCAAACAATAGGGCTTTATTGTAGTCTTCAAGAGCAGCAGCATAATTCTTTTCTACAAAATAAACTTTACCCCGCAAATAATAAGTTTGTGCTCTTTGCGGATTCAATTCTAAGGCTTTAGAAAAGTCATGAATAGCTTGGGAAAAGTTACCAGTATCAAAAAATAAAATACCACGATTACTATAAGCCATTTCATCATATGGATCAATTTTGAGGACTAAGTTATAATTTTCAAGAGCTTTATCGTATTGTTTCATTCCCGCATACGCAATGCCACGATTGAGATACGCTGCTGTGTAATTTGGCAACTGCGCAATAGCTCTATTGTAATATACGATCGCAGAATCAGGATTATCATTTTCTGCATATGTGAGACCAATATTATAATAGGATTTAGGCTGACATGAATTCAGCGAAAGTGATTTTTTATAATCCTCCAGAGCACTTCCGACATCTCCTTTTCTCTTCAGTGTATTACCACGATTGATATAGACTTCATAGTAAGATGGATCAAATTTAAGTGCTTTGTCAAAATCATTAAGAGCTTCTTCATTGTGATCGGATTGTGAAAACGCAAATCCCCGGTTATTATACGACGAGGCGTCACGGGGATTTATTTCAAGCGCACGATTAAAATCAATGATAGCCTTATCATATTGCTGAAGCTTATTATATGCCGCACCCCGATTATTGTATGCAAAAGTATTGGGTTTGCCATAGATCAAGGCGTGTGTCCAAAGAGAGAGAGAATTTTTCCACACGGGAATTTGAACAAAACCGGAGAGAATAGTAAAGCATAGAATTATGCAGATTGTCGGGATCCACACTTTTGGGTTTTTATACGTGGTAAGCAACCATCCCACCAATAATGCAATGCCGAACAAGGATAAGTACATATATCTATCTGCGACATTCGACCATTTCTGAAAGTTAAAGGATACTAAACCGGAAACAGGCATAAATCCTACGATAAATATAAGCAGTGATATAAGTATGATTGAATTCTTTTTATATAATTTTGCCGCAAAGAATACAAGCATAACGGGAAACATCCATTCAAGGTAAAACCAGAATTTCGGTAAAAGAGTTTGGAATGTCCTTGTATAAGTGACAACTAAAGGATAGGGAATGAGTGTCTTTAAGATATAGAAATTTATTGTATCCATCCAAATAAAAAATCGTGACCAAAGTGGGGCAACTTCTGTATGATAGGAAGCTGGTTGAACAAATCGGAGTAGTAAAACAAATGGAATAATAACGATGATGAATGGAACGAGTTTTTTTAAGGAATGCCAGAAATTTTCTTTGAAATAAAGAAGATAAATAAAAAATGCAAAACCCGGAATTACAACGACCGAGGGTTTGGAGAGCATGCCAAAGACAAATAGAATAAGTGAATTAATATATCGAATTCTAAGGCAGCTTTTAGAAATGTTCTTCTTTAAGAATTCGTTTTTTATTAATATGTAAAGTGAAGAGAATCCAAAGAAAGCGGCAAGCAAGCCCCGGAATTCTGTAATCCATACAACTGACTCAACCTGTAGTGGGTGAAGGATAAAAATCAGCGTCCCAAAGAAGGCGGACCAATCATGCTTGATAAGCAATTTCAGGATTCTGAAAACGAGAAGTCCATTGAAAATATGAAAAAGAATACTAAACAAATGAAAAGCAAAGGGATTAAATCCATCGATTCTTCGTCCCCAGGGAAGAAGAGTGCCGATCTCTTTTATTAATGCCCATGTCGTATATGGCACAGGGATGTACATTTGCGCATAGGGTTTTGTCCAGAAATGAAGAACATTCTTGAAAGAAGTATATTGAAGATACCGATTCTCGATTAGATTAGGATCTTTATCATCCCACACAAATTCATAAGATGTGCACTGCCAGTAGACAGCAAGAGGGATTAAAATAAGCAGCAGATAAATGAGTAATCGGGATTTCGACTCTTTCATACTATTTTCCCCGTGATGCTTTTGCTAATGTTTTCATGAAATGGCTGTTGACCTCTATGCCACGGATCTGTGCTTTCCGTATTTCATCCCACGCCATATCATATTCTTTAAGGTAATAATACACAACCGCTTTACTAATATATGCAATGGCAAACTCTGAGTCGATTTTGATGACAGAATTGAAGTATTCAAGAGCTTCATCAAAATTTTTTTGACCGAGCAAGAGATAACCCTTCTTATATAAAGCTTTTGTAAAGCCAGTATCATAAACTACGGCGCTTTCAAAATCTGCATTTGCTGCATCATACATTTTTAAACGCATGAATGCATTACCCCTATTATAATATGCGTTTGCCTCAATCGGAGTTTTCTCGATACAATGACTCCACAGAGTGATATCATTTTTCCAAATTGGCACCTGGATCAATGCTGTGTCCACAGCAAGAAGCGCAATAAGAGCGATTATCAGAAATTTGAATGGTTTATAAGAAAAATATTTATATACTGAACCTGCAAGTAGTGCGATCCCGATCATTGAGATGTACATATATCTATCTGCAACAGTTGACCAATTTTGGAATATAAAAGGCACAAGCCCTGAAACCGGCAAGAATCCTATTATAAAAACGAAATACGCAAAACTTACATTTTTTGTTTTTTTAAGATATGTAATAAGCAATACAAGAATTATGATAGGAATTATCCAGATCATATAAGGCAACCAGGAAGAAAGAACACGTTGTGTTGTATGGGCATAAGATGGAGAAAAGTTAAAAGGAACAAGTATTTTCTTAAGATAGAAAACAAGAGAGTCCATCCAGATAAAAAAACGCGAAAACAGGGGAACTTCATACTTTAGAACAAATGCCGGCTGGAATAATTTAGTGATGTACACGATAAAAAGTGATATGAAAATATATGGAATTGATCTCTTGATGACCTGTCCCAAACGAAGCCCCTTGAACATAAGTGCATAAACGAAAAAGATTGGAAAGAAGACAATTCCGATTGGCTTCGATAAGACAGAAAATAAAAATAAAACAACACAGAGAAGTGTGTCAAAAAAATTTTTCTTGAGTTGAGAGAGCGATTTATCTGCTGCAAGTAAAAAAAGAATACCCCAAAATGTCGAAAAGAGACCGCGGAATTCGGTTACCATCGAAACCGCTTCAGTCTGGATGGGGTGCACGAGGAAAAGAAGCGATCCAATGAATGCAGCAGAAGTATTTTTGAGAATTTTGCGTAAAAAATAAAAAACAAGAATGCAATTTATACAATGAAAAAGAACATTAAAAAAATGGAAAAAAGAAGTATTAAAAAGAATTCCTGTTAATAATTTGCTGATTAATGTCATAATAAAAATTGCCGTATACGAGATTGGAATATACATACCCTGATATGGATTCGGCCAGAAGTGGAGAAGATTCTGAAATGAAAGTTTTTCAAGATAGGGATTCTGTACAAGATGAGGTCCGTTGTCATCCCATACAAAATCATATGTGAGCGTTTGTCCGTATATGATAAATGTAAAAATAATCAGCAGGAGCACAAGAAGTGTAGCAGAAGTTCTCTTTGTTTCTAATGCACCTTTTTTCATAGGAAAAGAGATTATGAATTGTTTCGGAAAGTATTAACGTCTATTTTGTGTTTATTGAATTTCTCATAGAGATTTGGGCGTTTTATGCCTGACAGCTCTGCAGCTTTTGACACATCCCCGCCGCATTTTTCTAACAGCTTTTCGACATAATTCTTTTCAAAGGCATCTTTTGCATCTGAAAAAGGAAGATTTGTATGATTATGCAGAGCATTATTTCCGTTTTCATCTTTTTTCTTGTATACTGTACCTGGAAGATCTTCGAGCACTATCTTATTATGAGTTGCCATCGCAGCCGCATGCTCAATAGTATTTTTGAGGTCACGAATATTTCCTTCCCATTGACAAGAAAGCAGTACAGACTTCACTGTATCAGATATCTCAAGGTTTGGTTTATCATATTTTTCGCCAAATTCCCGAACAAATGCGTTCGTTAGAAGCAGAATATCTTCCAACCTTTCACGCAGAGGTGGGATGTCAAGGCGGATGACATTGAGGCGGTAGTATAGATCTCTCCGGAAATTACCCTCTTTAACCTCTTCATCAATATCCTTATTTGTTGATGCTATGATACGCACATCAACCTCAATGTCAATATCTCCACCGACCTGACGGATAACACTTTTTTCTAAAACACGAAGAAGTTTCACCTGAAAGGTTTTGCTGGTTTCTGTTATCTCATCAAGGAAAAGAGTCCCGCCGTCTGCCTCCTGGAAATAGCCCACTTTGTCCCTTATTGCATCAGTAAAGGAACCTTTTTTATGTCCAAAAAGCATGCTTTCAAGGAGATTTTCAGGTAATCCACCACAATTGACAGCCACGAATTTTCGGTTTTTCCTTTTACTGTTTCTATAGATAAGGTCAGCAATAAGGTCTTTGCCGACCCCAGTTTCCCCGGTCACGAGAACAGTTGTATCAAGAGGAGCTACCCTTTTCACTTTTTCCATGACTTTTTGGATGGCAAGACTATTTCCAACGATCTTAGTTCGGTCAAATTCATGAGCAAGGATGCTTCTTAAGCGTTTAATTTCTTCTTGCTGCCATTTAGTTTTGAGTATTTTTTTAATGATGATCTTGATCAGATCGAGATCTTCCACTGGCTTTTCTATAAATTCTTCAGCACCGATCTTCATCGCCTCTACAGCCATTCCTATAGAAGCTTTACCGCTTATGACTATCACGGCAACATGTGACCAGCGTTTCTTTATCTGGGTGAGAAGTTCAATCCCATCAGTTCCCGGCATAACCATATCGGTCATTGCAATATGGAATGTTTTATTATCTAAGGTTTTTAGTGCTTCTTCTGCAGAATGAGCTGTTTCAATATCATATTCATCTTCAAGGTGACGACGGAAAATATCAAGTGTATCCTGCTCATCATCAACGATCAAAATTTTGGCATTTTGTTTAAAAAATTCAGTCTGAATTATATTATTTTCCATGAATCAATATTACCTATTTTTGAAAGGAAGGAATAACGTAAAAGTGCTTCCTTTATCTCGTTCTGAGGTTACTGCTATGTAGCCGCCATAACCTTCGGCAACGTTTTTACAGATCGCAAGTCCGAGTCCGAAACCGCCCTGTTCCTTTTCCTTTTTTGATGTGTAATATGGTTCAAATATGGCTGAATGGTATCTTTCTTCAATTCCCTCTCCGCTGTCCCGCACTTCTATTGCGACCATGTCCGAAGTTTGGAATGTGCGTACCCAAATATTACGTTCTTTACTATCATGCAATGACTCTATCGCATTATTAACAAGGTTAGTAAAACTTTGGCTTATATCACTATACACTGCTTTCACCGATGGAAGATCATGAGAGAGATCCGTTTGGAGCTCAACATAATGTTTGAAGAATAGATTATGTTTAAGAAGCTCGAGTTCTTGTTCAATGAGCAGGGTGATGTCAATCGGGCGCATCATGGAAATATTATCCTGTTGAACCTTTCGCAGGAGTGTTTTAACTGCATGGGAAATATTCTTTGCAGCGTTAATAATTTTATCCACATCTTCATTATCTTTATAACTTTTTTTTACAAGCTGGGCATACCCGAGAATCGAATTGAGCGGGGAATTCATATTGTGGACCACACCCTCGACCCTTCTCCCAATCTCAGCTAATTTATTGCTCTTGATGATTTCCATCTCAAGGGCATCACGCGCTTTTTTCTCATTGATCTCACGGGTTATATCGGTTATCGTGGCAACCATGCGCAAGCCGATAGTGTCATCCACTGCTTTAATATTTAAAATAACAAATTTTACGAACTTCTTTATTCCGGGAAGATTGATCTCAAGGCGGGGAAGGGTCAAGCTGTCTTCATGAGCCTTGGATATAAGGTTTTCATCAAGCTTGATAAATTCTGATAGATTCTTACCGAGGATCTCATCGGGGGAGATGAGTTCAAGAATTTTCATGGCACTCGGATTACAGATCAGGATATTCATCTTNGAATCCATCCACAATACACCAATATCAATATTATCAGTAAGGACNTTATATTCAAGCAAAGATTTGTGATAATCGACAAGAGATTTATTCATTGAACTGAACGCAGAAACCATATTGCTGAGCTCACCGCCATATTCGTCCTCAATATACTCAATGCCCAGAGGATTTTTCTCAATCCTTTGCATTTTTTCGCTTATTTGCCTGACGGGCTGCATTATTTTTTTGGAGAACCAGTTGCTTAAAAAACTGACAATCACGAGGCTTGATGCCGCCAGAATAAGAAAGAAGAAGAACATGCTTTGACGATAAAATTTATTGAATTCTCTCTCGTATAGATAAATAGTGAGTGAGGTTGGTTCATTAAAAATATTATAATTAATAAGAAGACCTATAGCAATTTCCCCGCTGATTCGTAAAACCGACTCATTATTTTTGGTTTTTAACACAGCCGGAAGTTTCTTTTCGAACTCGGGAAGAATTTTTTTAAGAACATCCTGCTCGGGATTGAGTGGCTTAGAAAAAGGCAGAAGAAATATTTGGGGATTTTGAGCGATGCCGATTTCAGAAGAAGTTATCTGGTTAACATTGAGAAAGAAACCCAGAAATGTTTTCTTTTGTTCATTTTCAGAATAAAGTGGCTTGTAAGAAAAATAATAAATTTTATTTGAAAAATTTGCTGTAAAACCCTGAGTTGAATTCTGCTTCGCCAGTAAAAGCATTTTTGGCAGAAACGATTCAACAAGCTCCCATTGCTCTCCATACAGCACACCACCACGAGCATCGAAGAGAGCCATATAAGTTGCCAAAGAACTCTCATTATAAGATTTTAGTATTGAATGAATAGATGCAAGATCATGATTTTCTACTGATGTAAGAAGGGCAGGATTATCCGCAATTTCTGAAGTAAAATTATTCAAATCGTTTGTGTAATCGAGTTGGAGTGCTTTAAGGTTTGTAAGCATGCGGGAAATTCTCTCATATTCAAATTCTGAAATGCCGAATCTGGTAAGTTGCCAAATACTAAAAATCAGAAGGAATACAAGAGAAAATGTGAATATGAAATAGAGGGCTAAAATCTGTTTTTGCAGTCCTCTTTTTTTCTTTTTCATCAAATTATGATAAATTTCTTATACACTCAAAATTAAATAATTTTCAATTAAAAAGTAATTGATTACAATCCGAGTATTTGACTCACGGTTTTGTGAAACTCTTCGGGCTCGACAGGTTTATCAATAAATGCGTCTGGCTCAGAACCAAGTGTGATGCCCATGTCTTTTGCGTCATAGCGAAGTCCGGTAGTTGTTGCGATACCCGTAAGCATGATGACGGGAATATTTTCAGTATCATCTTTTTTCTTGAGTTCTTTAAAGACCTGGAAGCCGTTCATAACAGGCATCTGCACATCCAGAATGATCAGGTCGGGTTTGATGGCTTCAGCTTTCTGTAATCCCTCAAGCCCATTGCTTGCAGTCACTATCTCAAAATCTCCAAGTTCAGAGAGCATCGCTTCTGAAAACGCAGTTGCGTCTGGTTCGTCATCAATAATAAGTACTTTTTTATTTTCTGCCATTATGTACCTCCGGCGGTAATTATTTTTTTCTTTTCTTTGGTAACGTAATAGTAAATTTTGTGCCTTTCCCTTTTTCTGATTCAACAGAAATATTTCCCCCATGCTCTTTTATGATTTTATAGGAAACAGCAAGTCCAAGTCCCGTACCTTTTGAACCTTTGGTGCTGAAAAAAACCTGGAAGAGTTTTTCCTGAATTTCCGGCGACATGCCGATCCCAGAATCAGAAACATGGATTTTAAAAGTTTTTCCTTTTGTTGATTGTACTGATACCTCAACATTGCCTTTAGTAGATTCTTCGCATGCATCTATGGCATTGGAAACCAGATTAAGAACGCAGCGTTTCACGCCTTTTGTGTCGATCTGAACTTCACCAAGAGAGTCTTCCGGCAAGAAGTGCATTTTGACATTCTTTTCTTTCCCCTTTTGCTCCATGAGATCGCACACGCTTTTTACCACTTCATTTACATCAGCAGTCACGTATTCTGGTTCCCGTTCTTTGGAATAGGAGAGCATGTCAAGCACAAGTTCTTTCATGAACAAATTATTCTTTTTCACAATATTCCAACCCTTATCCACATTTGAGAAATTCTCTTTCTTCAGTCCGAGGTCAAGAATATAGGATCCGCCCTGAATTCCATTAAGTATATTTTTTATACAATGAGCAAGTCCTGAAACTGTCTGCCCGATTGCAGCAAGCCGTTCACTTTTCACAATTTGTTCATGAAGCTTCGCATTTTCGATAGAGATTGCTGCCTGCGTGGCGATCGCCTGAAGGAATTCCCGATCTTCTTTTGTGAATGCCCCATCATTTTCTTTATTGAGCACCTCGATTGCGCCAACACATTTATTAGAAGTGCTCATGGGAACGCAGAGAATTGATTTTGTGGTAAAACCACTTTTTTTATCAGCCTTCTTAAAGAAGCGCGGATCTTTGGAAACGTCGTTTACTAAAACCGGTTTTCCCTCCTGGATAACCCATCCAACAATACCTTCGCCTGCTTTCATTCGTATTGTTTTAATGATCTTTGCTT
>JGI10211J34971_10002866_pt1 | contig 13914 bp, 17 predicted proteins | sample Etolagsediment_FD_34971 | JGI IMG/M metagenome (IMG submission 34971) | reverse complement strand
GGAGTTGACTTGTTGATTGACGAGTTGAATTCTCTTCCTGTAGCAAATCTCACTGTTGTTGAATTGGACGATGAAAATTCAACAGAGGAAGAGAAGATTGATTTGCAGAAAGATACTTTGACCATAATCTCAGAAGAGATTGATCGCATGGGTATAAATAGTCCAGAGAAGCTTAAGAAGATTATCAATGAACTTTATGTTGAGTCGTTGAATATTTGAAAGGAAATGAAAATGAGAGGAAATAAATTATATTTTTACATTTATTCCTGTAATGATCTCATGAACACAATTGTTATTGGAAGGGTGGGGGGTTTAAAATATGTTTGATCATGTAATTGTAGCTCATCCCAAAGATTATGAATGCTTGCCTATTTGTATTCAAGGTATTTTAGAAAATGTTTCTGGTTCTTCGGGCAAAATATATTTGGTTTCACCAACAAATCCAAACGTAGAAAATGTCGAATTTGTTAATGAAAAAGAGTTTGATCATATTGTAAAATTATCCGATATTAGGGAAAGATTTGTTTCTGCATTGCCAAATACAAACGGATTAATGTCAGGCGGAGATAGGAGTGGTTGGATATACCAACAATTTTTAAAAATGTTTTCGGGGGATGTTTTGGATACGAGTGAGAGATATCATGTAGTTTGTTCGGATACTTTTTTTGTAAACGATCCTCTTCTAGACGAAAACATTTTTCATTATCAGAGAGTTAGTAATATTCAACACTATCCATATGTTGTGACTCTTGACAAGGTTTTTGGGGAAGGTTTTACTGCTAAAGATGGCCATTTTAATTCTCATCATATGTTGTTTAGTAGAACCCATTTTAATGAAATGAAGGATGCGGTTGAAAAAAAACACGACAAACCTTTGTGGAGAGCTTGTATGGATTGTATGTCGTATAATGATGGTGCTGAATTATCAGAATATATTATGTTTGCTAATTGGATGATAAATCATCATCCAAAAAAATGTGTTGAGGTAAATCTATTGCGAACAGACATAAACCGATTGCCTACAAAGCAACAATTAAAACTTTTTCGCGATACCGGATATGTTTATATTAACTCTCATGCTTACAATAGAATTGGATGAAAATTTAAAATTTTTTAAATTTTATAAAATATTTTGAAAGGAAAATAAAAATGAGTAACATCAAAATGATTCGCACACAGAGTAACGAGGAAATCATTGCGGAAGTCGTTGAGGAATCAGAACAGGGAATCTCGTTCAAGAATCCTTGTGTTCTTGGTCCAACCGAAAAGGGACTTGGGTTCTTTCCTTGGATGCCTTTTGCTGAATTGGATGGATTTGTTCTTCCAAAGAGTGAAATTCGTTACACTTTAGTTCTTAAGAGTGAACTAAGAAATGAGTATGCAAACGCATTCAGTAAGTTGGTGACTCCCGATTCAGGATTGAAGTTGGTTCAGTGATTTAAAAAAAATAATTTATATTATGAAACAAATAAAAGTAAAATTTTCTGATTTTTGGCATGGTTTTAATCCAAAGAGTAATTTTTGGACACAGATATTAGATCGCGCTAAAATTCCATACGAAGTGGTTTTTTCGGGGGAAGCTGATTTATTGATTTCTTCTGTGTTTGGAAATAATCATTTACAGATAAACGACTGTAGAAAGAAAATGATTTGGATTGGTGAAAATATAAGAGCAAGAAATTATTATAATTATTTTGATAAAGTATATAGTTTTGACTATGTGGAAGACGAAAAAAACTTTAGATTTCCATTGTATCTAATAGACATATGGGAAAGAGACATCGAAATTTTTTCTGAATATAGGAATAAAAATAAAGAAAAAATAAAAGAAGAATATGATAATCGAAAATTTTGTATTTTTGTATGCAGCAATCCAAATTATTCTTTTCGTAATATATTCTATTATAGAATGAATAAAATAGGAGAAGTTCACTCATACGGAAAGTTATTTAATAACATGGGAGATGTTTTACCAAAGGACAGGCAATCTAAGGTTGAAATGGGGAAAAATTATAAATTTTCTATTTGTTTCGAAAACGGAACTCATGAAGGATATGTTACGGAAAAAATAAACGATGGATTTCGTTCGGGGGGCATCCCTGTTTACTACGGGTCTTCTCGTATATCGGAACATTTTAATGAAAAATCTTTTATAAACGTAAATAAATTGGGTGTAGATGGAGCATTAGAACTGGTGGAGAATATGAGTAAAGATTTTGAATTATATTATGAATATTATTCACAGCCGATAATAAGTGATCCGAATATTTTAAAGAAAAGATTTGACTCCTTTATGGATGATTTTGCAAATTTTATAAAAACTATTATTTGAGGGGTGTGGAATGAGTATTAGCAAAGAAACTCTTGAACATATTTTTAAAAATCAAGAACCCAATTTGGTGTTTGTGGAAACAGGTTCTTTTTTGGGAGATGGCATACAAAAAGCTTTAGATGTAGGATTTAAAGAAGTTCATAGTATAGAGTATGGGGAACAGCTGTATAAAGGTTGTTTGAAAAGATTTGAAAGTAATGAGAATGTTTTTTTGTATCATGGAGATAGTGGTAAAATTCTTTATGATGTGTGTAAAAATATTACCGACCCAATTGTTTTTTGGTTGGATGGTCATTACAGTGAGGGCATCACAGCTAGATCAAATAAAAATTGTCCTCTATACGAAGAACTGGATCAAATTTGTCAACTAAAAGAAAATAATCACACGATATTGATAGATGACGTTAGGGATTTTGGGAAAACAATGGAAGTGACTATGCAAGAAATTTTAGTAAAGTTAGTAAAAATTAATAATAAGTATTCTATATCATATTTGGACGGGTATGTTCCCAACGATATTTTGATGGCTAAATGTGTTAATTAGACCAATAAAGTCGTTTGGTTTTTGCTTCAGTAAAAAAATAAATTTAAAACGAGAGATTATTATCATGAAAAAAGCTTTAATTATCGGTGCAAATGGACAAGATGCTTCTTATTTGATAGAATTTCTTTTGTCTAAAAATTATGATGTTGTTGGGACTATAAGGAGAAATTCTGTCCCCGAATCACAAACTTCAAGAATAAAACATCTGAAAGAAAATATATCTCTCAGATACGCAGACCTCACGGATACAATTAGTGTCGATTCTGTCATTAAAGAAGAGCAGCCAGATGAAATATATCATCTGGCTGCTCAATCTCATGTCCAAATATCCTTCGAGCTTCCAAAATATACTTTAGATGTAAATTCTGGTGGAACTTTGGCTGTTTTAGAGGCTGCTAGGAGATTCTCACCACACTCTAAGGTGTATCACGCTGCTACTTCTGAAATGTTTGGCAATTCCTGCGATTCGGACGGCTTTCAGAGGGAGTCAACTAGAATGGTCCCAGTTAGTCCCTATGGGTGTGCGAAATTATACGCTCATAATTTGTGTCACAACTATAGAAATGCTTATGGGATGTTTATTTCTTCTGGAATTTTATTCAATCACGAATCTCCGAGAAGAGGAATAAATTTTGTGACAAATAAAACCGTTTTGGAGGCTGTTAAAATAAAATTGGGGTTGTCTAGATCACTGAAGCTAGGAAATTTAGATTCTCATAGGGATTGGGGACATGCTAAAGATTATGTAAAAGCTATGTGGTTGATGTTGCAAAATGATTCTCCTAAAGATTATGTCATTGCAACAGGTTATACTAGAAGTGTGAAAGAAATGGTCGAATATGTTTTTGGTCGTTTAGGGTTGGACTGGCAAAAATATGTAATTCAGGACAAAAAATATTTCCGTGCAGAGGAATTGGATTATCTGCGGGGAGATTCTTCCAAGGCTCAAAAAGAATTGGATTGGAAGTTGGAGTATTCATTTGAAAGTATGATGGACGAGATGATTGATTATTGGATGGAAAAATTACAAAAATGAAAAATTTGGTTATCGGAAAAACTTCTCAATTGGGTTATTATTTTCCAGATGAAAACCATATAAAAATTTCATCCAGAGACATTGATTACAATTATCTTAATGAAAGGGAATGGAATAAAGTTTATATTTTATTTGCGGAACAAAGAACTTTTTTGGCAAATGATTATTTAAAGAAAAATATTTTTGATGAAGTTAATTGGGATTTAACAGTAGATGTTGTAAATAGATTGAAAAAAATATCAAGGAAAATAGTTTATTTTTCCACAGCTGAATTGTGGAACAAAACAAGCGGACCAGTGAAAGTAGGAGATAAGTTTGACTTCCACGAAAACAATTACACACTGTCTAAATTAAAAATAACTGAAGAATTGATGAAAAAATCTTATGAAAATGTCTCTGTTGTTTATCCTTTCAATTTCAACAGTGTTTATAGAAAAGGCGGATATCTTTTTGCAAAAATATTTGAGTCAATAATAAACAAAAAAAGAATAGAAATTGGAGATACTCACTATTATAGAGATATATTACACCCAAAAACAATTGTTGATTTTTGTATTGGAAACAATTTTGAAGAAAAAAATATAATAGTTGGTAGTGGTAGATTATTTCATATAAACGATTTTATAAAAAAATTGTATTGTTATTATCAGTTGCCTTACAGTGAATTTGTCAATGAAAATTGTGAAACACCTTCTATATATAGAAAAAATATTTTTTATTCGTTGAATGGTATTTGCGGAGAAAAAGGAGTGTTTGAAGAAACAATAAATGATATAAGTTTAAGAGGAGAAGAATTGTATGGAAAATAAGACAGCTGAAAAAATTGAAGATGTTATACGCAATCATGTGGAGATGATACTTAATCAAAGTGGTGTGCCAGATATTCCATGTGATGTTATCAAGACGGATAATATTGGAGAAGTCATAGAAAAGTTGTGTATATTACATATTAGAATGTGGTTTTTGGAGGATATGGTTGGTGTGGCTAAAACAGACGAAGAGATATCGTCTCTCAAGAAAAAAATAGACATATGCTTCAAGCAAAAAAGACCACAGTATGTTCAAGCTATAAATAGAATGATTGAGGATTCTGTGATCAATGGTGGGTCACTGATAGAAGATTCGGTAAAAATATACAAAGGCAACTAAAAATGATAAACTTTCCTATTACTTTGGTGAGAGATACGATTGATGAATCTGACATCGACTCCCTAGTGTCTTGGCTGAAAACTAATCCTAGGCTCACCAAAGGACAAAAGACATTAGAGTTTGAGAACATGTGGTCAAATTGGTTGGGGTGTAAATATTCTTTATTTGTAAATTCTGGATCTTCTGCCAATTTGGCCATGATATATGCTTTATTGTTGAGTGGTAGGTTAAAAAACAAAAAAATAGTTTTTCCGTGTTTATCGTGGGTAACTACTGTTTCACCGGCAATTCAACTGGGAATGGAGCCTATACTTTGCGACGTTGATGAGAACCTATCTCTCAATATTGATGATTTGAGAGAAATTTTTGAAAAGGAAAATCCTAGTGTTTTGATGTTGGTTCACGCTTTGGGCTTTCCCAACGACATGAAGAGTATAATGAGTTTATGTGAAGAATTCGGAGTTGTTTTGTTGGAAGATTCTTGTGAAACTGTGGGTTCTTTGTATGGGGGCAGGAAGACAGGGACATTTGGTTTAGCTTCATCATTCAGTTCTTATTATGGACATCATTTTTCTACGATTGAAGGTGGGTTTGTGTGTACGGATGACTATGAGTTGTATAATATACTAAAGAGTATAAGATCTCATGGTTGGTCTAGAGATTTGGATGAAATTAGTAGAAAAAAACTTCAATATGAACATGGTATAGATGAGTTTAAAAATTTATACACTTTTTACTACCCAGGGTTTAACTTGAGGTCCACTGATTTACAGGCTTTTTTGGGGATATCCCAAATTAAAAAATTAAATGGGTTTTGCGAAAAAAGATATAAAAATTTTCTTTTTTATGACAATTTAATAAATAATTCTTTTTGGAAAATTGATGCTTCAAAATTTGATTTTGTTTCTAATTTTGCGTATCCGGTTATACACCCAAACTCAAAGAAAATTGTGTCTGAATTGATGAGTAATAAGATAGAATGTAGACCTTTGATAGCTGGAAATATAGCAAAACAACCATTTTTTTATAAACTTTATGGCAACAAAGAGTATAAATTTTCAGATGTGATTCATGAGCATGGATTTTATGTTCCCAATAATCACAATCTTAGTGAAATGGAAATAGGTTTTATATGTAAAATTATAAATAAATTTATTTAGTTTTTACTAATTTTGTCGATAAAATTTTTAATTTTTTCTTCCCAAAAAGAAAATTTTAATTCTTTTATTTCCTTATAATTTTCTGGAAAATTATTTTTTATAATATTTATTTTATTTTTTATTAAATCTACATTCGACAATTGACTCTCGTCTTCCAATAGAATAATGGGAAAATTGTGGTGTAATCTTTCGTACATAATTTTATTAAAAGTTATCGGTATTCTATTTAAATATAAAGTTTCATAAATTCTATGGTTATCCCCCATTCCATTTCCTTGAGCACAAACCACTGCTTCTGAATTTATAATAGAATTAAAGTAATTTTCTAAACTTACTGGGGGTTCTTCCCAAATAATGTGTTCGGAATTTACACAATAATGTTTTATTTTTTCTCTGTGGTTTAAGTTTGTTTCTTTTGTAAAATTGGCGTATAAAAATTTATTCGAATTTTTTGGTAAAGTGGGCAAAAAAAATTTATTTCTAAGTAATTCTATTCTTTCTTCTGAATGGGGAGGAATCCATCCGTGGAATGTCCCTCTTTTGTTGGGAATATAGTTTTGGATTCCAATAGGAATTATTTCAAATTTTTCTTCGTCGTCAACCAAACAATTTTGAGCGAATACCTTTTCTATTTTTTCTGACAATCGGGGAAACAAAACTGGCATTTCATGAGATATGAGTTTATCGTTTATTGGTTTTTTTGTTATACAATGATCATTATTTCCGGTGATTACTACAGTTTTTTGTTGTATATTTGAATTTTCTATCGAAAGAATATCGGATATAAAAGTTTCATATTGTGTAAATAAAATATTAATTTTATTACTTTCTAAATAAGAAAATTTATTCATACAAATAAAATCATCAATCATCACAATTTCCTTTTTTTTTTTGTTAAATACTATTTACCACATCGCAAATTTTTTTCACTTCTTCATATTTTAAAAAAGGATGCATTGGTAAACTTAATATTTTTTTTGCAAATAATCTAGTTTTTTTATTGTGCCACCCCACATTTTGATAAATTTTTGTTTCCTCTATTGGAATTGGGTAGTGAATGCCTACTTCTATATTATTTTTTTTAAAAAATTCTATTGCTTGTTCTCTATTTATTTCGTTTAGAAGTATAGCATATATATGATAGACATGATTTAAACAATAAGGTGAAATTTTTGGTTTTGTGATTTTTTTATTTGTTATCAATTCTTCATACCAAGAAGCAATTTTTTTTCTATTATCATTCCATTCTTCCAAATATTTTATTTTTTCATCTAATATAATCGCTTGAAATGTATCTAAGCGGTTATTATAACCTTTTTTTTCATAATAATACTTTTTAGTTGCTCCCCAATTCTGTAAGAGTTTAATCGAGTCATAAAAACTTTTTTGGTTTGTAGTTATTATTCCAGCATCTCCCGCAGCTCCTAAATTTTTGCCGGGATATAATGAGAATGCTGCCATATGGCCAATACTCCCAACATTTTTTCCATTTTGACATTTTGCTCCATGAGCTTGAGAGGCATCTTCTACGACCCAACAATTATATTTTTTTGATAATTGCATAATTTTTCCCATGTCACATGAATGTCCATATAAATGGACAGGAATTATTATACAATGATCCCAATTTTTTCTGTTTTTTTCTAATTCATCTTGAAGAATGTTTGTGTCCATTTGGTAATAATCGTCGCAATCAATTAAGGTATAGGATGCATTTGGTAATGCCATTTCCGGACCCAGTAAGCTAGCAATAAAAGTATTTGCTGGGATGAAAACACCCACACTTCCTTTTAAATTTAATGCTTCAATACACAATTTTAATGCATCGGTTCCGTTTGAAACTCCTATCGCATATTTTGTTCCTACAAAATCGGCAAAATTTCGTTCAAATATAGACACTTCTTCTCCATTGATAAACGAAGAGGAAGAAAATAAACTCTCAATTCTAGGTTGCACCGATTCTTTAATTGTTTCCCATTGTGGTTGCAAATCATTAAATTTAATAATATTATTTTTCTCCATGATCTAAAATCTCCGTTATATCTATAGTTATTTTTTCGTGATCGAAATTTCCGTCAAAAAAACAGTTAATTGCATTCATTAAAGGTGGTTGTTTTTGTATAAAATTTGTATTTTTTCCATTGATATTTATTCTGTTTGTTGAATCATCCCAATCCACTATTCCACCATCGAATTCAAAAACACATTTTCTATCTTTTTTTGAATATGCCCAACTTGAATGAATAATAGCATCAAATTGGGGGTATTCCAATAAGCCCACAGAGGTATCATCTTGAAAACTTTTTTTATTTCTTTTTTTATTAGTCCAATGAATATTATTAGGGAATTGATTGAATATGTACTGTAGTATGGATACATCATGGCAAGACAAGTCCCATTTTGCAGATACATCATGTCTTTCCGGTCCAGAATTTAATCTGTTCATTGTTATTGATCTTATTTCACCTAACTTTTTTTGTTCATAGATTTTTTTGATATAATTTACAGCATCGTTGAACATAAATGTCCAATCAACAAAAAGATTTAATTTTTTTTTCTTTGCTGTTGAAAAAAGAGAATAAGCTATATGTTTTTTCATGCATAGAGGTTTTTCACAAAAAACATGTTTTTCCTCCGATAAAAATTGAAATACATTTTCTGCGTGACGATCGGCCGTCGTTGCGATAAAAATGTGTGAACATTTGTCCAACTCTGATTTATTGTCTAACCCCAAAGGCGGATCGTGTATTATTATTTCAGTATTTAATGTTTTTAAGTTTGAGTGTAGTATTTTACCCCAATAACCATATCCAAGTATTCCTATTTTTTTAGGCATTTTTTGATTCCTCTCTAGTAAAACTTTTTCTATCTCCTAATAGATAATTATCTTTTGACGAATGGTATGATGCCTCATTTTCATTTTGAATTTTTGGTTTGATTTTATTCAATAGTGGAAATGTGTTTTCAAATAATACCATCCCATACTCTAAAGATCTATTATACACATCAACCACTTCATCAAATTCGGGATAAATACTATATTTTAATTGAGCTATTATGGGGCCATTGTCTATACCAGATAAAATTTCATGAATAGTTATTCCGTGCTCTTCTTTGTTGTCTTTCAATGCCCAGTTTATAGGAGACATTCCTCTGTATTGTGGAAGAGGACTATTGTGTATATTAATTAATTTTTTACACTTGTCTATAAAAGTTTTTTCAAAAATTTTATCGTAAAAAACAGATATCCCAAGTTTTACTTTAAAATTTAAATCCTTGTAATTTCCACTTTCTGTGTAGGAGACAGAATTTGTAATGCACCAATTTATCAAAGAATCGGTCCATTTTGGTTCTGGAATAACAGGGACTACATGTAAATTGTATTTTTTCTTTTGCAAATATTTGCAAATATTTATTGCTAACTTTCCTTTTCCAAATATTACTATAGTCATGACATTATCTCTCAAAAGTTTTATTCAATTCGGCTTCAGTTACTAAAAATAATTTTTTATCTATATCTGCCTGATTAGAAGAAAGCCATATTTGCTTAGATTTATTTTTTATATTATCATAGTCATTTAAGATCACCCAATGTCCCTCTCGTTCATTGTTAGAAGTGACTATATAGGTTTTTTTATTGTCTTGTAGGTTTTGCTTTGTGTGTGAAAAACAATATGGCCCGCTTGCTCTTCCAACGACGATATCACAATTTGTAGAAATATATGAAAGTTCATTTAAGTTACTCAAATTTTTTTCTTTTTTAATTGTTTCATTTGCATCAATTATGTTTTCTAGATTCGTGTCTATTTTTTGTGTGACATAAAATAAAATTTTTGGATAACTTTTCGCTAAGTTAATAATAAAGTTACTCATGTCAAAATTATTTGATTGTCCCGAAAAACAAGGTCCGTTTGAAATAAACACATTTTTTTTATTTTTTGGTGTTAAACTTTCTATGTTAAAAAAATCATAATTTATAGAAGGTATGAAATTTTCTTCGTCGGGCATTTCTATCTCTAGTATTTTTGCTTTTTCTAAAAACATTTTATAATTATTTTTTAAAGTGCAACCAGATGGATGTTGCTGTATCCATTTACCTCCTTCTTGACCTATCCAAGTATTCATAAAGAGAACACCATTTTGGAAATAAAATCCATTTTGATTCAAATGATTTAAATTTGCCTGGATAAAAGGTATTTGCGTGTCTTTCAATAGATCACGGCACTTTTTGTGATTTACAAATGAAGGCACCCCAATTTCTTTGGAAAAGAATTTAATAAATTCTCTACTATAGTGTATATCTCCGTTATTGAAGTTGTTGAAAAAAATAATTTTTTCAATTTGATTTCTATGAATTTTTATCATAATGTTATCCATTTTTTACAATATATATCTTGATAATCTTGAGGACCATCAGGCCCGAACCAGTTTTTCGGTGCTATTACTACGTCCACATTCCCCAACCAAGCGCCCCACCAACTATAAGAACTATTGGAAATGATGTGTCCGTCACACAATGACATCATACACAAACTGGTGTGATGGTTGTTTTGAAAAAAAGAATATTTGTCTCCCTTAAAATTTTCCACACACCAAGGCATATCGTCAGAAAATAACAAAAAAAATGAATTTTTATCAAAATAATTTATTGCTTTTTGATAGTAATTTATAGAGCATGGTGGGTGTATGTGTGAAATTTTTAAATAATCTCCTCTTCTGACATGTATGGATATTATTTTCTTGTTGCTGGGTAGAGATTTTTTAAACGATTCACAAAAATTTTTTGTTTTTTCAAAAAAAGAAAATTCTTTTTTTATTTCCTCTTTAAAATTTATAAAATATTTTTCTGTTTGAAAATAACCGAATATATCAGTATTATCTAAAATACTTAATAAATCGGGATCGAAGTGGTGATACTTTTCTTGAAATCTTTTAGTGACTGACATTTCCGAAGAATCTTTTGCCGAAAGAGAAAAAATTTCAGGTAAGTAAAATTTTTTAAATTCGTCTGAAGAGTTTACTCTTGAGTAGGGAACTCCAAAATCATAACCATTTTGTTTTGCTACTGCATAAAGTGTCGCATATTGGAACATTTGATTTCCCAATCTTCCCATAAGTCCCAAAGTATTACATGTTATCACTTTAAAATGTCCATGATTTTTTCTTGTATGATTGTGTCTGCCGATTTCATATTCTTCAATATTTTTAAATTTTCAGATGCAAAAGGCAGCATTTTTTCATATAAAGAACGATTGAGTGTATTTATTCCTTCAAACTCTTCTAAAAATATTATCCCGTTTTTATTAAATATTGTTTCTATTTTTCTACTTCCCCAGTAAATTGGAATGGTCCCGCAAGAAATAGCGTCTGTTAATTTTTCTGTGAAATATAAATCGTAATTTGCATTTTCTACACAAAAAGAAAACATGTATTCAATCATTCCCTCTTCTTTTTTTTGAATGTGTTTTCCTGCTCCAAGTCCATATTTGTCTATCTTTGTATATTTTTGAGAAATTTCGTGTCTTAGTTGGTGGCCTTCTGTAGTCCTTTTGTTCGAAAATATCATAGAAACTAATTTGGTTTTGTTCGTCAAACCCATTTGGGTTATCCAAGGCATATTACTTCCTGGGTAAGCATAATCAAACACAGGAGACAATTTTATCAAAGACTCGTCGCTAGTGAATATTTTTTTAAAAGAATGTTGTAGCAATGGTATATTGTTTTTTATCAATTCTATACAATTTTCTATGATGGGGGAAGACTCACAAAGCCAACCAAATTTATTTTTTAAATTGTTATTTATTCCTTCTAAAATTTTATAATCTACATACAAAACAGGAGATTGGTCGGTCGGTATTTGGTTGTATATCCACGGATTTTCAGGGGGATAAAAACCACAAGACCCATTTGGTGAATAGTTAATTGTATTTGTTATACAATAAAAATTCATTATTCTATCTCCTGCTTGGATAAAGGTGGTTTTTTATATATCTCCTTTTCAAATTTTAACTGTAGTTCTCTGCTAATATTTTGATCGCTATTTTCATGTAAACGATATTGGTATATTGGCGTTTCATTGAATTTTATTCTATCAAAACCAGCTATTTCCATGAGAGGAGTCATCATTGCTACATCACACGTCATAGAAAAGAATTCTCCGTTTTCGGATTTAAAATTATTTAAATTTGGGTCCAAATCGAGGAATTTTTTATAGAGTTTATATTTAAAGGTTCTCAGATGGGAAGCTAAAAAACCACCTCTTAAGTTGTTCAAGAAATCTTCTTCATCTTTGTATGGTTTTGAGTGTCCTACTTCACCCCAAGGAAAAAGATACTGCCCATAAGTCAAAAGTGTTTCGTCTTGGTAAAGATTGTTTACAATTTCCATCGCATCGGGTCTGCAAAGATAATCATCTCCATCCAAAATACAAATAATATCATTTAGGCTGGGGTTTGCTCTTTTTATAGTTTCGTGTATGTTCATCAGTGCGGTTAGTCGTTCCTCATTTCTATGATAAACAAAACGGTTATCTTTGGGTATTTTTGTGTGAGTGTAATCAAATGATTTGTCATCTGAAAAATAAGCAACCCAATTGGTGTAATCTTGGGATAACAACGAATTAGCACACTCTTCGATGTAATGAAAACAATTCCTAAAGGGGACAATAAATATTAATTTATTTTCTATCATATTTCCACCTCAAACATGTAATATTCTTCTGTCGTCTTATCTTTCAACACTTCATACTTGACATTGTTCAAACCATCTTCGTCGGGGTTTTTTGAACCAGATCTTGTATTGTTTAGTGTTTCTATGTTTTTTGAATATTGTTCTCTGTCTAGAGTTCTTTCGTGTTTCAATGAACGAGTCGCTCCTGGAATTCTCCGAGATTCCTTCATTCCCTTTCTGTGAACGCGAAAGAGAAGATCATCGTCTTCTCCTCCCCACCCCCAGTATTCATTGCTAAATCCGTTTATTTTCTCGTAGTCCTCTTTGGTGAAGAGAATTATTCCACCAAAAATGTCTGGATATTCGAATCCGTTGATTATTGGGGGATATCTCCATCCCAATTGTTCTACTTCGGACGATATGTGCGTGGGAGTATCGGCATACGAATAATCGACATTGACTGGCAATAAATCTATATCGTGGAAACAATAGTTTTTGTAACCATTATTTTCAGAGCAAATTTTAAAACCTGCGTTGTAGATTATCCCCTTGTTCCATGTTTTTCCCTGTGTTTGCTCCACAATGTAAAAATCAAAGGAAAACCCCTTTCTTGTCAAGTAGTTCTTCATGTGTGGAATGAACTGCTTGAGGTGTTCCTCTCTGTCTCTGTATGGAACTATGATAGCAAGGTCTTTCATTCCTCACTCGCCTCCTCCACTTCAACACCCATTCCATACTTAAACTCTTTGGCCACAAGGGGTTCCAAAGCATCCATGAATTCTGGTGTGAAATACTTTTCGGGGTTCTTGTAGATTGATTTCTCAAATGCCTTGGTTCCATCGGGGAACTCAAACTTGGTGGAAACCTTCTTGATTAGCCCATGCTTCTCTGCGAGGGGAAGAAGGCCATAATATGGATTCAACCCACTGTCATAGCTGATGTTGACATCAACCATCTTGTTTTCCTTGGTCAAACGACTCTTGTGTAACTTGCAATGGACGATGTTTCCAATAACATCGGTTCC
>JGI10211J34971_10002865_pt1 | contig 13919 bp, 9 predicted proteins | sample Etolagsediment_FD_34971 | JGI IMG/M metagenome (IMG submission 34971) | reverse complement strand
CTTTAATTTCTGCTATGTTCTGCTCCATTTCATCCTTGATTTTTTTAGAGTACTTCTTATATAAATATTCCAAATCTTCTTCATCCAATCTAAATAAGTTTCGTTTGTATGTCCACTTCATATTAAGCCAACTAACCTGTATATTTATGTTGAAATTAATTCCGCCTCCATTATCACTAAAAAAATCCAATTTGTTCTTTTTAATGTTTTTATCGTTTTTTAGCTTCTCTTTGTATATGATGCAAAAGTCTCTTATTCCTGTTTTCATTATTAATTTTTTAATTTATAAAATTAATATATTCTTTTTTAAAAAACAATGACATTTGTCATACTTTGAAAAATATAAAAAATATTATTTAAAATATTTTGATAATTAATAAAAAAGTATTATATTTGTATTTTTAATTATAATTAGTCTAAATTAATATATATATGACAAACACCAACAGTAATGAATATTTACAATTTATTCATAATATTTATCTTAATGGTGGTTATGTATCAAAGAGAGATTTATTTAGGTTAAAAAAAAGCGGTTTAATAAATGACAATAAAGACGAGGGCGAAAAAGAAATTAACCCTATTACAAAATCTGATATAGATAATTTCAATGAAGACCTTAATAAGAATAAAAAAGAAAGACAAAAAGAGAAATATAAGTTTGCTCAAAAGGTTGATATATCAGACAAAAATCAAATAACAAAAAGTGATTGGTTGCCAAACGATATTGTTAAACACAGCAAGGAATTTGTTATGTGGATTAATAGTATTAATGATTGTTTCGCAAAACAAATAAAGTATGAAAAGTTTGAGTTATACTGCAAACAAGCAGAGCAATGGTTTGAAAATTCCACAAATATAACGGATTGTGAAAACAGGAATGAACAAATGGATTTTATATTCAAGGAATCCGAAAGATGTGAACAAAACACTTTATACGGTGCTTTAAAATATGCTTATTTATCAGAGGCATATATGTATGACGGTAAAAGAAAATATGTTGCAGGCGATGATTACAAACATCATAAAATATTATTTTACTTATTTGATTGTGGTTATTCAACAATAATAGGCAAGCCAAGACAAATAGGTGCAACAAGTGCATTTGGTATAGCTGCTGTAATGAAAACCATATTCAATAAAAACCATTATATAAAATTTATAACTGAAAACAAAAAGACAGGCGAAGAAATATTTAATGATAAAATAAAATTTGTTTTTTCATGTCTTGAAGATTGGTTAAAACCAACAGTATTAAATGACAGGGATAATTTATTCAAGATTGGAAAGAAGGAAAAAAAGGGAACAATAACAGGCGTTAATTCAAGAATAGAAGTAGTTAATCCTGAAATAACAGCAATAAACGGTGGTAGTCCAAACATAGTATTTATTGATGAGATTGGCTCTATTAACATACTTATAGAAATGGTAAACGAGGGTTTGCCTGCTATATTATGGAAAAACCCGGAAACAGGAAAACTTGAATTAAGAAGACAGCTTGCTTTGTGGGGTACTGGAACGGCTAAAAGTGGTGGTGGTGCATTTGAGGAACTATGGAATAAGATAATGGGTCTTTGGCAAATTGGAAAATACGATGTTGGTATAATTCCTATATTCTTTGATTGGACGACAAGATGTACTCCACAGGAATATGAAGAACAGAAAATAAAGTATTATGGCAAAACATCAAAGTCTAATTCAACAACAACATCAAGGAGCATACAGCAATTTCATCAACACTATCCTTCTACACCGGACGACATGTTTGTTACAACAGCACAAACACTTGTTTCAAGAGAATTTATAAATACCAATATTAGCAGAATAAGAAATTCAAGTGATAAATTTAAATGTCAGCACGGATATTTTGAACCCATATTTGATTTTAATAGTCCTGAAAATGAAAGGAGTGATGTTCCTTATAAAATAATTGGAGCAGAGTGGATACCAACAGATGATTTTGACCCACGTATAACAGCCACAATATTCCAACATCCTAAAAAGGATTGGATGTATAGATATTATCAAGGAACAGACCCTATTGCATCTGACACAGGTGCTTCAAAAATGGCAAGTGCTATATGGGATAAACAATACAATACAGTATCAGCAATAGTCAATTTACGAGAACAACATAATCCAAAGTATTGTTATCTACAATGTATGTTACTTGGCTTGTATTATGATACAAACAAAACTACGGATGTTAAAGAATTGCTTGAAGCAAACATTGGTCTTGCTTATGCTAATTACAAGGAATTAAAGGGTTATTGGCACAGCATGTTAGTTAATTCCGAACTACCTCCGAGCTTACAAAGTGGTAATGGTTCTTCCGTTGGTGTTGACAATAAAGGAACAAGAAACAGAGTAATAATAAACTACATGACAGAATTGTTCACATCCTTTGGTGAGAGGATATATATTGACACCCCTTTTGAACAATTAAAGACTTTTGTGTGTAATATAACAAGAAGGGAGTTTGGATAAGAAATTTTACGATGATGATGTTTTGTTTGCTGTAACTTATGCTTACATATCAGCTATAAGCAAAATAACATTATTACCTATAGAAAAATCAAAAGATATTATAAAAAATAAATATAGTTACGAATTAAAATATGATAAAAATTGGAATCTAACAAGAGCAATGGTTTCGGCGAGGGTTTAGAAATTTTCCAACCAATAGGAAAAAGGGATTTAAGAAGTTCATATCCCGAACTAAACGAGTATGATGAATTTAAAGACTTGCATCATGCTGATTTGTTATTTGTTTGGCGTTATGTAATATCATATTCTGGGATATTGGATGATAAAAAAAGGGTAGATATGGCTATTAGAAGTTCATATCTAAAAAAAGAATTAAGCGAAGATAAGGAAAAGAAATTACTAAGTTTAAATTTTCCTGATGAGATACGTTTTGCCATAAACAGAATGAACAATTTTGAACCTTCGATAAGGTTAATGGCAAGATATATAACAGAAACAACATTTATATCATATCAAAAAATATTAAACATTGTATCGGGAGAAGATATAAAGGTTGCTTTTACAGGCGAAGACGGAACAATAGATTGGGCAAAAATATCTCAATACGTAAATGCAACAGTAAAAATGAATGAGTCTTTGCCGTCTTTAATTAAATCTATAGAAGCCGGTTATGGATTCAAAAAGAGTGATAAAAAATCTACTTTAGTTAAAGCTGGAGGGAACATAGAAGATTGGCATAATTTTAAAAACACTAAATAATGTTTGGGTTAAATGGACTAATAATGGGAGTTGAAAGACCTGATAGGTTTGAAAACAATTTAAAAAAAGACGAAAATTATCATCTTAATTTTGGTAGATACTGTATTGGTAGTGGTTGGGATTCTGTTCATGATTATTGGCGTAAACAAATATATATAAACACTAATTTTTGGAACGGCAATCAGTGGATATTAGAAGAAGATTTAGAAGCGTTTTTAAAAGATGATACAGGGCAGATAAGAAATAGGGTTAAATATATAAGAAACTTTATGCGTGCAAACGTAAATCAATTCAGGGGTAATGCAGAAGAAATGGATTTGACAATAAAGGCAAAAAGTTTATCTTATAAATCTATAAACAGAAGAGAAGAAAAGTTGAGTGAGTTACTATTTTTTACTGAGTTATCAAAAAGTGTTGGTGGTGGATATAAGGATTTTTTACAAAAGAAAATGCCTATTGGTGAAAACGAACAAGAGACAATAGAGATATTTGAAAACACATGGGTTGATGAATTTGAAAACAATATAAACAAATTATTATTTTATATATCCGACAAGGAAAATTTCAATGATAGAAAATCGGAATTAGCACTTGATATATGTTTATCAGGATTGGGTGTTTTAAAATACGATGTATATAATGGTGATTTTATAATAAAAAGGATACGACCAGAAAATTATCTATTTGATAGAACAGCATTAAATTTTGATTTAACTGATAGTGAATTTATGGGACACTATATAGAAATGTTACCTTCTGAAATATTTGAAAAATATCAGATTGAGGACAAAAATCAAAAAAAGATTATAGAGAACTACAAGGATGACACATTAAGAATACATAACACACATAATGCAAATTATTTTAATAAAGGCAAAGTCCCTGTATTTTATATTTATTGGAAGGATTTTGACAAGCAAGAATTTGGTTATGTAAGAGATGAATATGGTTATCCTTATTTAACAAAAATAAATTTTATATTTGAGGGAGATGACAAGCCGAGATATACAGACAAAGATTTAATTCCTGTAAAAGAATTAACTGTTGGTCAAAAAAACATCACAAGAGGAAGCAATAAAAAATCTTTATATATAGACCTTATAAGATATATAGAATTTATCCCATCGGAAATATTGCATGGTGGTAGTTCAGGAGAAAAGAACAGGGGTAGTGATATTGTTTTAAGCTATGGTATAATGAAATATCAGGATACTGAAAATTATCGTATATCAAATGTTAAATTTCCATATAAAACTTATTGCTGGGAGTATAATGAAGGAGTTGTTTACACTCCTTTTACAGAGTTAATAAATCCACAAAGAATGGTAAACAGACTTGGCTCTGTTATGGAAAACATTATAAATAATTCAAAACCACCAACAATAGCTTATGATAAAGATTTGACTGACAATCAAGATGACCCAAATGAAATGTTAAGAAATTTATATCAGGGTAAACCATTAGCATTATCTACACGTGGGCGTGGTATTCATAATGCGATAACAAATGTAGCAGGTTCATTAGACAGTACTGTTAATGTATATCAGGGATTAATAGAAGCATCGAAGTTAGACATGGATAGGATAATAGGTGTTAATGAGGCATTGAGGGGTGAGTCTGCAGGTAGTGAGCAGCTTGTTGGTGTAACTCAATTACAGATACAGAAAGGCACATTAATGCAAGCACCTTTTTACAAGGCAATAGAAAGGATATTTTTACAAATATATCAAAGTATTGCAGACGTTGGAAAAAGAGTTTTAATAGACAATCCAAGACAATTATCAATAATAGCAGGCGATAGCGGGGCACAGGTATTAAATCTTTCGGAAGATTATAAGACAGAAGATTTTAGGGTCTTTATAGAAAGACAACCTTCGCAACAACAACAGATAATTTACGGAAATGCAGAATTAACCAGTTTACTTCAACTTGGATTAATAGATGATATAACTTACGCAGACCTGTATAATAGAAGCACTCCTGATGATATAAGCAAGGCGATACGTAAATACACTAAAAGTAAAAATATTGTTGCTAAACAAATGGCAGAAAAACAAAGGCAAGAAGCTGAAAGACAAGAAGCTATGAGTTTGGAAATGATACAGCAAGAACAACAGAATAAAGAAAGGGAACATGTAGAAAAACTTGCAGAAAATGAAAAAGAAAGAATAAACAGAGAACAAGTTGCAAGAATTAAGGCAGCAGGTTTTGGTAGAAAAAATGTTTAATTTGTTTATTTGAAAAATTTTATATATATTTGTAATATTAATTAAGTCTAAATAAAAAAAATTATTATGATAGAAGAAAAAAACATAAAAGAAGAAAATGTTCAAGCAGAAGAAATACCACAGGAAAACCTAAAAGCAGAAAGCAATCCTACGGATAATGTTCCCAAGCAAGAACAACCTGACAATATTGACAGTAATGAATATATGCAGATAGGTGATGATAGATTAAACCTAAACAACATAGATTCTGAAACAAAAAAAGTGTTGAGCGCTATTGATGCCGTAAGGGTATCCGGCAGGGATGATGAGGGTGTTATAAAAAGAAAAATAGAAGTATTAAGAAAAGCCGGATATAATATAGGCAAAGCAGAAGCACAGTCTTTGGATAAAGAAACGATAAAAGAAACACAAACTAAAGATTTAAAAAATGAAGATATTGATAATTCTTTAAAAAACAAAAACATTGAGAACAAGACAAAAGAAGAAGAAGAGTCTCATTTTTTATTAAATCCCAAAGAAGAAAAAGTTAATATAGAAATAAAAACTATAGATGATTTAATAAATGCAACAAAAAAATTAGCAGACATAGATGTTGATAACATAGAACAGTTTGCAGAAATAATAGTTGATTACTCTAAACTAAGAGAGGAAAACAAAAAATATAACAGTAACGACTATAAGGGTAATATTATAAATGAATTTATGGATGTATTACCTGATGAGTTATTTGGATTAATACAAACATGGTCTAATAATGGTGAATTAGACGGCGATTATCGAAACGAGATGAAGAAGATTGTTGATACTTATGTTGATTATACCAAAGAATTTTCAGACTATCCAAAGCAAGATATGTTAAATCTTTATTTTCCCGGAAAGTTCTCCGCAAAAGATATGGAAGACTACCGTGATGAAGATTCTGACAATCATGAAGCAATCAAGCGTAGTGTTGATTTAGCTTTAGATGTTGCAAAAGAAAAGCATGAAAAGAACAGGGATATAAAAAACAAGAACATGGAATCTTATAAAGAGAAATACAACAAAATGTTATCAGAGCAACAATCTAAATTTGACCAATCGGTAGAATCGGCTATAAGCTATTTAGATAAAAACGGTAAGGATTTTCCTTCCACACAAAAAAGTGAAATTATCAATGCTGTAAAAAACAATCACTCCTTTATTTTGGATATGTATTTTAATCCTGATGGTAGTTTGAAAGAGGATTCATTAATAAATCTAATCTATGCAAAACATGGAAAAGAAGCTATTGATGTAGCAAAAAAACTTATTGCTAAAAAAGTTGAGCAAAAAGTCAACACAGACATTCTCACAAGGGGCAATGATGCTCCACCGACACCAAGAGGTAGTCAATCTTATTCGGGATTAGACGGCAAGCAGGCGAAGGAATATGTTGATGGTTTTTTTGGCAGTGCTAATAAACAAACATTTTAAAATTAAAAAAATTACAAAAACTTAAAAATTTAAAACTATGGCAGAACTTTATGTATCAAAACCGACACCCAGCATAGAATTACCTGGGAACGCAACAGCCCCTTTTGGGCTCGCAAGTCTTAACGCACCTGGGAGTAATTTTGCTTCCACGTATGGTTATTCAACAAGCAAACTTATTGCAGACGAAATTCTATATAGAATTATAGACACTGCGCCAGAGCAATATAATGCTTTAAAAGTATTATTTAGTAAATCACCCGAAGGACATGGCAGTGATGAAGTTATATGGTTTGAGCACCCATGGGGCAGACCCTTAATTGAAGCTAATGCATGGAACCACAACACAGGGGTTATAACACTTACTGGAACTTATAATACAGTACAAGAACTCCCAGCAGTAAAAGGCGATGTAATAAAAACAGTAGGCGAAACTCCTCTTTTAGTTACAGCACAAACATTAGCGGCTGGCATTGCTGACAGTTCAACACTTACAGTGATTTCACAAACAGGTGGTTCATTAACAGCAGGTCTCATAAGTTCGGGAGATTATCTTGCATTACAAGGTCCAATAATTGCCGATGGCATGAATGATTTTTATCATTATGATAGAATTAATCCTGATGAAAAATACAATTATATTCAGAGATTTCAGAGAAACATTAGATTTTCAACATGGGAACTTGCTAAATATAAATCAAAAGGATTAACTGATTTTCTTGAATTTAACAAGAAAGAAAGTCTTCGTCAGTTAAGAACAGATATGTTTTCATTTGCAATGAATGGAACAAGGGGTGAATTTCTTATACCTGGTTCAGTTAGCGGAAATTATTCAGCCAAATGTACAGAAGGATATTTCCAAACAATGAGTAGAGCTGGTTCGTTAAATGCAACAGTATCATTATCGGGATTACCTACAGCGTTTGAATACCTTGCACATGCTTCTAACTATAAGAGAGAAGGTGGAACGAGATTTGTTTACGCAACAGATGCTAATTTATTTCAGCTTTCAAAAGCATACAAGGATGAAAAAACAAGATACACTCCTGAAAGCAAGTTAGCTGATTTGAATTTGGAACAGATTGTTCTTGGAACAGCAAGATTCGTGTTAGTTCCTTGCGAATTATTTAAAGAAGAATCAGTATTTCCGACAACTTGGGCTGACAGATTTTTAGTAATTGACCAAGAGATGGTTACTCCTATTATATTCAATCAGTTTCCTATGATGGATGGTGGAGAAACTATTAACAAGCAAAGAGGCAGTAGAGAAGATTTCACAGATTGGTGGATACAAGCACAGTTAGGTGTAAAATTTGCTAATCCATTAGGAAGTTTCTATATTGATATAGCATAATTTATTTAAAAGGGTTTCTGTATTATTGTGATACAGGAACTCTTTTTATTATATTATTAGAAATAAAAATTTATTATTAATTAAAAAAAATTAAGAACATGGAAGAAAAGATAAATAAAAGTCCTGTAAACAAACGCAGGGGTTGGAACAAAATGAGAGAATACATTGACGATGAGGGCAGTGTGTTTAACTTTGGTGTTTTCAATGAAGAAGAAACTAACAAAAAGAAAGACGAGTATTTAACAAAAAAAATAAAAGAAAACCCTTTATCAGAGCAAGATGAGTTGGATTTAAAAAACCAAATTAAGAGGCAGAATGAAGCCATTAAAATATTAATGGAAAAGATTAGCAGTATTGAGGCAGGGAAACAGAGCGATGGTGTTGATTATTCAAAGATAACCGAAGCATTTGTTGCGGCACAATCAAGGAAAGGGTTAACTGAGACAGTATATGATACAGGCAAATTACCTAATGAAGATATTTTGCAGGAAGAAGTTAATTTTACATCTTATGGTTACGGGAGATTATTCATTGACAAAAGAAACAGTAATGGACTATTAGAAAAAACTCCTGGTGGAAAAAAAATATTTTTTAAAAACATAGGTCATAAAGTTACAGGATATGGTAAGGACAGGAACAGGAACTACGTATGTGGATACAAGACAAGATTTAAAAGTGAGGTTGATTGGTTTAGAACACACCCGGAATATGGTCTAACTATATTTGAAGATGTTGGTAAAGCAATAAACACAGATGTAGTCTTTATGAAGATTGCTGCTGAGGAATTAAAAAAGGTTGCTGTTTTAGACAAGAACATGATTGTTAACAATGCCAAAGCATACAATATAGAGCTTGGTGGAACATTGGAGGATATAAAAAACCAAATAGCTTTTGCGAGAGCAAAAAAACGTATTGAGGAAATAAAAATAAAATCCGAAGAAATATTAAAAAAGAATGAAGAAATAAAAGTTTTTGGATAAAAGATTATGGCAATAGCAGTACAGACTATAGTTGACAGATGTAATTCTGCACTTGATGCAGAGGGCAGTGATAGATATTCATGGGATAGGGATTTCATTCATGCTGTAAGATATGCAAATGAGTGGCTTGTATCTTTATTTAACAGTGTATTTTCTGCAAAAAAATTAAGTGAAGAGGTGTTAAAAGATTTGATACGAGCAAGAGTATTTCAGGCGAGTACACATTCGAGGATAGCTTTTGATTCCACTATAATTGGAGACAGTCTATGGTCTTTACTTGCTATATATCCTAAGATAACAACCATACCGACAAGTCCAACAATACCAACAGCGACAGACGAGAGTGTTTATAGAACAGATGTATCAATAGGACAAACAGGTGGTAAGTCTGCAAAGAGATTAACGTGGGAGGAGTGGGCAGAGAAGGACAGGAGTTTTTTTATTTCAGGAAACATTAACAATTCCACAAACACAGAATTTGTTGAGTATGCATATATTAATTTTAGTGATTATAGTGGTGGTGGTGGATACAGTTTAGTGAACAATAATTTTGAGGTTGAGATAGCACCGTCTGTTTCCGGCGAACTTGTTGGTATGGTTTATTTAAAATATCCTACAGCACCTACATTAATTACTGACAATATAGAGTTTCCTGAATCCTTGACTGCTTTTGTTGTAGATGTTGTGTTAAACTTTATAACCTACAAACAGGGTGATGCAACTAACTTGTATGGATTGACAGAAAGGAGTAAGTCTGAATTAATAAATTTATTAACATAACATTATGGCTTCATACACAACTATAAGAAAAATAACAAGTGATTTACATAAGTCATTAAGACAGACGTTTGATGATGCGGATATATCATTTGGGCAGGTTGCTCATTGGGTTCAGTTTTTTGTAAACAAATTTCAGTCATTAAAAATACAGACATTTGATAGTGGGTTATATTTATCTATATACACAAATATTCCTATATTAACAGCAACAACAAGTACCAATCCCAATTTAATAAATGGGAGGAAATATATATCCTTACCTTCGGCAACACATGATTTAGATAATGATGGTGGTATAAAATATATATCATACACAGATTTTGATGATTCNTGTCATCCTTCTTTTGCGGGAGTGAGATTTACAAGAACATCAACAACAAAGGCAAAAAGATTATATTATAATCCTTACGAAAAGCCAAGTCCATCAAATCCGTATTATTACAGGGTTCGTGATTATGTTTATCTACTTGGTATAGAAAATATATCTGTAAGATATTTGGAGTTAGGTTTATACACTATATTTGACCCGTTTAGCGAAACAAGTCTTGACGTTCCGTTATATTTAGATGAGGGTTTGTTGGCTGATGTTTATAAGAATGTATTTGAATTAGGAAGGTTTGTAATGCTTATACCTTCTGAAGTAATAAATGAGGGTGCAGATTCGTCTAATCCCCAAACTTCATTAAAACAAAGAGTTATAGGAATTAATTCCGAAAGTCCGGTACAGCAACAAGAAGAATAACAAACTAATAATAAAAGAATATGAATTTTAGTCCACAGTCAGCGATAACGATAGAAAATATATTAAGTGATATATTATTAGAGGTTGAAGACGAAGACCACAAATTGTTTACACCCGGATATTATGTTCATTTAGTTCAGAGTGCTTTAGAGGAATTAAGTATAGATTCGTTTCTTCTAACATATTGGCAAGACTTTGATTTTCCCTCCGAGACATTATCACTTGAAATGCCCAAGGGTGCTTTTAATATAAAGCAGGTTTATGTATTTAATGGTGATGATTGTGTTGTTAGTGATATGAGAGAGGTTCACTACAAGCGATTGTATAATACAAAAGGCAATGGTTATGGTTATACGACAAAAAACAAGACTAATATTGATGATTATTTTATGGCAGGTTATAGTAGTAGTGAATCTATTTTGTTTTTCAATTTACAAAACGGAAACATATCATTTAGTAGTTCGTGTTCTGAATATGATAATGTAAGATTAGTATATAATGGTGTTCAGACAAACATTGGTGATGTTCCTATCATACCCTTACCATTTAGACAGGTAGTAATAGATTGGGTTGTTGAAAAGATATTCAGGCGATTGAAAGCTAAAGACCCAAGAAAATACAGACCATTATGGAGTGATATAAATAGTGTTTTATATAGACCATTTGACGGGAGTTGGGATAAGGCGTTAAAAAGAGCAAGGACACTTGACAGTAAAGTCAAAGAAGATTATTTTGAATATTTTTCTAAAATGAATTATTAATGGCAGAGCAACAAAAATTAGATATTCATGGGTATTATGGTGGTGCTGATACTGATTCTAATCCCGAATTTATAGACACAAAAAAGGGCAAATATTATAATGCAAAAAATCTAAGACTTGCCTCTATTGACGGCAATAATAATATATTAAAAAAAATAAAAGGTTCATCAACGGCTTTTGGTTTTGGTAATTTCAATATCATTCCTTTCGGTGCTATAGGTATGCAAGCCCATGTATGTATATTAGCATGTGAGATAAAAAATCATATTGTTGCTTTTTGGGCTCCCGGTAGTGGTAGTTCTGACACAACAAGCTACATAACCATAAACAACAATATTGTATGTAAAACCAGCTCTACAATAAATGGTAGTGATGATTTAGCTTTTAGTGAAAATTATCCTATGCAATATGATACAAACGAGAGCTGTGTTGGTGGTGAAATATTTGTTACAGACAACAACAACCCGCCGATGATATTTAACATACAAGACATGATAGATAGTTTTGATGCTGGTAGTTTAAAATATTATGATGAATTTAATATATCTTTATATAGACTAAGTTTAAATAAGCAATTAGATGTTCCTGTATTTGTTGAATATGTTTCAAAAAGTATAAATGGTCTTGGTTGTGGTATGTATAGTTATGCAATAAGATATGTTGATGCTTCAGGAAACAGGACACAATGGTCGCCAGGTACCCCGCTAATACCTGTTGCTGCTAATTATTCTTCTGACAGTGCTTTATATCCTTATTCAAAAACTTATGGTGGCAGTTTGAGTGGTGATGTTGTAATGGCAAGTCCGTATGGTATAAAGATAAGATTTCGTGTAACTAATATAAGTAATTATTCTTATATAGAGATAAGGAGGATTGTTTGGTCTGGCAATGTTGGATTGGGATATACTCCAACTGCTGATGTATATCAGTATCCTTATAATTTAAGTAATAATGAAGTTTCTATTCAGGAATTTACAGATGATGATACTATTGCATGGGAAACAGCTGTAGAAGAAGAAGAACAGCAGATTATTGCATTTATAAACAAAGCTAAATCTATCAGATATTACCAAAACAGATTAGTATTAGGGAACATATCGTATCCCTCAAAAGATATAGAGGATAATTATGATATAAGATTTAAGAAAAGAAACGGCGAGACAGGTTATTGCTGTATGCACAGAATGGGTAAAGCNGGACACTCAGACCCGTATAATGCGACATATTATAAAAGCTATATGAGTAGAGAAAAGTATAGTTTTGGATTAATGGTAAGGGATGAGAATGGTGAAAAATCTTTAGTAATGCCTATTGACGACATGGACAATTATCAGATACCTGGACGTAGGGAGCAATTATCTACCAATAGCACAAATGTAAGTACATCAAAATGGCTTGGAGTTCCACAATATCCAACAATAACAACAACAGCAATAGATAGTGTTGCACCTGTTTACGATGTATTTGATTTCAGAAATTTAAGCACAGGAACAAGGGAACATGAATTTGGGTGGGAAGGAACAATAAAGAGAGATTTCACGTCTTTAAAAACCATAGAAAATTCTGGTTATAGTCCACTAACACCTGTTAATTATGAGGATGATTATACCGACCATAACTATAGAATAAACACAGATGTATGTGTTAATAACAGTTCTGATTGGGACGCATATAACCCTGAACATTTTGCACCCAATTATTATTCTAAGGGTGTTACCATAGAGGGTATTTCTAATTTACCTGCATGGGCAAGTAGTATATCTATACTAAGAACACCACCTGCCCAAAGGGTTGTTGCACAGGGATTAGCTATGTATGAAATTAGTGATAACCGGGTGAAAAGTTTAGATAAGATTTGGTTATTTTCTGATGATTTAGAACAATATGTAAATTTTAATTTTGAAGAAATAGGAACAAACTTAAAGATAGAACTTATATCCCCACTTGGATATTTTAGTGAATGTTATAATGGCGATTATATAACTATTCCAAACAGGTGGGATAAGGTGGATACTATTATTTATGCAAGGATGTGTTATAATAATATCAACAGTGGCACATCCCCAAACTTATTACACAGAACGGGTGCGACTACATACGGGACAAGATTTGGTAAATGGAGGAATGATACAGCAGAGGCAAATGCAACAGGACATGGCACATTTGGAATATCAAGTGTAACAAGAAAAAGATATGGGGGTGTTGGAAGGGATTATTATTATGAAGTAACATTAGATAAAAATATTTATCAAGCGGCTAATTCTGTATCTTTTGCAAATAGATTATATGTTAACGACAATGGGTTGCAGGAATTTCAAGAGCCGTTTTATATAGTAAACATTATAGACGAAAATGCAAGTGTTTCTGATAATAATGTGA
>JGI10211J34971_10002864_pt1 | contig 13921 bp, 15 predicted proteins | sample Etolagsediment_FD_34971 | JGI IMG/M metagenome (IMG submission 34971) | reverse complement strand
GCTTTTATATAAGTCTTTATTTTGGCGGGGAAAAGTATTTAGACCGCATATAACACTATATCGAAGGGGGTACCCCCCCTAAGCCCCCCCCTTGCCTCTAAATATGTAAATATAAGCCCATATCCCATCCAGGTTAAACGATCTCTCTCTGCTATCCATCCTTAACTTTCTTATTACCCTCGATAGTCTGGTTAAGCTTATCTACCATCGTAATAAGTTTATGCTTTCTCTCCACCTCATAAGCATACTTCCGGAGTAAACTTTCCGTTACTCTTTGAGCATATTCCCTTGATTCACAAAACCATATAGGCAGCCTGTATCTGATACTAAATGCTACCAGGGATTGAATTGCTGATTTAGGGTTCATCTCTGATCTATACCGGCCATTAACAAGGTCTGATAAAGAACACTCAATAACTAAACCAAAGTAATTCAGGGATCGCCCCTTAAATAGCTCACGTTCAAACCTGTCTCTGTCTGTAGTAAGGCAACCTATAAGGTCATTAAGTTCTTTTCGTTCGATGGCTATATGATTCTCTAAGCCAAAAATCGAATAGTCACCTATGTTCAGGGTCCCTAATTCTGAGGAATTCTCAAACTCATAAGGTCGCTGTTCACGTGTGTCGATAAGGATTTTCATATCATTGTCTCTTTGTTACACTCAATATACTTATCCATGTCATAGACGTCTAAGTATTGCCTTCTACCTTCTTTTACATAAGGCAAGGCCCCCTTCCAAATTAAGCCCCTAACTGAAAAGATAGGTCTCCCTAGGTAATAAGCTGCCTCTTTCAGGTCATAAAGACGCTTGGTTAGAAGTTGTTTAATCCTTGCAGTCTTTTCCTTTCCCTTAGGTTCTCCCTGGCTTGCTATTACTTTTTTTATTGAGTTCTTTTGGGTCTTTTCTATAACTTGGCTCATGGTTATCAACTCCTTTCTTTATATATATAACCACCTCATTACCAATGAGATTACACCTGCAAATATTAAATAAATTCAATATGTTAAAATGTAGTTGTGCCAGTAAGTGTCAATAATTACCTATGCCTGATAATGATTTTCTATAAATTTAAACACATCTCCCTGTTTGAATCTTAATATCATCCTCGGCTTTTCCGTCCCCTTGCCTGGGCATGGTATTCTTATACATGGGAGCCTGTTTTCTTTTGCCAACTTGTAAACCAAGGGTAGACTTACCTTAAGCAATTTCCTGACATCCCTTGCATCAAACAGGGGTTCAGTCATTGCCTCTGGTAGCTCGCCGGATATCAAACTCTTTAATTTGCTAAACACAGTCTTTGCTAGACTCTCTTTTTTTATATGTTCACTACATCAAGAATACATATTCCAAAGCACCTATCACTAATTCTATAAAATCGTTTATTCCTTCATTATTTTAGGCATAGTGTTTTTTTCCTTGAATCATAAATAAGACCGACTCCGCCCCTTCAATCTCAAGGTCTGCAAGTTTCATAAACTCAATTAAGGTGTTTCTGGTAACCTCGCCAGCCCCTGCTAATAGTTTTAACCAGTGCTCTTTCCTTTTCTCATAAAAGGCTATTATCCCTTCCATCTTATCAACAGCATCAATTTCCCAGGTAATACCCCAAGCAATAGGATGATAAGTATTTATATCTTGTTCAAGCTCCCTCAATGCCTTATCTGCCTTTTCTATAGTCTCAATGTCATTCATCCTGGACCTTCCCTTAATAAGCCATTAACCTTTGCAATCTTGATTTTTTTGTCAAAGGCCCCGGTTCTTCTTGAGTAAGGTACTTTTAACCATGCCTGGTTATCTGTGTTTTTAATTCGCCAGATGATTAAACCAGTATCGCTTTCACTACTAACAAATTGTGAATCCCTTACATCTGAATCATCCGGCTCTTTTTCAAAACTTATCTTTTTCATGTGGCATAAAAGGAAAATGATAAGATTATATTCAACGGCTATGCTTTTTAAAAACCTCACTACCTGGCCTATCTCAAGGCTTGTATTTTTTGACCTGGCTAAGTCAAATAAGAAATGTAAATGGTCTATAAAGACAACACCTATGCTATGCTTGACAAGGGCCTCAATAATCCTTTCTTTCATCCAGGGCAGGGCATTGGCTTTTAACTTCATAGGCACTAAAAAGAGGGGTATTTCAGGAAAGGATTTAAGAAACTGTTTAGGTGTGAGCTCATAGGAAAACCAAAGACTTTTAATCTCTTGCTCAAGGAAATAGACTGTTAGGGATTGAGCTAAAAGGGTCTTACCTCCCTTACGTGGCCCTGATAAAGCAATAAGCTCTCCACCTTCAAACCCCTCTTTGTATTTATCCAGGGAAGGGAATTTTGAATTTACACAAAGGGCCTGCTCTCCTGATTGCTGTAAAATATCATCCAGCTCAAAAGAGGTAACTATTTTGTCCGGCCCCTCATACTCAAGGTATTTGTTAAAATCCATCGTATCCTTGTTTGATTTCAACCTCGTCCTCCCATCGTTTACCGTTTAGCCAGGTGGCTCCATGTGGCCACTCAGGAGTAAATTCACCTTTGGCCTTTTTAATCTCTTTAGCTTGCTCCTGTTTTTTAATGGCATCTAATAGGGTAGGTAATAATACTTCCATGTTTTCCTTTTTCTCTAACTTCTGCCATGTTTCAAAGGCTTTCTTTTTAGCTACTTTATTAGGATATGCTTTCCAGTAATTGAGAAAATTTTGACTATATATATTATTCTTTTCTTTTTTATCATTCTTGTATGTGATACTTGCCTGATACTTGCCTGATACTTTGCCAATTCCTTTTTTTTGAAGCTCTCGATAAAACTCCCAATTGGTAAGGGTTACAAGAGAATAATGCTTATGACTTTGGGTGATACAATTTTGCATGTTTTTTAATTTTAACATTCGCTTTTGAATAGTAGGAGGTTTCATCTTCAATTCTTTAGCTGCTGTTTTCCTTCCAAAAATAAACTGTCCCGGCAGTATATGAACCTCTGTTTTTCCCCTCCCTGTTTTTATAGGAACCCATTGCTCAGTGTGACTGGCTCTCATTAAACACCATGTCCAGACCTTCCAGAGTCCCTCATTTTGAAAAACTTGAGATCCTAGAGATTTTCTAAAAAGTGGAATCCAGCCATCATTTGAAATTAAATCATCTTCTGCTTGGGTGATACTTTCTAAATTGCCATCTTCTGTAAATGATTGACTACTGTCTGTTTCAGGCTCATTTTTGGGTGATACTTCTTCAGAATTTTGCTGTTCTTGCTTGATACTATCTTTTTCCATTATTTCAGCACTGGCCTCAGCTTTCTTTTTACCCTGATAAACCCATTTGACTGGAAATCTTTCTTCGGGTCTGTATTCATACATTTAATTTCTATCCTTCCGGGTCCGGTAACTAATTTTCTTATTGGCTAAACACTTATTCTTAACTGGGCTGTAAAAAAGCCTCGTAAGGTATTTTTCTTAAATGCTATACATCTCCCAACTACTGCGATAACGCAGTTATAAATTAAAAAAAATTATTTATATTTGTTCTTGAATGTCTTCAAGTCGTTCTCTAATGCCTTCAAAAAGATCTCTACCAGGGCTGCAGACTCTTCCCATTGTTCTTTGGTTTTGTGTCGGTATTCTCTTCCAGCTATTTCAGCAAGCCGAGCACTTACCTTGTTAAATAAAAGAAGTAGATGACACTTCTTTACCGCTAATTTTGTATACATTTTGTAGAGTGCATCTCTCGCAATTTCATCTTTTGTGCTTTCAAGCTCATTACTTATTTCAGTAGTTGCTAGAAGTAATCCACTATGAATAGGCATGGCTTCATTCCTGATATACTCAAGAGCATGTGTTTCTATTAACTCAGGACTATCCCACCAATGCAACTCATTAAGAAGTTTTGCCTCAAATTTGGAGTCGAAAGTCGATAACTTTACCAGAAGATCAAACGCCTTTTCCGCTTTTTCTCTCATTGGTCCGCTCGTCCCTTCTAAAACCCTTTTTACTGTGGATCGATGAGATTCCCAGTCTTTCCTTTTTTCCTCTTTTGGATCCCAACCCATCATTTCTGAAAGGTGGTAGTCTGAAAAACCCCACTCATTTAGAACAGATTTATATTTGTTGATAACAAGATCTATTAATACTAGAGGAATATCGATTAATAGATGTCCTTCCTCTTTAAGTTTGTAGATTTCTTTCACAAGGTTAATTATTTCTGGATCATAATATCCGTAGACTCCCTTACCACCTTTCCCAACCCGTTTTTCAGGCTTAGGAAGCAATCCCAAGCGCTGATAAAACTCAAAGGTTCTCTTTGTAATATCAATTCCCTCTTCTTTAAGTCTTTTCAGTACTTCTGGGAGTTTTAATTTGTCCATATTTAAATTACCTCTTTAAAATCTATTATAGTATAACTGCGATATCGCAGTTTGTCAAGATAAGAAATTATTTAAATCGCATTTTATTATAACTCCTTGAAATCACTACAGTCTTTTTTTAGGTTAAACCTATTCAGGCCTGTTTTTGGGGAGAAATGAGGATCCCGGGCATAAAAAATCCCCTGCCTTGTTAAAGACAGAGGATATTTTAAAACCTTTGATTAGACCAGGGGATGGGTTGGAGGGTGGAGGGAATTGAGGGAGTGAGTTAGAGATATAATGTTAAAATAAAGCCTCCCTTCTCAGGAGGCTTTTAGGTTGCTTTTACTTTAAGTAGGAATTATTTTCCTACCGATACTAATCAGGTATTAGGAAGTATATGAATAGGAATACGCTTCATCTTCATAAATTGGTTCTCTTTCCTCAGAAATCCGGTTAAATTTAATGGACACCGGCGGGACCTCAGTGAATTCACCGTCCTTTGTTCGCTTTAGAAATGTGATGAGAGGCTCTATTTCTCGATTGGGTTGCTTTTTTTTAGTTTGCTCCATAAATCTCCCTCCTTTATTAAAATACAAATTGTTTGCCGATCTTTTTCTGTGCTTCATTTCTAGTTGTTGTTAAATCTAGCTCCTTACCACATTTACATGCAATTTTATTGCCAGATGGAAAGGGCATCCGCCCCTTGCTTTTCATTTTTTTATCAATATCCTCGTCTTTTTTTAATTTAGCATACAATTTATGCTCCTGTCCACAGTTCTGGCATTTGACATTTATTTCAACTACTTCAATATCCTGGAGCATCTTAATCCGCTGCTGCCCAGGAAGGGGCCCGGTCATTGCGATGGCTTGTCTAAATATTTTATCGTCAGCTGTTGCAAAAATCTTGAATGAATTCGACATATTAAAAATAAATCTACAGACTGCATGGATTCTAAGGACTATATCGGCCAATTTCGGATTATCTTCAACCCGATTGATTATTAAACCCAAACCTAAAAGATCGTCTATTTTTATTGATCTACCGTGAGTCCGCCATCGAGTGCGATTAGTAAGTTCTTTAGCTATTTCCTTCGCACGTTTTTGCTTCATATTTTCAGTAACGGGGTTTCTTTTTGTCTCAGTGAAATTCCAATTCTTGAATTTGTATTTTACCAACCAATCTATCACGAGATCCTGAGCGTAGCCATGCGTATTAATTACACCATTTAATTCACCAGGTGTAATTTGGGCGATCATAGTGGCGTCAAAAGGATTCAACTGCCCTGTCTTTTTTGCCTGTTCTTGTTTTGCTTCTACCCATTCAATATAATCATAAGATGAATTAGTAGATCTACCTATTCTTATTTGAGCATCGATAGGCCCAAGACTTCCAGTGCTTGTCATAAAAATTTCATCGCCAGATAAAGCCATTATTGTTCCTGCACTTTTTGCCTGCCCTGATATCACAAAGGAGACAGTTGCAAATTCATCATGAATAAACCTCACAATTTCTTCAGCAACTTCTCCCATCCCTCCTGGAGTCTCAAGGAAGAAATCCAATTTATCTTGATCATCTTTGTTTGTTAATAAGTCATGTATTGTATAATAATCTTCATGGAGTAATATTCTTTCAGGAATTGGCTTTTCAAACGCGCTGACATAAACAAAAAGATAGGAATCTCTAATTTTATTATATGCTTTGATTAGCCTGATTAATTCATCTTCAAATTGCTTAACCTTCCATCGTTTACTGATGTATTCATTCATCAGACCCATAATGAATTATCCCTCATTTATTTATTAAAGAAAAATAAGCCCTCTTTTATATTTATAATTATAACATAATGTGCCAAAATGTGACAGTAATTGATTTTTTAGCTTATTTTCTTTATATTGTTTATATGACCCAGTTCTAATAAAATCAAATAGTTATGCAATTTCGCTATCTTACCAAATCCCCTCAAATCCGACTCGTAATGAGGATGTCGGCGGTTCGACCCCGCCCGGTGGCTCCAAGATTCTTCTTGCATCCCTCAAAGGCTCATATTGAGAATAATTATTGCCATAAAGGGGGTGACCATCTGTTTGTATAACCATTATAGGACCAGCATCCGGGCAATTTATTGTTTAACTGGAATTTAGGATCCTCTATCCATTGTTGCATAAGCTCATGGGCCCTGTTTATTTCCTTAAACCTATCACCATCACCACCTTTATCAGGATGATAAACCTTTGCCATTCCCCTGTAGGCTTTTTTTATTTCCTTGACATAGTCTTCAAACATTAATGTTTTCATATGTATATTAAGATGCTTAAGCCCCTTTTTCTGATCAGCGGATAGTTTTGGAATTCTGTGCGCATTTGGTTTAATTGAGTCAGGGTCGATACTGTATTCAATATTTTCTTCAAGAATCGATTGGGATGCAAGACTACGAGAAAGTCGCCTGCTTCTTTTTTTATACCATTCTTTGCCAGCTTCAAGTGTGAGTTCTTTGAGTGTGTGAGCAGGAGAGTAACCCGGTTTTCTCTTATAAATAAATCTTGATATTCTATTTGACCAGGCAGGCATCACATCAAGGACAACAAAATGTTCGGTAAATGAAAAGACTGCATATCGTGTATTAAGAGTTTGCAGTAATCCCTTAGAAAGAGAAAGAGACCATATTAGTTTCTGTCTGCACTGCTTTGAACAATACCGCCTTCCTGGTTTAATATCATTCGTTCCACACGCAAGGCATCCCGACATCCTTCTTTCATGAAAAGAAGATGATATTTCTCTTTTGTACATCTCTTATCTCTTAATAAGCAACACTATTGGNTCTATATGTAAGATGTTTACAAGGTTGTTAAATTAATGTTTATTATTATCANAAGAATCAGGCATAGTAAAAGTTAAAATTGTNACTGTCGTGGCATTTTAGGCATTTGTATTTCAGTTGACTTTGGTGGTTTAATTTGAGTATTGTAATAAGAGTTAATGAACATTAATCAGGGTTAGTTATAATGTCACATCATTTTACAAACGATATTATCCAGATGGTATTGCATGCTGGTCCAATGGTAAAATTTGTTCTTTTACTCCTCTTCTTTTTCTCTCTCACTTCGTGGACCATAATCTTCATGAAATTAAGATTGCTTAAGAAATTCAAAGATGAAAATGAAAGATTTTTAGAACTTTTCTCCTCCAGCCGAGAGATAAGTAAAGTATATTTGCAGAGCAAGATATTTAATTTTAGTCCTTTAGCCAAGATATTCAGGACTGGTTATGCAGAGTTTAACCGATCTAAGATGTTCCAAGGTAATCCTGATGAAGATAAGGGTTTTCAATCACAACAACAGATTGTGGATCATGTGCACAGGGCTGCTAAAAAGACCTTGTTTGCTCAAAGCTCTCGTTTGGAAAGGGGGCTCACCTTCCTGGCAACTACTGGAAATGCCTCCCCTTTTATTGGGCTGTTTGGAACTGTTTGGGGTATAATGACTTCATTCAGATCCATAGGCATGAAAGGTTCTGCTAGTTTGGCAGTTGTGGCTCCTGGTATAGCCGAGGCCCTCATTGCTACGGCAGCAGGATTGGCAGCAGCTATACCTGCTGTTGTGGCCTTCAATTATTTTACAAATAGGACAAGAGCATCTCAAACAGAGATGGGGAATTTCATCTCTGACTTTGTAGGTTCATTGGAAAAAGGGTTAACGAGAAGAGCCTTAACTGAAAAGTCAAGAGGCGAGCAGTAATGGATGTGGGAGAAGGTAGACCAAATCTAATATCAGATATCAATGTAACGCCCCTCGTTGATGTTATGTTGGTACTGCTGATTATATTTATGGTGACGGCACCTATGATGATTCATGGTGTCAAGGTAAATCTTCCCATTACGGAAAGCAAAAGCATAAAGACTAAAGAAGACCCTTTAATATTATCTATCACTAAAAAGAGGCTCATTTTTATTGAAAACTATAATGTTACGTTTAATTCTCTCAAGGGAAAGCTAAAAAAAATAGTCGCTAATAGAGCAGGAAAGGAGATCCTCTTACAGGCTGATAAAGATGTGCCCTATGGCTTTGTAATGAAGGTTATGTCTCAGGTTAAAGAGGCTGGAATTATAAAAGTGGGAATGATAACCGAGCCTTTGCATAAATGACAGCCATGTGGTCTATGGTTAATTCAAGGTTTAAGGAAGAGAGATGGGTCAGGATGATGGCCCTATCCTTCTGTTTTCATTTAGTGATATTCTCTACGTTCCTCTTTGCTCCACAAACAAAAATCCACTTTCCATCTATGGAGGAGAGGGTATATCATGTTGAGTTAGTTGGGCCTCCATCAGGAGTTGAAAGCAGTGTCAAGGGTAAAGGTGCAGCAAATATAGCCAAGAGAAAGGATAAATCTCATATAGTAAAGACTAAGACTCGACGGATAGCTGTTAAGAAAAAAAAGACTGTGTCCGTTTTGGCAAAAAGGGTTTCTTCAAAGCCGATAGCCAGAGAAAGAAAGAAGAATTTTTCTACTTCAGAGCTTGTTGATAGGGCTATATCGAAGATAGAAAAAAAGGTAAAAGAGAAGAAGACGGATGACCTCGAAAAGGCCCTATCGCAGATCGAAAGAAAGGTAAAACAGGACGAGACTAGCAGACCCGAAAAGACCCTGGATAAACCTGAAGAAGGTATCAAAACTGTCTCTAAAGGAGGAAAAGGTGGGATATTTGGAATGTTTTCAGGTATAGGCAAAGGTATTCAGCTTTATCAGATGAAGATCGAAGATGCTATCAAAAATAATTGGTCATACCCGGTCGCCCTTATTAATATAAAAAGCAAGAAACTCCCTGAAGCAATAATTATAGTTACTGTAAGAAGTGATGGAAAAATTTTAAAGGCCTGGTTTAGGAAAAAATCTAACAACCCTCTCTTTGATGATTCTGTACTGAAAGCCATTGAGAGATCAGATCCTCTCCCTGAATTTCCACCTGGATACTTAAAGAGTTATGATGAAGTTGAAATCAATTTTAGCCTCAAAGACCTTGTTCAACAATAGGACCATCCTTCGGATAGTTATATGGATTTTGGTTCTCTGTGTAGGCATTATTTTGCAAAAAAGGGAGGGAGAGGCACGGCTTTACATAGATATAACTTCCCCCTCAATGAGGAAGATATCTATTGCTATACCTGATTTTAAGTATATGGGTAAAAAAAATGAACACCCAGACCTAAGAAGCAAACTTCCCGGAATTATATCCAACGATTTTGATCTCAGTGGTTATTTTCAACCACTGGATAAGGATTCCTTTATTGAAGGCCCACAGTCTGGGATTACAGGCGATACCATCCATTTTAAGGATTGGTCAGTTATTGGGGCAACACTCCTCCTAAAAGGTGGTTATGCCTGTATAGGTAAACAGCTTAAGGTAGAGATACGATTATTTGATGTCTTCTCTGGCAGACAACTTTATGGAAAAAGGGTATTAGGGTTGGTTGAGCAATCAAGATATTTAATGCATCGTCTCGGGAACGATATTATGCTTACATTGGCCGGACATTCTGGACCATTTTTAACCAAGTTAGCTTTTGTTGGGACTTCTTCTGGACATAAAGAGATTTATATATCTGACTATGATGGACATAACGTGGAACAAATAACACAGCACAAGACTATTACTATTTCACCAGGATTATCTCCCTTAGGGGACAAGATGATTTATACCTCTTTCCGTAATTCAAGAACGATGCTTTTTATGCGTGACATGATCAAGAAATCAGTTACAAAGATTTCAGATAGAAAAGGACTAAATATTGCTGCTGCCTGGAAACCAAATGGAAGAGAGATTGCACTGACACTTACAGTTAGTGGAAACCCGGACATCTATTTAATTGATCTAACAGGCAAAATATTGAAGAGGCTGACTAAAAATTGGGGGATTGATGTCTCTCCAGTTTTTTCGCCTGATGGCAATAAAATGGCCTTTGTTTCTAACAGGTCCGGTTCGCCTCAGATATATGTCCTTGACCTTATTACTAACCGAGTAGAAAGATTAACATTTGAAGGAAACTATAATACTTCACCAGCCTGGTCAAAACTTGACAGAATAGCTTTTGCTGGTTCTACAGATGGTCACTTCGATATACATACTATTTCACCAGAGGGAGAGGGCCTTTATCGTGTAACTCACAATCAAGGGAATAATGAGGATCCGTGTTGGTCTCCAGGCGGGCGTTATATTGCCTTTAGTTCAAAAAGAACAGGTAGCAACCATCATATTTTTATTGCTAATGCCAACGGAGAAAACCAAAGACAAATAACATTTTTCAAAGGTGATCAACTATCTCCTTCATGGGTTCAACATTTTTGATAATTAATATTTTTTTGTTAGATAAGTATTATTTTGTATCTAAATGCTTGAATTTCTAAATGAGAAATGATAGCTATTTACATTTATATAATGTGAGGTTTCATTTTTATATAAACTCAAAACAAGGAGGTAAAGGATTATGAAGAGGAATCTAATCATTGCAGCGATAGTAGTTTTTGCATTCTCATCCATTTTTTTGCTGTCATCATGTGCTAAAAAACAGGTGGTAACAGAAGAGAAGCAGGTTAAAGCTCCCGCTAAGGAAGCAGCAAAGGTTGAGAAAGAAAAGCCGGCAGCCAAAGAGGTAAAAGAGGTAAAGGAAGAGGAAGAAGCTAAAAAGGCAGAGGAGGCCAAGATTGAGAAGCTTAAGGAATTAGAGATGACTAAGAAGAGAGAGGCCGAGGCAAAGGTTGACGAGGAAAAGGCCTGGCGGGAAAGAAGAATTGCAAAGGTTGAGGCAGAGGCAATCTATTTTGATTTTGATAAATCGTTTATTAGATTGGAATACAGGTCTGTACTTAAAGAAAAGGCAGATTTCCTGAAAGATAGTCCAGATGTCCATATAAGGGTTGAAGGTAATTGTGATGAAAGGGGTACCAATGAATACAACCTCGCTTTGGGAGAAAGAAGGGCAAATAGTGCAGCGAAATTTTTGATCTCTCTCGGCATTTCTCCTGATAGGGTAGAGACAATAAGTTATGGTGAGGAGAGACCCCTTGCGGTAGGTTATGGTGAAGGGGCATGGGCTCAGAACAGACGTGATGATTTCACAGTTATAGCCAAATAAGTTTTAGAAACGTAAGAATTAAGGGGCAAGATTTTTGGACATAAGAGGGACTGTTTCCTCTGTCTAAAATAGTCTCGTCTCGTTATTATATGAAGCATAAGAGAGTGCGGATGGCACTTTAGATTTTATGGATTTTAGTGCGTGAATGAAGACGTAAAGAGATGGCTAATATAGTTATAAAATTTTTTATTTTTCTTTCAGTTTTTATTTTTTTTCTCACTTCCTGCGCCTCTCAGGAGGACACAATTTACCTTAATAATAAGGTTAATGCACTTTATCGGCAATCAAAGAAAGATGAAAAAAGATTTGAGAAATCCTTAAAGAAATTTGAAGAAAGAATTAAAGCTTATGAGTCTGTGCAAAAGGAAACAGAAAAAAGCTTGAATGAGGATAAAAGGCGTTTGAACAAGGATCAGGAGTCTATACGCTTACACCTTGCCCAAATTGAAGCTGACCTTTTGGAAATAAAAGATAAAATTCAAGCATTGACCGGCAAGGTAGAAGAGAATAGTCATCTATTAAAGGGAGCCATAGAGGAAGATACTACTAACGTTGATGCTATGGTATCCAAGATGAAGGAACTTTCTTCTATGCTTGATGAGCTCAAACCAAGGGTTGAGAAGGTTGAGAGTTCGTTACGCTTTAAGCCTTCGGTTACTACAAACACAACTGGCACGGAAAAGGGTTTACCTGTTCAGCAGACTCCACAAAAAGATATTCCCCCACCACAGGAGAAAAAGATAACAGAATCAGAAACATATGATAGGGCATTAGGCTATTACAGGGATGATCGGTATGAAGAGGCAATGGCAGGGTTTAAAAATTTTCTCACACTGTATCCCAAATCTGACCTGGCAGATAATGCCCATTTTTGGATTGGTGAGTGTCAAAGGGTCTTAAAAAAATATGAAGAGGCAATTTTGGCCTATCAAAAGGTCATTAATGGCTATCCAAAGGGAAATAAGGTTCCTTCAGCTATGTTACAACAGGCACTCACATTCGAGAAAATAAATGATACGACAACTGCCAACCTCGTATTTAAAAAACTGGTTAAGAACTTTCCAAAGACTAAAGAGGCTGAGATCGCCAGAAAAAGACTTAAGCAAGATTGATTAAATGGAGTGTTGGAGAATTGGAATAATGGATAGTAAAATTGAATATTGATGATTGTCGATTGAGTATTGGTGTTGGAAATTCGCAATTGTCAATAGTCATTCGATTTAACCCATCACTCCATCACTCCAATACTCCAATTAGGGCGAAGCTCCTAAGTTCATTCTTAATAAATCAGATATGGTTTTCTTGATTCAAGGAAGCCTTCCAATTCTTTTGAGCAACTCTTCAAGAGCTGCTCAATTTTTTTTCCTGCCTCTAACGCGAGCCTTATTGAAGAATCTCCAAAAATGAGGTCTATTGGTAGTTTTGTAAACTCATATTCATAAGGAGGTTGCTGCCAGGCGAACTTATCTCTATAGGTTTCTAGAATTATTCTGAGTAAGGCAAGNGATGTCTGGTAAGGTTTATAAATATTAGGATTTACTACATGGATCATAAAGCCGCCACAAAGCTTTGACTTCCATTTGTTGAATGTAGGCCTAAAATAATATTCTTGAAGATAACATCCTTTAATGTCTTTCGATGCTAACATTTTTTTAATTATAGAGGGATTTATAAAGGGTGCGCCAAATATCTCGAACGGGCGACATGTCCCCCTNCCTTCTGATACATTTGTGCCTTCCCAGATGACCTGNCCTGGGTACACTAAAGCAGTTTCAAAAAGAGGCATATTTGGTGAAGGCATAATCCATCTTAATCCTGTGTCTTTCCATAACATGTGCCGATGCCAGCCCTTGAGAGGGAGCACAGTGATGTCACAGTCAACCTTAAAGACATCATTAAAGAGGTGCGCTAGTTCTCCTATTGTCATTCCATGGCGCATGGGAAGGGCGAATGGCCCCACAAGAGAATAAAATTCGGGGCGCAAAAGATTTCCCTCAACTATTATTCCGCCTAAAGGGTTAGGTCTATCTAAGATAAGAACCCTTTTCCCTGCCCTGGCGACTTCTCTAAGACAGGAGAGCATAGTGCTAATAAAGGTATATACTCTTGTTCCGACATCCTGTAGATCTATGATAAGAAGATCTATAGTATCGAGGATATCAGACAGCCTACCGGTTTTGTTTCCATAGAGACTGAATACCGGGATATGTAGCCCAGGATCAAAACAGTCTTCAGTCTCAACCATATTGTCCTGATCTTCGCCTCTGAATCCATGTTGGGGGCCGAAAAGTACCTTAAGATGTCCGGGAAGGAGAGCAGAGATTGCATCTTTTGCATTTTTTAGATTATGATCTACAGAAGCTTGATTACTTAATAGCCCTAAGGTTTGGCCCTTAAGTCTTTTCCAATGTTTTTCCTCAAATTGATCCAACCCTGTTGCAACCGTCGCCATTAT
>JGI10211J34971_10002863_pt1 | contig 13922 bp, 14 predicted proteins | sample Etolagsediment_FD_34971 | JGI IMG/M metagenome (IMG submission 34971) | reverse complement strand
TTGCTGCATCTACGTTTAGATTGTTTACGAATGTTTGATCTACACGTGCATCAATAGCTGTATTTGCTCTAGCATCAGTATAGTATAGATTTGTACCCTCTGCAAGGTTTGTTGTACTCTTTGTTGCTAAACGTGTATCAAAGTCTGCATCAGCTCTTGCTGTAGTATAATAGAGGTTAGTACCCTCTGTCAAGTCTGAAGTTGACTTACCACCAAAAGCAGTATCAAATCTTGCAGTAGTATAGTAAAGGTTAGTACCTTCGGAGAGATCAGTAGTAGACTTGCCCCCAAAAGCAGTATCAAACCGTGCAGTCGTATAGTAGAGATTAGTTCCCTCAGAGAGATCTGAAGTAGACTTACCACCGAATGCTGTATCAAACCGTGCAGTCGTGTAGTAAAGGTTGGTAGTACCCTCAGACAAATCATCAGTATCGTGATTTGAGATGTCTGATACAGTACCAGTTACGTCACCTGTAATATTACCTACAAAGTTAGTGTTTGCAGTAATAGTAGTACCAGTAATGGCAGCAGCAGTAGTTCCACCAATAACAGCATTGTCTACTGTACCACCATTAATGTCTGGTGAAGTAAGTGTTTTATTTGTTAGTGTCTGTGTACCTGTGAGAGTAGCTACAGTAGAGTCAATCCCAAGAGTTACAGTATTACCTGTAGCAGATGAAGAGATACCTGTACCACCTGCAACGGTAAGTGTCTCACTATCTAAGTCAATGGCAATGGTGCCTGAGTCAGAAGTAACATCTAGGTCTTGTGCAGTAACCTGTGCATCCACGTAAGTCTTAATAGCTTTAGCAGAAGCTACTGTATCGTCTGAAGCACTAACAGAACTAAGATCAGTATCGACACTAGTTATACCAGTAGAGCCACCTATTGTCAAGGTAGTAAATGCACCTGTAGATGCAGAAGTACCACCGATTGCTGTACCGTCAATAGCACCGCCATTAATGTCTACAGTAGTAAGTGTTGATGTGCCTGTGGCTGTAAGCGTTGTGATATTAGCAGTGTCAACAGATGCAGTATCAATATTGGCTGTACCATCAATGTAAAGGTTACGCCACTCTTTAGAGGCACTACCTAAGTCATACGTGTCATCAGTGTTTGGTATAAGGTGAGAGTCAACATCAGCATTAACTGTTACACTATCTGTATCAGCATCACCAAGAGTAATATTACCACCTAGTGAAATATCACCATCAACAGTCAAGTCACCTGCAAAGTAACCATCCTTAAACTTCAGGGAGCTAGTACCAAGATCAATGTCGTTGTTTGTAGTAGGCTGAACTACACCATCTTTAACTACAAGCTGTTGAGTAGATACAGTAGCTACGTCTGTGTAAAACTCTACTTGGTTGCTAGTGTCGTTTACTACAACTTTGTTTATCGGGGTTGCTACACCTGGATCACCAATAAGACCGATGACTGGGCCTTCAGCCGCAGTACCATCATGTCTGTGTCCTGTAACATTATTAAAGGCAGCAAGTACCTGGTCAAATTCATCATTAGAATCTGATGCTTGGATAATGTCCCCATCAGTGTATGTACTTTGGCGTGTATAACCTGCCATATTTTATCTCCTAGCTGCCGCTGTAAATTCTAGCTGAAAACCTTTAAGGGAGTACGGTACAGATACTCCATTGTCTACAACACGTAGAGCTACAGCAAAGCCTGACCCTTCCACTGGTTGCCTTACAAGAGGGTTAGTTTGACCGCCATAGGTAGCCGTACCATAATTAGATGTACCGTAAATAGCTACAATCTTTGTTGAGTCAAATGGATAAGCTGCAGGTCTTGGTACTGCAGGATCTTCATAGTCATAACGTAAAAACAAATCTGCGTTTACTGTACCCTCAGGTGAGTAGTTAATAATGACACGCTGAAAAGCTTTACGTATACCTGCATCACCTGCAACAAGGTCGGGGCTACGATAACGACCTAGGATAGTTGTACCATCAAAGTCATTGCCCTGCTCTTGACGATATACATACCCGTCATACCCACCATGTAGAACATACGTAGTACCTAGAACACTAGTGCTATCCGTAGAAGATGTCTGAATACCCTTAGTCTCAGCAAACTCATACGTGTCAGACTTACGCATCATGATAATGCCACGAGTTTGTGCAGAAGCACGTGCACTAGTATTGTTAAAGAATATTCGGTACTGAGTTTTATCTGGTATTACAAGGCTGTCAAATTCGTCTACGTCAAAAACACCCTCAAACAACTTCTGAATAGGTTTACTTATAGCAGCCAGTTCTACGTCATTAATTCTAGAAGTACCCGCAACAGTCCGTAAACCATCCCGTCCTAGAAAGATAATCTCACCTGCAAGTTCTTGTACAGTAAAACCATTCAAGCAACCAATATCTCTCGTAACAGGCTGCATTACGAAGTCAGATAGTGTATTACCTGTTAGCTTATAGATCCGCTCTTCTGAAAAGACATACAAAGCATCACGAAAGGGAAACAGTGCAGTAATCTTACTGTCTACTCTAATGCTACCTGCACCATTAGCAGGAGAAAAGTCTGTGTCAGAGAAGGGTGCAGTAAAGACTATCTCTTCAGGGTTAGCACTATGCCCTGCAAAAAACAAAGCATTCTTAAAGTGTTTAACATACTTAGGGTCAGCAGGAGCACCCGACCCGTTGATATCAGTTACAGTACTACCATCGTATTTACTTGCATGGTTAGCACCGTCAGCCCATACAATAACTTCTGAGCCGTTTAGGTTGTACCTATCATACGTGTATCTAGTAGCATTTGTTCTGCCACTATCAATCTCTGTCCAGCTACCTGTTGTACCAGCTTCGAATACTTTTTCGCCTCTAGCAGCAATAACTTTCTCGTTACCAGAAAAGTAAACAGACATTAGCACAGCTTCACTAGCAGATGCTGTTTGTGGGACGATATTACTATTCCACTTTTGGAATCCATTAATACGTCTATAACCACCCTCAGGGTCGGGCTCAAAGTTCTCTAGCTCAAGAGCAGCGCCAGGCTGCATACCAAAAGTAGACTGGTCAAGTACAAGACCACCCTGCAGGGGAAAGATTAAAGGATTGAGACCAGATGTGTCTGCCATAAATTATCCTGCGTATGTCCCAAAAGCTTTCCTGTTAACAACCGTTGATCGAATGTAATCAAAGCGGTTAGATAGGAGACTTTGCATACTTTTAATACCCTGCTCAAAGCGGGAAAAGTTTAACTGGTATTCGCCGCTCTCGCCTCTATACTGATAGCCAAATGCTGTAGCACCATCTACAATAACTTGACGATACTGCTCTGGAATAACAGGGACATCGTTTGCGTTTACTAAGGCTGTAGTATAAGAGTAGTACTCATAGCGCAAAGAGTAGGCTTTATCTGGATAGGGGTACAGACCGTAGTTATTATCTGGCGTTCTAAAGATGTGAGAGGGTACACCACCTACACCAGATGTGTCTTCTTGGTCAATAAACTTATCTAAGTAATCTTTATAGTCTATTATAGCTAAGGACTTACCATCGCTAGCTAAGGCGTCATCCTTTACAATACGAAAGGTGTCATAGTCTACATGCTTTGCTGTAGAGGGAACAGAGTAGCGAGTTGTACCTGCTACCAAAGTCTCTGTGTGGTTTTCGTGATTGAAGGGCCAGCTATACTCTCGTGTACTAATGTAGTTGATTGCATCATTTACTGCATTCTTACACTGCGTCTGAAACCCACGAGAAGTAAGGAAAGTACCATCAGTAAGTACAACTTCGTTGAAACGAGAGAGTACTTCATTTGTTAAACCTAAGTAGGTGTAAGACATTCTACATCTTTCGTGCTTCTAGGAATGTTTTGCGGTGCATGTTCTTAAGGGCAATTAAGTCATTTAATACAAGACACTCTATGTGTGTATACCCGTTATCTACTGCATACTTGTATCTATTGTTACCTATCATGCAGCGGTAAGATTGTTCAACATGATCTGGTTGCGGTCTGCGGTCAAACGGATGTGTGTTTGCTTTGAAGCCTTCTTCTGTAGATAACAGTATAGGGTTTAACATACCCTTCAAAGATAAAGACTTATTAAAGACGTTCTTAAAGTTAGCATCATCAAGGTTGTCGTTTAAGCTATATATGTCGCTTAGCTCTACGACGATACTACCAGGATACTTATTCTGAGCTCTTAGGAGTCGCAATGAAGTTAGTCTCTATTCTACCAAACTCTACGTTGCTTAACTCAAAGTGCTTACTAAATAAGTCTACCCACCACTGTCCATCTTTTACAATCTTGTGAGCGTTAGATCCATCAGACAGTAAAGTAATAGCATCCTTAGTAGAGATATTAAAGAAGCCACCCTTAAGCATTAAGCTCTTTAAGTGTAGCATAACGTTATCTAGGAGTTCAAGCTCAATGTGCTCCATGACATCACAACAAACAATATAATCTGCAGGTTCAGGTAGAGTGTCCTTACCTTGTATGCCTGGATCATATTCACTTACGTGATACTGAGGCTTTAGCCTATTCATATAAACCTTAAACTTACCGTTAGCACAACCGTAATCTAAGATTGTCTTGACATCCTTAGCCTTCATGTTAGCTTCGTACTTAGGAAGCTTGTCTACACTATGTCCACCACCCCAAGTATCTTTAAGCTTAGCGTGTGTCTCTTTTAGTACAGACTTATATGTTGGGCTAACAAGGTTCATATGAATAAGCTAAAGGGGCCAACGTATAGCCAGCCCCTCTATGTAGCACTTATGCTACGTTATACTTTGCAGTTGCGATAGCTTCTGGGCGCAAGATTTTACGGCCATAGAGGTGCATACCACGTACAATGTCTGCAAACGAGTCAGGGTCACGGTACGATTCAACTTTGTTGATCTGCTCAGCAGTTGCAACAGAAGAGTCATGACCAGCAACGATAACACCATAGTTAGTGTTTTGGTTAGCTGTACCCGCTGTACCAGCACCAGTACCTACCGAAGGAAGGTTGTTTGATACGTATACACGGAAGCCATGCAAGTTGTTGAGAACCAAACCGTTCAAGAGACCTGTACCACCGAAGTCAGCATTCATGACACGTGAATCTTCGTCTTTGAGCATCTCGATGAAGATTGGGTCAAGAACCAACCAACGACCACGTGAGTCAACGTTCTGTACGTCAAGCAAGCGACCCATACGTGCAATGATTTGCAATGGAGTAGCAGCAACAGCCGATACAGAAGTAGCACCTGGAAGACGAGCAGCAACAGGGATCGAATGATCATCAGCACCAGAAGTAGTGATGTTCGAGAAGTCACCCTTGTTCAGCTTGTTAGCTGCAAGCAATTCGTCTGTACCAGCAGAAGCGTTAGCTTTAGTACCTGATACGGTTGTGTTAACAGCGTCAGCAACACCATCCTCAGTAAGATCACCACCTGCATAACCTGCAAGGTAGCCGAGAGCTTCCTGATCCATTTGGTCAGCTAGACGGTAAGCAGCACGATCCGTAGCCAAGTTCATGAAGTCGATGTGGCTATGTGCCTCTTCGATATCATCCAACTTGAAGGCGAAGTAGTTAGCTTTGTCTACTGTAAGCTGAAAGTCAGTGTCAGCCAAGTCTTGTGTAGCAACAGTTGTACCACGTGTGTACTGGTTTACTGTTACTTCAGGCTCTTTCATGATACGAACTGTATCACCTTGGTTTGCAATCTCACCAAAATAGTCGTTGTTAGTGATTGCGTTTACAACAGCAGACTTGCGGAATGCAAGTTGTACCTGCTTGGAATAGATTACTGGCGAGAAGTTGCCGTTTGGCAAGTTGCCGTAACCTGATGCGGAAGCGAAAGCCATAGTTAAAATCCTCCTATAGATATGGCTAGAAAAATAAGACAGTCATATCCACTCTAAAGAGGCCAATCATAGTAGGGTGGTCAGCTATGCAAATAAGGATGGCCGTCCTTATTGCGCTGGGCCTATAGTCTTGGGTGGTTCTTGTGTGTGGCTTTGTCTTGATATGAAGACACACATAACTATGTATGTAATAAGTTATGTATGCCTATAGTTATACTTATGAATAAACCCTTGTCAAGTGTTATTTTCGACCAGAGACATCATAAACAAACTTTCCACTGCGAATAGCGTCCATGATTGCGTCAGCATTCTTTTCGTATTCTTTAGTGGACATCTTATTAACCTGAGACTCACGATAGAAAGACTTCGATTCGTCAGCTTCAGGAGTGTTGCGGGTCTTGGCATTTACAGAAGAGGCTGCAGCTTTATCGCCTGAGGTAGTCTTCTGTTTAGTAATACCTTTATCCACTTTATACAGGTCAATAACACGTGCTACTGACTTTGCATCATCTACGTTCTCATAGAGAGCGTCTTGTACCCACTTAGGCTGTACCCCAGCCCAGTCATGGAACTCATCTGCTGCACGGATATCAGCAAAGTCTGGGTGTAGACTCATTAGTTCCGCTTCAGCTTTATCTTTCTTAGCCTGTACTCGCATCCCTTCGATCTCTTTGAGACGCTTATCCAAGTCACTTGAACGTTCACTAGCTTTCTTATCAGCAATAGCTTCAACAATACCAGCAACATCAGGGTACTTTTTAGCCCAAGCTTCTACTTCTTCTGTAGACTTTGGCAGTACAAGTTCATTCTTAGCAGACTTATCTAGTTGAGCTTTAATCTTTTCTAGCTCTAACTTATACTCCTGCTCCTTATCTTGCATGTGACGACGAAGATCACCATAGCGTTTCTTGAAGGATTCTTCCTCCTTACTTAGTGTAGGCTCTTCTTGAGGTGCCTCTACTTTAGCTGCAGGTTCTTCTTGAGTAGCTTCCTGCTGAGGTTCAGCCTCAGTCTCTTCCTCTGTTTCACCACGAGCCTGTTGCATCAGCTTACGAAGTTCTTCTTCGTCTCGCTGTACTCGTTGTGCATTACGCACGTGGGATGCAGAGTCTACTTTTTGTGCTGCTTCGCTAGACATGTTTTAGTTCCTTATGTTGGGGCCAGCGGGATTGCTGGGTAGCCTTATAGTTATTGGTTTGTCTTAAGGGTTAGCCTCGTAGAAAGTCTGGTTCTACTTCAGCTTGTTGAGGAGGTCTTAACTGATTGATTACAGCAGAAAGCTCTGGGCCTAGAACAAAGGCAATAAGCTGTGCCTCTTCTGTTGCCTTGAAAGCTCTGATAGCATCCTGTTGTTCTGGGGATAACTGCATAAACCGCTCAGCAATACCCCTCATAAACTGTTCCATGTCCATATTATTTCTCCGTTAGCCAATCACGTTCTAGCTTTTCAACCATTCTTTTGTATGTACGATAGGCTAAGTATTTTTTGCCTTCATTGATATACTCGACAGATTTATCAACTCGCTTGCCTATCCAGTCCCATGTCGGGTGGTCTTTAGGAATAGCTGCAACAATCTTAGGAGCAATGTCATAGTATCGACGGACTTCTCCATCTTTATTCGACAGATACGTATCTCTAAATGTACGAAGTGTAGTGAGTGTCACACCATTATCGGGCTCACCTCGATAGTCTACTACAGCCGTAGTAAGGAAGCAACCGCCTTCATTAGCATTTCCCTCAGAGTCTTGTCCTGGGCCACCACCATCTAGCATGTCTTTCAAGCCAGTATACTTAGGTTTCTCACTAGGTTTACTATCAGAGGAACTAGGTTTACTATCAGAGGAACTAGGTTTAGGCGTAGGGTTCTGTGATACGCCTTCTACGTTTACATACTCACGTTTGTTTCCTAATAAACCTGTCTTAACGTATGTTTTTCCTTCTTCATCTCGGAATACAGTTCGTCTGTTTTCGTCCTTAACAACGATACCATCTTCGTTAGCAACAACACCTTCTACCTGTCCGTCTCCAGAGATCTTACCTACAGCGATGCCTCCTACAGACGAACCTGTATAACCACTCTTAACCTGATCTGCTGCATACTCTGCTGCAGGGCCTGTAAGATTTCTAAGTTTAGCATCTGCAGCCTTAGCTGCAAGAGAAGCTTTAGGTGCCTCTGTCATCCACTCAGGTGCACCAAATGAAGAACGTTTTTGTGCAGCTGCTTCTTGTTCTGTAATTAAGTCTGTATAACGTTTACCTGAGCCAAAGCCTAAATCCTCAAGTAGTCGAACACTCAAAGGCTGATCTTCAAGCATATCACTAATACGCTTATCTAGATCTGTAGTATCCAAACCCTTTGATTTAGCAACATTTCGTGCTGCACGAGCTTTAGCTATGTTATTTAAAGATGCTGCAGAAAGACCTACAGTAGCCATGCCAGCTGTAGAAAGCCCTCCAATAGCACCTAATACACCATATTTAGGATCTACCGTATCTTGTTTTAGAACGCTATCAGCATACCCTATGGGATCTTCTCCAACTTTAGATAACTCTTCTGAAGAGAAGATACCACTACGTTCATCTAAAGTACGTTGTAAGTTTGACTGCGCTTGGAAGGGGTCTATGTCACTACCAGAGTCTTGTGCAGTTTGTACAACAGGTGCCTGTACTTGTGATACAGGTTGCGTACTATAGCCCTGCGCCATAAGTTCATTATAACGTGCTTGATCCGTAGGCAGGATAAGGTTAACCACTTCTCCATTAGGCCCATAAAGAGTTAGATTTGAAGTAGGATAAATCTGTGGTAGGTTCTGGCCAGGCTGATCACCCATAAAGCTAAACCCTGCACCAAAGTTACTAAAGTCTAAGCTTACCTGAGATGCTGCTGGCACGTCTGTAGTAACACCGCCGCCCTGATTGTAACCCATGATAGAGTCTAGCTCAGCCATCTCTTCAGATGACAGATCGTTAGGCACACCGTCTACGGGCTCACCACCAATACGGCCATCACTTTCCATCTGGTTAAGACCTTGCTTAGCATCTGAGCGTAAGTCTTCAAAGTATTTTACACCATAGTAACGCACAACGTCTGCAGGTACTACGTACTCGCCTTCACTCAGCTGAGCAGGGATGTCATCACGTACTTCTTCTGCAAGAGATCCTGAGGGTACTTCATTGCAGACACAGGGTCAACATTCATGCCATCGTCTGTTAGACCACCTTCGTTGTACTGGCCTTTAGTCTTTTTACTACTAGTAGCCGTAAGCGGGTCAAGAAACTCTTCAAAAGAAAACCCGTCAGATTTATTCGCCATTAACCTTATCCCTTAAATAAGTAAGTCTGCGTAAGGTAGCAATAGCACCCTGCGCTTGGTACATCTCTTGCATATCACTAGCCTGTTCTAGCTTACGATGCTGCATTATGATTTCTTCATTCAGGTGAGTACAGAAAGCATCCCACGCAGGTTTATTATTTACAAACGACTTAAGCGACATTACCGCTAAATCCTTCCTCACCTGGTGTTGGTGCTGTACCTGTTCCTATGTTACCCCCACCTGCGCCTGTAGCGTCCATGGGGTTAGCTCCAGCGGGTGCTTGGGGGGTACCCTCCTCAGCTGGCGCTTGGCCTATCTGAGGGGCCTCTGTAGGCTGCTGAAAGCCTTTCATGATCTCTGCTTGGATGGCTGCGTCCTGCATAGAGTTAGTAACCTTGTCTGGGTCAAGATCCATGCTCTTAGCAATCTCACGAATAATATAATCCATCTTAGCAAAAGGTGCAAGCATTGGGTTAGATGCAACCTGTAGGAACTGCATGAGACGTTGTGAGCGTACTTCATTAGCCATCAAGCTTTCTGTACCGTTGGCACGTACTTCAAGATCNCCACGAATGTCTGGNTCGAAGTCAAACTGCATNTTAAATGCAAAGAAAGACCGACCAATAGGNGCTAACAAGTAGTCATCTACGTTCTTAACTACTGTACGTATACTGCCATTAGCAGCAGACATAAGCATACTAATCCCAGAAGCAGTCCGTCCCACCCCGCTGACACCTGTTTGACCATGCGCAAAGCTAGGGAAACCAGTCGATTCATCTGCTAACACCCTTGCTTTATCAAAGAGTTGCATGTTTTCTTGTGCAACGTTAGGAAACTTAGTGCCAAAGATAGCTTGTCCTGGTGCACCACCTTGGCGACGGAATACCTTACCAGGGTAGATAGACATGTCCTGACCTGGTACAAGGTTAGTCTCATCAATCTCAATAATAAGATTACCAGAAAGTACAGCATTGTCAACAGCCATTCGCATAAAGCCGTTCATCAATGTCTGTGTGTCGTCCATGTTCTCAGCAATGCCTACACCAAAGAAGCTGTAAGGGTTATGCTCATAGGGTACAGCATAGTAAGGAATACGTGCAGGTTTAAATGGATTGAGTACGCAGCGGATTACTTTACCGTTAACTACCCAAAGGTTAGCACTTACCTCAGCCAAGTCACGTAACTCACGAGGTATCTTAATACCGTTCTCTTCTAAGATCTCTGCATCTACATAGCCCCAGAACTCAAGTACTTCCCAGCGCTCTGTCTCAGGAGAAATGCTATCGTCATCCTCCATCTTCATTTCCCAGTCTTTACGTACATAATCAGAGCCCATTGCAACGGCTTCTTCGATTACGTCTGCCATAAAGTAAGGACGAGACTTAAGACCACGCAACTGATTACGTGACATCTTGTGGCGCTCAATAACGTACTCTGCATCATCCATGCTTGTAGCTTCTGGATCAGGGTAGAAGTTCCATACAGATACGTGGTTAGTTGACGGTACAGTTTTAACTAAAGGGTCGTACTCGCCTTCTTCATTCCAGTTAGGATACTCTTTATCTAAAGCAAACGGGCCCTTCATGACACCTGTGCCAAGTAGAGCCATCTCAAATGCCATAGAGCGTAGATGCTTAGAAGCGCCAGACTCATTAAGCTGGTCGTGGATCTTCTTCTCCATCTTCTTGGCTGCAACCATAGCAGGGTGAAAGGTTACTGTAGTAGGCGTAGTACCGTCACCCTCGATAATCTTCTCTGACATAGGAGCTAGCTTATCTTTAAGAGGGCCTAAGCGCTCCATAAGATCACGTGTAGTCTCACCTGGCTTAAGCTGTGTGTCAGGCCCGAACAAGTAGTTAGGCGCTGGGCTATCCGATGTAACGTCACGCAGAGTAGCACCCGCAGCTTCAGCATTAGGGTCGATGTTAATATGTACAGACTCAGCTACACCATCAGGCAAGATAGAAGGGTTTACTGTAAGTGGGAACTTGTTGTTGCCAAATAGTACGTCAATGATCTGGCCATATGCAGCAAGCGTCTTCGTCTTAGTTACTTTAACAAATACACGAGACTTCTCACTAGAAGTGAACTGTACATCTGGCCCATACAAACCACGATAGTTACGATAAGAACGCATCCAACGCTCTTCGTCCCCTTCACGTGCATCTTCTGCTCGCTTAAAACGTGTCTCAACGAAAGCTACAATACTGCTTACTGATTCAAAGAGGCTGTCTGTTTCACTCTCTGCTGCTACTACGTCATCCGTTTCAAAGGAGAGTTCGTCCATATCTGCCATTATTTAGTATCCCATTGTTGGATCTGCTGCCTGAAAGCCTGATCTTTGATTAGCTGGGTTGTAATCCCAAATGCTACTGCGTGGTCGTGTCATGATACCATAACGTAACGCATCATACAAGTGATCCTCTGAGTTGGTATCTACATCCTCAGGGTTCTTTTTATCTAGCGGGATCGTAGGGATCTGCGCTATCGTATTGGTGCAGGAGGAGAAGAATACCAAACGAGACTCGCCAGTAAACTCATCCACCTGCAAACGGCGATGTATCTCGTTTTTACCAGCAACACGTGAGCCACGAGAACGATCAGAAGGTCTCCAACGCAAACCCTTCATGTTCATCTGTTCTGCAAGTGACGGGCCAGTATCACCTCTTTTATGCCAGAGGGATGAGTCTAACACACCGTATCTAATAGTTCCGTCTTCAGCCTCAGCTTCAAGTATCAAGTCTGCTAAATCAGTAGCTGTAACTTTAGAGCAATAGAGCTCCCTGTAGACCACAAGCTGTTCATCTGGAGAGACTGCAAACCAGACAACGCCTGTGTAAGATCCGTAACCATAGTCGCAAGCTCGAAACTTAGTCCATGATCTTGGAATTTCAAAAGGCTCAACGACATGTATCTTCCTGTTAAACTCAGGGAACGCTGCCCCTTCATTAATATCCCAGTTACCTTCTAGCAACTGCTTTCGCTGGTGTTCAGGTAAGGACAGAAGCATGGCCTCATAGTCACCTGTCTCAGCAAGGTACGGGTTATCAAAGAGCGAGGCAGGGATAAACCGACGTTTGAATAGGGGTTGCCCTGCTTTACTGTGCCCTGCAGGAAACGTAATAGTCTCACCCGTCTCAATGTTGGTAGCCCAAAAGCCTTCACCAGAGGGAGCAGGGTCAATAAACATCTTCTTAACCCAAGCATGTCCTGCACCACCAGGGTTAGTCGTAGCTCGCATGTACAAGCCTAACTGATTTGCTTGAGCACTACGTAGACGTGATCTCATATAATCCCAAGCATAAGGTGTAGGCCATTGTGTAAGCTCGTCGAAACCGATCCAATTAAAGGCTTGACCTTGGTAGCGAGTAACGTCCATATCCTTGTCAAGATAAGACATCCACAAGCGACCACCCCTAGGGCTAATCCATTGAGACTTTCTCTCAGACCACTTGATACCTGGTATAGCTTTCGGGTAGAGCTCTTGGCTTTTTTGAATAAGTTCACGTAGCTCCTCCGTAGTATGTCGTACTAGAAGACCGCTAAAGTTTGGGTCATTCAATCCATGAAGCGGGTCAGCCAACATAGCATACGACTTACCGCCACCTGCTGCCCCACCATATAATACTTCTCGCTCTGATGCACTTAGGAAGTTTGTCTGGGGGCCAGGGTTTGGCTTAAACACAACGTCCTGTGCAGCCTCGACATTGTACTCAGAAGCCATGGGCTGAGCAGGGACAGTCTCTGTGACATGAGTAGCGACTGTTTCTACCTGTGGCTCATCACTCTGGCTCTTCGATTCGGTACGCCCCGACCCCTTCGTTTTCGAGCTTCTCGATTTCCTTGAGGGTTTCTTCGAGCCTTTTGGCAAGCTTGCGTTTAATTGCAGCTGCTTTCTTACGTCGTTGCTCAAGGTCTATCCTCTTTTTTAAACCGCTGTAAGATATGTATCTACCTGTTTGCTTTGTTAGCCAAGTAGCTACTTCTCTGTAACTATACTGCAATAGATGTCTTTTTGCAAGATCTAATGCTTCTAATTCGTCAGGTATCGGCTCTAAAAGGTTCTCGTTATCTGGGTGTACTCTATAGCCAAAAGGGACATGTCTCGTTACACGAGCTATAACATGCCACTGTTTCTCTTCGCCCTTGTGTGGTTTAGGTAGCTGCCAGTAGCCTAGTGACTGTCTATCTAGTAAGGGCATGTATTCTTATTCGTTTGTACCTTCCTTAGGGGGTAGGTAGAAAACGCCTCCGCTGGATGTTACGTCTACTTTCTCAGTCTTACCAAGTCCTGCACGATCAAGCAAGTCTTTTGCTGCAGCCATCTTATCACGAATACCCAACTCTGTTGGATCATTCAAGGCACCTACCAAAGCCATAACAGCTTTAGGGGCTGAACGTGCAAAGTGTGAACGTGTTGCCTCACCAATCTCATCCTTAAGGGATTCAACTACAAGGCGTGTAGGAGTCTTGTCACTATAACCAGCAAGCCTTTTTGCAGTTAATACATCCCCGTTGGCCTCATCAAAGAGTACCTCAAGGAACTTCTGTTGCATCTCTGTCAGCTGTTTAGCCATGTTACTTTCCTAATGGGTTTTCGTTAAGGTAGTCATATGCATCCCAGATATCATCAATCTCAGTCTGTAACGTCTTGAGTGTATCATCTAGGTTGTCTGTTACAGTAGTAGCTTTATCTACTTGGCTACGTAAGTCAAGCAATAACTTCTGCTGCTCTAGGATCTGCTGCATATTAGTCGATAGTGTAGCAAGCTTCTGGTTCAGTCCA
>JGI10211J34971_10002861_pt1 | contig 13924 bp, 16 predicted proteins | sample Etolagsediment_FD_34971 | JGI IMG/M metagenome (IMG submission 34971) | reverse complement strand
CGTGTGCTCTTCCGATCTATATATCGGGCCGATTTTCGCTGCAGACTGTCCAGAATTTCTGACGCTTCGTGTGGGCTAGCCAGAGGCCGCCAGTGCGACGATCTGGCGGTGAAACGACCGGCGACACCAACTGGGCTATTTATTCGATACAGGGTCGCACAGGCGGTTTTATATAATAAAAGGATTTTGACATGAACAAAACAGATTGAAGCTTTGAGAAAACCTTACCCACGCGGCAAAAGCAAAGATGGCGTTGCGCCTGCCAACCAGGCAGGAGAGGGCGGTTCAATTCCGACCTTGCCGCTTACTAATCAGGAAAAGGCAAAAGTAGAAACATGAATTTGAGAGGGATTGAAATATGACCAATTACCATGACTATCTAATAGCCAAACAACAGACAGATAAAGGCTCTGGGTTCAAACCCCTAGAAATGCCGGACTATCTGTTCGACTTCCAGAGAGACCTTGTTGAATGGTCGCTTAAAAAAGGCAAGGCCGCTATATTTGCCGATTGTGGACTCGGTAAGAGTATAATGGAGTTAGTCTGGGCTGAAAACGTAGTACAGAAAACTAACAAAAGTGTATTGCTTTTGACCCCGATTGCTGTTGGTCAACAGATGATAGATGAGGCTGAAAAATTTGGGATTAGTGGGGTTGCAAGGTCCAGAGACGGGCAAATCAAGAGCGATATTGTAGTAAGCAATTACCAGCGGTTACATTATTTCGACCCTAAAGACTTTGCGGGCGTTATACTGGATGAGAGCTCAATTCTCAAAAACTTCAATGGTAAGATTAAAAACGCTGTGAATATCTTTTTACGCAAGGTTCGATATCGGCTGCTGGCTACGGCAACCCCATCACCTAACGATTTTATTGAATTGGGGACGTCAAGTGAGGCGTTGGGCTACTTGGGTTATATGGACATGTTAGGCAGGTTTTTTAAGAACGACCAAAATAATTGTGCTACTAACCGTAGAGGTCGATTTACGGAAGCTACTAAATGGAGACTAAAAGGTCACGCTCACGATTCATTTTGGCGATGGGTATCAAGTTGGGCAAGGGCTATGCGTAAGCCGTCCGATTTAGGCTATTGTGATAAAGAATTTATATTACCAGAGCTACAGGAATCACCCCATAAACTAGACACCGCCAGAGAGCCGGACGAGGGGATGTTATTCACCCTGCCAGCACATGGACTAAAAGAGGTTAGGGACGAAAGAAGAGCGACGGTAAAAGAACGGTGCGAAAAGGCCGCCGATCTTATAGCCGATACAAAAGACTATTCTGTGGCTTGGTGTAATTTGAACGATGAGGGCAATTTATTAGAAAAACTAATACCCGATTCGATACAGGTAAGCGGCAGTGATTCGGACGACGCGAAAGAACGCAAGCTAACATCGTTCACTAGGGGCGAGAGCAGGGTATTGATAACCAAACCTAAAATCGGGGCGTGGGGTTTGAATTGGCAACACTGTAACCACATGACATATTTTCCGTCTTACAGTTACGAACAGTACTATCAGGCTATTAGAAGATGTTGGCGGTTTGGTCAAACAAGACCGGTGAATATTGATTTAATTTATACCAATGGGGACGTAAACTCCATAGCCAGTTTGAGACATAAACAAAAACAAGCGGACAAAATGTTTACCAGTTTAGTTAAAGAAATGAATAATCCACTACATTTAAGTCATATATCGCAGTATCCTGCAGAAACGGAGGATCCTAAATGGGCGTAATTGAACAACAAATAACAGATGAGTATGCAATTTATAATGGTGATTGTATCGAAACAATGGCTGATATGGCCGATTTAAGCATTGATTTATCGGTCTATAGTCCACCGTTTTGCGGACTATATCACTATTCAAGTAGTGAAAGAGACCTGTCGAACGCCGACAGTTACGATGATTTCTTTGATCATTACCGGTTTGTTGTGAATGAATTATGTAGGCTAACTAAGCCCGGCAGGTGTACTGCTGTTCATTGNATGGACACGCCGAGCGGGAATTCTGGTAAAGACCATCTAATCGATTTTCCGGGTGATATAATAAGATTGCATAGTGAGTGCGGGTTTGATTTTGTGGCCCGACATTGTATATGGAAAGAGCCTTTGGCGGTTAGAAACCGGACAATGCAGAAATCGTTGGCACATAAAACTATAGTGGATGATTCGGTTTATTGTGGTGTTGCTTCGGCTGATTATCTGTTGATATTCAGGAAAAAGGGTGTAAACGAGACACCAGTATCACATGCCGAGGGGCTGGGCTGTTATCATGGTGAGCGTGAGATTCCAGAGGAACTTTTGAGATTCAAACACTATAAAGGCAAACAGACGGAAAACCGATACTCTCACTGGGTATGGCGGCAATACGCCAGCTCATTCTGGGATGATATAAGAATTGATAATGTGTTAAAATATAAAGAGGGGCGAGACGAAGAGGACGAAAAACACGTCCACCCGCTACAATTAGACGTTATAAACAGGGTGATAGTTCTACGATCTAATCCTGGCGAAGTGGTCCTGACTCCATTTATGGGCGTAGGTTCAGAGGTATATGGGGCTGTGTGTAGTGGGCGTAAAGGAATTGGAATAGAGTTAAAGCCAAGTTATTATAACCAGGCCGTTAAAAACCTGAAATTAGCACATATAGAAAACAACAAGGCCGAGGCTAAATTGATCGACGATTGACCAGAGGTACTCAGAGATAAAATAATGGCAAAGAAAAAACCAACCAAAAAAGCAAAGGCCAAAAAGACAGAGGCCGAAACCAAGCGGGTCGATAAGGTGATCGACCTGCTATGTACCGGCCTGACCGCCGCCGAGGTCGAAAAATTCGTAATAGAAAAGACCGACTGGAATATCAAACCTCAGACGGTCGGCAGATATATCAGGGAGGCAACTAAGAAAATACTGGCCCGAGGCGACTTTGACCCGAAATATCAGATGGGTCAGGCGATAATCCGGCTCGATGAAATGTACAAGCGGAGCATGGTCATTCAGGATTTCAAGGCGGCAACAGCCGTTCAAAAGGAAATGAACCGGCTTTTGGGCCTGGATGCGGTATCGGAGCCGGAACCGGACGAAAAGGTCCGAAAAAAGACGGATGTGGAAAAATTATACGACGCTATCGATTCGGAGTTGGGCTACTTAAATGAGGATATAAACAGCACATACGTTGATACCGTTCAGGCGGCAAAAGCGCGGATCGTGTCGCTCGAAAAGCAGGTATTTTCACTGCAGGGCGGGAAACAACAGGTTAACAAGAAAAAGGCGTGAAACATGAAAGAGAAGGGCAATAAATGTGGATAATGATACCAAATACAGAACACTTGACCTGTTCAGCGGGATCGGGGGAATCAGCCTCGGGCTGCAACGATGGTGCAAAACCGTTTGCTACTGTGAGATCGACCCATACGCCTGCGGGGTACTCATCAAAAACATGGCAGAGGGTAATATCGACACTGCTCCAATCTGGTCTGACGTTACAACTCTCGGACAAACTGAGCTTGACGCAATCGGACGAATCGACTGTATCACCGGCGGGTTCCCATGTCAGGACATCAGTTGTGCAGGAAAAGGGGCTGGAATCGTCAAGGGGGAAACAAGGTCAGGACTGTTCTTTGAAATCGTCCGTCTCGTTCGCATGGTTCGACCCCAAATCATATTCCTGGAAAACGTCCCAGCAATCACTGTTCGGGGGCTGGATACCGTACTTGCAGAACTGGCCGCGTGCGGGTATGATGCTAGATGGAAAGTGCTATCGGCAGCCGAGATGGGAGCGCCGCATAAGCGAGATAGATGGTGGTGTTTGGTACACACCAAGAGCCAGCGACATAATAAGATTACAAAAATTCACAGTAAAACAACTGCAAAACCAGAATATGGACAACGGATTCTCAAACAACATACCAACACAATTCGCAGTGAAATATGGGAGGTATCCGAGTGCGACTTTTTACCAGAAAGTGATGATGTATCCAGTGAATTGGACGGCATTAGATGTTATGGAAATACCGTCGTCCCCCAATGTGTAGAAAAAGCGTTTGAGATATTATATGAGGATATATTATGAGCTATAACAGCAGAAAAGTAAAAGAGATCATTGCTTCCGTCAGTGGTTCCATGCCTGACGATCTGGAAACAGACACAACACTGGAATCGCTGGGGATCGATCATCTGGAAATACTCGATTTAGAGTTCGAGCTTGAAGATGAATTTGGGATTAGACTGCCTGACGACGCGTCAGAATCGTTTATAACGGTTGGGGCGGTTATCAGGTGTATCGATGACATCGTGAATGTATATGGAGAATAATATGAAAGGTGGTCACTATGAGCATTATGGATTTTAGAGCGTGGAATAAAGTAACGAAGGAATTTATTTATTTTAACACTCCCATCGCTACGATGAGCCGAAACGATGAATTTCAAGTCGCGTTTGAATATACCAAATGTAGCAAAATCATGTTTAATGGCTATTCGGACATTGAACAATATACAGGGCGTAATGGCTGGAAAAAAACAAAGGAATATCCAGACGGTCAAAAGATATACGGCGGAGATATAGTTATAGGCGAAAACTTTTGGGGGAAGTTTGGGCCGCAGGAAGTTATCTGGGACAGGGAATGTTCAGCATGGATCGTGCCTTGTACGTTTAGCAAATCGGTCAAGGCCCCATTCGATAACTACCAGAATTTCCTTCATCAATTGTGGGACCTGGAAGTCGTCGGAAATATCCACGAACCCTTTGAATTTTGCAGAGACGATATGTTGGACAAAAAATAATATGAAAGGCGGTAACTATGGTAGATAAAGAATTGCAAGAGTTATTTGAATATGTCGTGGATCAAGTGAGGAAAAATCACAGTAGCGAGCTAGTAGAAAAAGGGGCCGGAAATACAATGCATCTGTATTACTCCGGCCTTGTGACGGCCCACAAAGATATTGCGTTAAAACTAATTTCTCTAGGTTGCAGAGTTAAAGAACAAACGGAAACCTCACTGATTTCACAGGGCTAAAAGAAAATTTCTAAGGGATTAAATGGTTAGCACCCGCAAATATTCAAGCGCCCACAAAAACCTGAACCGCTCAGCCGAGCGTGACATCGGGCCGATCCCCGCTGTTTACAATTTACGGCGGCGGCGGCGGTGTAGCAGGGATTGGGAGCTGTACTGTTTGACCTATTTCCCTGAACAGTTTACACACCCATTTACAAAAGACCAACGAGACATCGGCAACGCCATAATGACAGGCATTGGCGAAGGCGGACAACGGGCGATGGCAGCACCGCGAGGGACGGGCAAATCGACAATCGCCGAGGCATTGCTTACTTTTGCCGTTAATTACGGCCTGCTGAAATTTCCGCTATTGATCGGAGCCAACGGGATATTCGCAGAGGAACGGCTGGCAGGGATTCGACTTTTATACGAGCGGTCAGAAAAGCTGGCGGAGGATTTCCCTGAGATATGCTATCCGGTATCACGGCTGGAAGGTGCGGCCCAGCGTGCCAAGATGCAGACATGCGAAGGCAAACGGACCCGGTTGGTGTGGGGCAAAGGAATGATTATTATGCCGATAACGCAGGGATCACAGTCATCGGGAGCGATAATCTGCTGTAAGGGCATCGAGGGAGCTATTCGGGGTCTGAAAGTCAACGGTATGCGGCCGGATTTCTGTTTATTGGACGATCTGGATACGCGGGAATCGGCTTACAGCCCAATCGAGACAAAAAAACGCAAAGAAACCATCGAGCAGGACGTTATGGGGTTAGCGGCCCAGTACGGCTCAATGTCGATCGTGATTATTTGCTCTATTTTCAAAAAAGGATGTCTGGCCGACCAGTTTACGGACCGGAAGGAAAAACCGGCTTTCCAGGGTGTCCGGCAAAAGCTACTAATTGCCAAGCCGGAAAATGAAAACCTCTGGCATCGGTATATTGAACTCCGCCAAGCCGATCAGATGAGCGAAAAAGGGATCGGCCCGACGGCTAATAAATTCTATGCTGAAAACCGAGAGGCGATGGACGAAGGGGCCGAGGTGTCCAATCCATATCGGTTTTTGGCAAATGAAGGGGAATCGTCGGCACTGCAGAACTGCTATAACAAGATCGCCGATTTCGGCTGGGAGAATTTCGCTTGTGAGTACCAAAACGAACCGCCGGACGAGGAGGCAGCAGAGACATCGGGCCTTGATATTGCCGCAGTTTGTAAAAAAGTCAACGGCTTGGAGCGGGGCGTAGTTCCTGGCTGGTGCGAGCGGCTAACAGCATTCATCGATGTTCACGGCCGGGCGTTATACTGGACAGTAATTGCCTGGAAAAATCCGCTTCAGGGCTATGTTATCGACTATGGGACAGAGACGGTTTACAGCCCAACAGGGTCGCTAAAAGCGGACGAAAACCAAAAAGACGTAGATTCTGCTATATTGGCGGCACTTATGAGCTGGCGTGACTGGGAGGCGGAAAACGGCTGGCCAAATGCCGACACAGGCGAGGCTAAACACGTCGATCTGTGCGGTGTCGATGCCGGATATAAATCGGATGTGGTCAATCAGTTTGTCAGATCATCGCCGGGCGGCAAATATCGGGCCTGTATGGGATTCGGATCGGCTCAATCGAAAAAATACAAAGCACCGCGTAAATCGACCAAGCAAGTCATGGTCGCAAGCCATTATTACGCGAGCCGGACGGCAACGGTTGCGATGTTATGGTCATTAGATGCCGATTTTTTCAAAAACTCGGTTCACAACGGGATACTGGCCCCGCCAAATACAGCAGGGTCGATCAGCTTATTCGGCAACGACCCGATAGTCCATAGGCAATTTGCCGAGCAGATAACAGCCGAGATATGGACGCGGGAATTTGTCGGCGGTGCTGGTCGGGGTTTTAAGGAGTATTTCAACGTTAAATCCCGCCACAATCACTGGTTAGACTGCACAGCCGGGTGTATTGCGATGGCTAATATGCTGGGTGTCAGGTTGTTTAATGTAATGCCCGAAACCGCAAAGAAACGGCGGCGGGTTGGTAGAATGAGAGGTTAATAACAGAAAGGGAAATCATGGGAACATTACAATCATCGAGGTTTTGTAAAACCTGCAACAAACAGGTTTTAGTACAAAAAAACAGCACAAATCACATATTACACCTGCTTTTATCTCTCGTAACATGCGGTTTATGGGTTATAATTTGGCTGATATGCGGGATAATGGCAACTGTAAGAGGCTGGCGATGCTCAGTATGCGGCCGGAAAATTTGGTAAAACTATTTAGAAAGGAAATCATTATGAACAACGATTTAGTGAACGAAAGTATTGGCGGCGGGGGTGTCGAAGTGCCGGTTGGCATGCTGTCGGATGTCGCGGAATTGAAATATGGTGAACTGCAGACACTATGCAAGCAGCGAGGCCTATCGGGATTTGGTAAAAAGGCCGAGCTGATAAAACGGCTGACCATTGTAAAAGAGGGCCATATTGACCGGCACGTACACGGCAGGACAAAATGCAGGGTATGCGCCGCCCAAACTATGGTGACAGGTACAACCCGGGCAACAATGCCCGATGGCCGGGTGCTGGTAACCAGGAAAATGAAGTGTATCGGTAAGCATCGGCACACCTATCCGCTAAAGTCTATCGAGGGAAAGGCGAAAAAGTAGCCCCAGTGCCCGTCGTCGAAAAAGGCGGCGGGCAGATACCTTAACCCCCCATTTTAACATTTCTTTTTTACATTTCTGTAAACTGTGTACATATCCGCATTTACAGCGGCAAATTCACCTTTGCACCTAATGTTTAGTCCGAATCTGGACATACCATGTCTTGTTTTTATTCGCATTTGGGGTCATAATATACATATTGTTTCGCAATTGTGAAGATTATATTCGCAAACAGGTGTATTTTATGGCAACCCAGACAACGAAAGAAACTGAACTTGCCGAGGTAAAAGCGGCGATCAGTACAATTCTGGCCGGTTCACAGTCGATCACATCACCGAACGGGGCCGCTATGATGCGGGCAAATCTCCAGACGCTATATGATGAGAAAAACCGGCTCGAAAAAGAAATCAACGCATTAAGCAACAGCAGCAGCAAGATCAGGGTGGCCAATATTGCATAGGAATCCGGCATGTCAGAACAATTAGTAACTAATATTGTCGCAGGGGTGGGTGTTGGCTATGAAGTAGCAACGCCGAACAGGACGCGACGTAGTTACGGATTTGTTAGCGGTCATTCCGCATCGGCTGACCGACATCTGACAAAACACACATTATCCCAACTCATAGAGATGTGCCGCAAGAACGACCGGCAATCTTCGTTGTTTTCCGGCATTTTAGACCGGGCACTTGATAATATTTTCGGCTCAAACTTCGATTTCGTACCCAAAACAGGCGATGACAGGCTAAATGACCAGGTCAAAGCATATATTAATTTTCGGATGACTGCTGAAATGTGCGATGCGTCTGGGGTAATGGACTTTATTGATATTGCAAAGACAGGGGTTAGGGGGGTTTGGACAGATGGAGGCCCACTATTGGTCAAAAAACCAAACGGCTCGATACTGGCTTTCGAGGCCGATCAAGTGGCAACGCCGACAGGTGGAGAGTTCAAAAACGACAAAAGGATCATCCAGGGCGTAGAATTGAACGAATTAAACCGACCAGTCGGATACTGGGTAAAACAGCGAAATACAACCAGCGATTATGGCAGTGTTGATACCGGCGGGAAATATAAGAGGATCGCAGCCGCCAACACGATCGCTCCGGCATATCGTAAGCGGTTCGGCCAGTCGAGAGGCGTGCCGTTTCTGGCATCGATTCTGGGGACTTTCGAGCGTTTCAACAACTATCTGGATTTTGAACAGTTCGCAGCCGAGCAAAACTCCATGATCGGCTGGAAAATAACAAGAAAATCGACCGACGCACTAATGCCCGGCGATATTGACAACACCGACGGTTCAAGTAATGACGCATTCGAGAAAATGCAGCAGATGTATCAGGGCATGATAATGGAACTTGACGAGGGCGAAGATGTCAACATGTTCGGAGCTGACCGGCCCGGCGATAATTTCGACAAATATGTTATTATGTGCTGCAGACTGATAGGTGTGGGGGTCGGCTATCCGCTCGAATTGATGTTGCTGGATTATTCAAAGACCAACTATTCGAGCGGTCGGATGGGGCTGGCAGAGGCCAAAAGGATGTTCAGAAACTGGCAGAAATTCTCAGGGAAAAATATTTGCTTGCCGTGGTATAAATGGCAGATCGGCAGGGGTATAGCGTCCGGCGAGCTACCGGCAAGCCCTGAATTGTTTAATGTCAGGCTACAATGGCCGGCATGGGAGATGATCGACAAAAAGAAGGAAGCAGACGGTGATAATATCGCAATCAATAACCGGACAAAGAGCGTTTCACAGTGTATCCGCGAGCGCGGCGATGTGCCGAAGGATGTGTTTGAGGAGATCGCCAAAGAGCAGGAAATCATGGCAGAACTTGGAATATCGCCGGAAAAAAGCGGCACTTTCGGGGAAATTAAACCCGATGATGACGATCAAGACAAAAACGAAGATTCAGAGAGTGAGCAGTAAACATGGACTCATTACCTTTAATTTTGGAATATATGACCAACCAGACATGGGCCGTTGAGATCGACACGCTCGGAAGGATGGTCGAGATTGTTGACAGGCACGTCAGCGGGGTAAAGCTAACTACCGAACAGATCGAAATAGCTATCGGAAAGACCAAGACCGATGATTCTACTGATGATAACGAGGTCAGCTTCGATGCCGATACAGCAACGGCAATTATACCGGTCGCAGGCGTGATCGCAAAGCACAGCCGGATGGTAAACGGTGTATCACAACCGCGCGGGACCTCAATTGAAACACTTAACAGACAACTGGCCGAAGCGGTTGACGATCCAAATGTTGAATCGATTATATTGCATATTGAAAGTCCCGGCGGCTCTATTGCCGGTTTGATGGATTTTGCCGATGATGTGTATGAAGCATCAAAAGTTAAACCTGTTGTTGCGTTTGCCGACGATCTGGCCTGTTCTGCTGCTTACTGGATTGGGTCGCAGGCTTCGCGGTTTTATGCCAATAAATCAGCACTGGTCGGTTCTATCGGCGTTTACAGTCTGCTGATGGATTCGTCAAAGGCCTATGACAAGGCCGGTGTCAAGATGCACATTATCCGATCTGGCGAAAATAAAGGTGTTGGCGCTCAGGGGATCAAAGTAACAAACAAACAGGTCGGAGTTATCCAGACGGTGATCGATTCACACTATGAATCATTCCTTGCCGCCATTGTCAGGGGCCGCGGACCGAATGGACCGGGCGAAAAACAGCTCCGGAAGCTGGCCGATGGGCGCGTATATGTTGCCGCGGACGCAAAAAACCAAAAACTCATTGATGGCATAGCGACATTCAGCCAGGTTCTGGACATGGAACGGCCGGGAATGAGAGACGATTTTGTAGAAGAGACGACAGAGCAGCGGGCATCTGTCACAAATGATAACACAGATAGCAAGGAGATTGTTATGAGCGAAGAAAAAACAGAAAAAGTGGATGCCGCTGCTGTAGCTCAGGAAGCGCAGGTGGCGGAACGGACCAGGATTACGGCGATACAGTCGGCCCTGGACGGCGAAGCGTTTGAAGAGGTGCGAAATAAGGCGATAGCCGACGGCTCCAGTTTGACCGAGGCAAAGGCGGAAGGGTTCGATGTGGCCATAAAGGTTATCAGCGAAAACGCCAAAGCGGCTGCTGCTGAACTGGCAGTTGCAACCGAAAAACTCGATGCAATCGCAACGGGCGGATCAGATGCCACTGCTCAGAAGGTAAACGACGACGACGCTTCTGTCATGGCTGACGGTGACACCGACGACGAGTCGGCGTATGTCACTTACAAAGGCCAACTGATGTCGTCGGGGAAAACCGAAGGGCAGGCTATTGTCGAAGCGGCTAAACGATACCCGAAAAGTCACGCTGCGTGGGTAAACGGCCAGGAATCGCACTAACTGAAAACGAGTAACGATTGAAACGACCGAAAAACAAAAAATTTATTTGAGAGGATTTTATTATGGCGGGTTTAGCTTATGAAAATAATGGGCCGTTCACGATGACCAGCGGTGAAGCACTGGTTGCGGATCGGTTTGTACTGACAAGCTCATCTACAGCAAAATATGCCGATGGCGGTGAGGAGCCAATCGGCTTGACTACAGAAGCGGTGGCAACCGCTACGGTAACAACAATCAAGCCGCTACAGGGCGGAATTATGAAAGTGACAGGATCAAAGGCGATCTCCGCCGGAGCGGCTCTCTATGTCACAACCGACGGTAAGGTATCAGATGCCGCGGTCGGTTTACAGATCGGTATATTATTAACTGCTATAACAGGCGATGGCGGCAAGGGTTCAGCGATCGTTTGGGGAACGCACGGTGCCAACGACGCATTTAGCTCCGACAAAAAGAATATCATGGAATTTTTCGATGATTTCTGGACGTTTAACGACGACGACAACTGGGTAGATACAGTGTCTGATGCCGGTACAATTGACAGCACCGACGCAAATGGCGGCGTTTTATCAATTGCCACAGGCGGAACGGATAACAACGAGTCCTATGTCAGTTCGGAACATGAAATATTTACGTTCCAGACAGACAAGAAGTTATCTCTCGAGGCGAGGGTCAAGCTGACCGAGGCCAACACCGACGACGCTAATATCATCGTCGGTCTGTCTGATACAGTGGCGGCTAATTCGCTGCTGGACGACGGGGCTGGACCGATGGCCAGCTACGACGGTGCTGTATTTTTCAAGGTTGACGGCGGGACTGTCTGGCAGGCGGAGACATCCAATGCCGCTACACAGGACACAGACACCGATGCCGGTGCGTTTACTTCCGGTTCGTGGCATGTCCTGCAGATAGTTTACGACTACAACGACGGTGTGACCGCCGAGGTCAAGTTCTACGTTGACGGGACGCTGGGAGCAACACTTGACCTGACAATTTCAGGACTGGAAGAGATGCACGTCCTGTTGGGTGCAAAGGCCGGCGGAGCCAATGCCGAAACGCTGCTGGTTGATTATATCCAGGTAGTGCAGGATCGCTGATAGCTGATGGAATTTTCTGTCGCTGTGTAATATTTTAATTTTTGATTTAACGACAAAATAAGGAGTTATATTATGAGACCAGAATCAACAAGCGTAACATTTCGAGCTGATATGGCGGTGCTGTCGAAAGAATTCGAGGCCGTAAAAGCCGCCGGGCGGTTTATCGGCAGGCGAGTGGCACCGATAATCGAAGTGGGCGAAAAATCCGGGAGCTTTCCGATATTCAATCGGGAATCCTTCAAGAAACCGGCTTCCAGCACCGATCGCACACCAGATGGCGGCTACAACAGGATCACCGGCGAATTTGGCCGGGGAACATACGACTGCGTGGAACATGGCCTGGAGTATCTTATTGACGATGCGAAAAAGGCACAATATGGCAGCCTGTTCAACGCCGAACGTGCCGCCATGCAGATATTAACCTATCAGATGCTGCTGGCAGAAGAACAGCGGGTGGCGGCTTTGCTGTCAGGCGGCGGCTTTACATCCAACGCTCCGTCAACAGTATGGAGCACAGCAGCATCGGCGGTTCCGCTAGCCGATATCGAGACCGGTATCGAGACGTTGCAGGACAACTGCGGAGTGGCAAGGGAAGATATTTCGTATGTCATACCGCGGGCCGATTACACCGAAATGATGGCAACTGCAGAGGTGATCGATAAGGTTAAATATACCTGGGCGGGTACTGCCAGCGGTGTCCAGCCGTCTCGGCTCCGTCAGGAGCTTGTCGCGGCGATGCTGGGGATCAAAGAGGTCCTCATCGCGGGCGGTTCGTACGATTCCACCGAAGAGGGTTATGCCGAAAGTATGAGCCAAATTTGGACAGCAGGCACAACCTACCTGATAGTAACCGCCAATGACGGCGACACGCTGGAAACGCCAAGTGCTGCCAGAACGGCTCTATGGACCGCCGATTCTCCGGTGAACCCGACATTCGAGTCGTATCGCAAGGATGAAATCCGCTCCGATGTGCTTCGGATGCGTGCAAATACCGAAGAGTTTCTCCAGGGCGCGACCGACCTGTTTGTCTATGAACTGACCACGTAACAGCAATGACCGATCGATGTGTAACCTGTCCGCGTTCGCGGGCAGGGTACATATTGATATTGTGATGTGAATTGTTAAATGACTGGTTTATGGTTTCACCTGGAGGTACAAGCATGCCACATTCTGAAGATTGGATTATTTTAAATACAAAAAATATCGCCCGGGAAGCGGCCGAAGCAGCCGCGAAAAAGGCGATCGAAATGCACGTTGCGATGTGCCCCTACGGCAAAGAGATCGGCAAATCCAGGGCGTTTATGATGGGTTGCGGTTTCGTTCTTACATTGCTGGGATTTAGTGTCGGGGCGGCGATAACAAAAATTGTAGGGTTATGGAAGTAAAATGACAGGAGATATATTATGGCGGCAGTATGGACATTAGAAATACAAGAGAAAGACGTAGCTACTAAACGAGTAACTGTCGTCGGTGTTTTGACTGATGGTGAAGATGTAAAAAGATACGGGCCGATTGATGCCTTAATTGCTACGTCACAGCAAAAAACTGATGTACTAAACACGCTCTGGGCAATGTACGAGGCAGATGTTGCAAATCAAACTGCTATTAATACAATGCTTGGTGATTTGGCAACCGCAGGAGCGGCTATACTAAATGGAAGGATGGTGTAAGTCATGGCGGATACCGGATACAATTGGGACGCTAGTTGGTCAGTTATCGATGCTGCGATAACCTTAACACAAGGCGGCACTACATCGGATGCCTCTGCTGCTTTAGATTTAGACGGCAAAGCAGCATGCTTGATTAGTATAGATGCTGACTATTCA
>JGI10211J34971_10002859_pt1 | contig 13928 bp, 5 predicted proteins | sample Etolagsediment_FD_34971 | JGI IMG/M metagenome (IMG submission 34971) | reverse complement strand
AATTTTATTTGTTTAAAAATGCATTAGTAAGCCGTAAATGTAAAGGAAATTTAAAGCTCAGGCTTCGTGAACCCATTATTTTTTTCAATGTCTTATAAAAGCTATCCGCAAAATTGACCAATCGCAAAATAAGGTTAGTTCACAATGGTGGAAATTTTTCTATTGAGGTTTTAAAACAGTAAAATTGGGTTGTGATTTTTCAAAAATAAACACCCCGACCATGGCAACTTCCTGCCTAGCTGATCGCGATCCATTTGTGTCGTTTTGTTTTTAGAAGGGCGTAAACGCCCTCGGGTTTTTCGTTCGTTTTTTTCCCCCGGCCGTTTACTACTGGGATTGAATAATGGTCTAAATAGAAATATCCTCAGGGCGATCACGCCCTTTACCGATCGAATAATAAATAATTTTGAACTAAAGAAAAGCAAGATACAATGAACTTAAATATCTTATCCGGTTGCAATAAAACCAGATAAGGAAGAAAAGGCAAATTAACATAAAACCACCCATCCTGTTATTACACTATGAGGCCTTGTAGGCGGGCTGTGACACAAAATGATGATCACTGATAAATGAAATCGTTTAAACGATTTTGTGAATCGCTTTATTCGTTTTCGTAAATTGCTGTGGTCTCATTTTTTTTGATAAACCTGGCATGGCTGCTAAGCTTTAATTTAAGCCCATAACGTATTGTAAAAACCCAGGTAAATTCGGCTCCGAAAAACAGGATCAGGCTGGTGTATGATACCCACAATAGGATGATGATAATGGAACCGGCAGCTCCGTATGCATTTCCGGGATCGGCTACCCCAAAATAATAACTAAGGATTTCTTTACCTATGGCAAACAATACGGAAGTAATAAAAGCCCCAACCCAAACACTGCGCCAGCTGATATCAACATCAGGAAGATATTTAAAAATCAAAGCAAACAACAGCGTTATAACCCCCAGAGAAAAAATGAAATTAGTACCCTGCAAAATTAAATAAGTAAATTCGGGGAGAAAATATCCCACGTAGTTTTGCAGGGCAGAAACAATGGCCGAAATTACAAAACTCACCATCAACAAAAAACCAATTATCAGCACAAAACCAAAGCCTCGTGCCCTGTCGAGAACGTACTTTAAAATTTCATTTTTCGGAGCAGAGCTTATTCCCCAAATTTCGTTAATTGAGATTTGCAAATGGTAAAAAACACCGGTGGCTCCATAAACCAGCGCAGCAATTCCGATAATTGTAACAACCAGCGAACCGCTGCCATCGCGTGCATGCTCAAACATTGATTGGGCAGAGGCAGCTGCAGAGGCACCCATAAAACTTTTAATATGACTGTACACTTCGCCCTTAACCAGCTCGGCACCCCAGATATATCCCACCAGGCTAATAATTACAACAAGCAAGCCGGGCATCGAAAGAATTGCATAATATGCCACAACGGCGCTTAACCTCCATGGGTTACCCTTGTTCCATGTAATTGCCGTAGCCTTTACCAATTCAGGAAGATGCCTGAATCTGAATTTTTCATTTTTGTTTTCAACCGCTTGCATACACTATTATTAAACCATGAATTACTTCAGCAAAGAAAATACATTAGGCAAACACTTTTCTAAAATGGAAAATATAATTCTTCCAGGTTTAGATTTATCCACATTCCTTGCCATTGAATAGGCAGGAAATTCAATTTAATGACAATTCATTCAATTCGATGAGTATGATTTTAAAATCTTCTATCTTTGCTTAATTCTAAATGGGGGACTATGAAACAATTTATACTGGTTTTTTTACTGGGCTTTACTATATCATCACATGCCCAAACTGACAGCCTCATCCACTTTGTGAATCTCTTTGCAGGAACACAACGAATGGGGCATACTTTTCCGGGAGCCACAGTGCCTTTTGGTGCGGTACAATTAAGCCCTGATACTGATACTATCAGCTATGCTGAAAACGGGAAATACAACCCGAGGGTTTATGAATATTGTGCAGGATATCAATACGACGACGTTACCATTGTAGGGTTTAGCCATACACACTTCAGTGGCACCGGCCATTCCGACCTGGGCGATTTTCTGATTATGCCCACCACAGGGAAGCTGAAATTGAACCCCGGAACAGCATCAAATCCAGATGCCGGCTACCGCTCAAGGTTTTCGCATGAATATGAAACCGCTTCACCAAATTATTACCAGGTGCTGCTTGAAGATTACAATATCAATGCAGAATTGACAACCTCGGAACGGGTAGGTTTTCATAAATATATCTTCCCGAAAAAGGAGAAAGCACATATCATTTTCGACCTCACACACGGCATTTACAACTACGATGGAAAAAATGTGTGGACATTTATAAGAATTGAAAACGACTCCACGGTTACTGGTTACCGCCAAACCAATGGTTGGGCGCGCACCAGGATTGTTTATTTTGCCATGCAGTTCAATAAAAAATTCAAAAACTTTGGCCATGAAAAATATGACGACGGAATTTACCGTGGCTTTTACAGGAAATTCGATGAAGAGCATAATTTTCCTGAAATGGCCGGCCACGAGATTACAGCTTACTTTGATTTTGATATGGATAAAAATGAAGCTCTTTTGGTGAAATTTGCCATGTCGTCGGTGAGCACCGAAGGGGCTATGAAGAATATGCAAGAAGAAATTCCTGCATGGGATTTTGAGGAAGTAAAACAGAAAGGCCAGGATCAGTGGGAAAAGGAATTATCGAAAATCCGGGTTGAAACCATGAATGAAGGGGATAAACGTGTTTTTTACACAGCGCTTTATCATACCTTCCTCACCCCTATTATTTACGAAGATGTGGATGGCAAATACCGCGGGCTTGACCAGAATATTCACGAATCAGAGGATTTTACCAACTACACCGTTTTTTCGCTTTGGGATACTTACAGGGCATTGCACCCATTTTTTAATCTGGTGCAACCTGCCCGCAACCATGATATGATTAAATCCATGCTGGCCCATTACGACCAAAGTGTTCATCCGATGTTGCCTGTCTGGTCTCATTATGCCAACGAAAACTGGTGCATGATTGGCTACCACAGTGTTTCGGTTATTGCCGATGCCATTATGAAAGGCGTTTACACTGATGATCTTGATGAAGCTTTGGAGGCCTGCATCAATACAGCGAAATACGAAAAATACGACGGCCTTGAATTCTATATGGATAAAAAATATGTGCCCGAAGACAAGAATTCCAATTCTGTGAGCAAAACTTTGGAGTATGCTTATGACGATTGGTGCATTGCCCAAATAGCAGGCATTACCGAAAATTACCAGGCCTATGATGAATTTAATGAGCGCTCTAAAAACTACTTTAACGTTTTCGATCCGGAATCCGGATTTATGCGCCCAAAACTTTCAAATGGGAAATTCAGGCCTGACTTTGATCCTCTCGACACTCACGGGCAAGGATTCATCGAAGGAAATGCATGGAACTACGGCTTGTACATTCCTCACGACCCTGAACGACTGGTAGAATTCATGGGTGGTGGAGATGCTTTTGCCAACAAACTCGACACACTTTTTACCCGCCAGCTTTCTGATGAACACATAGCTGCCAACGAAGATATTACACGCGATGGGATAATTGGATTGTACGTGCACGGCAATGAGCCCGGCCACCATATTCCCTATCTTTACAATTGGACAGGAAAACCATGGAAAACCCAGCAGCGGGTTCGCATGATTTGCGAAACAATGTATGCCGATGCTCCGGACGGTTTATGTGGAAATGATGATTGCGGGCAGATGAGCGCCTGGTATATTTTCAGTGCCCTGGGTTTTTATCCTGTGTGCCCTGGTTCCGACGATTATGCCATTGGCAGCCCATTGGTTACCCAAGCAGAAATAGATTTGGGCAGGCGCAAAAAGCTTGAGATCATTGTTGAAAATCAAAGTCCTGAGAATGTGTATGTGCAGGAAGTAAGTTTTAATGGCAGAGCCCTCGAAAATTATCATATCCGCCACAGCGAAATTGCAAGAGGTGGAAAGCTGGTATTTGTAATGGGGCCGGAAAGACTGCCTGATCAAAGCGAATAAGATAATTCTACAGGTGTGAAATGAACCTTTCACCACCATTTTCCTACAATAACATTTCATTATCCGTAGCGGAATCTACTGTTTTGAACCCACTTTCCGCTACGGATAAATTTTTATTGATAGCGGAATGTACCATAAAAGACCCACATTCCGCTACGGATATTAACAAATTTTGCTTACCTTAATTTCCACCTTTGGAATAAATCAAAACCAGCACAGCCTCGACTTGATTCATCATAATTTTAAAATGGAAATACTCTTCAGTTCCTGAGATTTATTGTAAAATAAATTTCCTGTAAACAGAACTTTCGTTGTTGCTGATTTTAACAATGTAAAGGCCTTTTGGATTTCCTGACATGTCTATTTTTTGGAGGCCAAAATCCCGGTAATTGTAAAACACCTCACCTATGCTATTGTAAACCAAAATGGAAGATTCAACATCGATGCCGGTGATATGGAAAATTCCATTGGTGGGATTGGGGTATAGATGGATACTTGCACCGCTTTCAGTTGAAAGTCCGGATGGTGACATTTTGAGCTTGTTTACAACCGACAGCCCATTAACCACAAATTTACCGGAATACTCATAAAGACTTTCATATTCCACCTCCACAGTGTAAGTTTCGCCTATGGAAGGCCTGAATAATTTGTAATCGATTTGATCTCCTTCCACAAAACCATGGGCATTATCAGCCATTAAATCATCACCAAAAGCAACAATGGCAAAATCATTTCCCGAATATTCAGCCAACCCTGAACAATTACCACTTTGATCAAACAAAGCCAAAATATCGCCGGGGACGAAAAAAGCTAATGCATCCTGATGAAATGCAATAACATGTGAATAGGGGGATGTGGCTGATTGTGCCCATGGAGAATCAATTTCTGCCGGCAGAGATTGCTCAGCAACAACTTTTAAATTCTGGTCCCCAAATGAAATTGACTCCAGCGATCCTACCAAAGCAAAATAGGATTTTCCGGGTTCAAGAACCTGCAGGGTATTAATGTTATAGTCAGGCCAATAGATTCCAAAACCAGCAACATCTTTTACCATAGTTACATCCAGCCCATTGAAAAGGGCTGCAACATCAACAGCTGAAGTGGACAAAACCGGGATAAGGTTCCATCCTGCAGTAAGCTCTACATTGGCATTTTCAATCATTGCTCCTGAAATAGTAAGTTCAACCTGGTTGGTGACTTTTATTTTATAACCATCCATGGCATCCCAATTGCCAATTGTATTAAGGTTTTCGCCCGGCCAATACATGCTTGTTTCAGATTGCAGAATGATGAGCTCATCAATAATGGCTTGGAAAACAGCATCCACATTTGCGTTTGCAGGATCAATGTAACTCGAAATACCTGACCAGCCTTCGGTTATGATAATTTGCTGATTGATGAGCTGTATGGTATATGCCAGCGGTGAATCTACATCTCCAACAGCAAAAATGCCACCTTTGCTTAAACCTGTGGCTGGCAATGAAAATGGCCCGGCCCCATCAGCTTCAGCAGCCAGGCCCGGCTGCCAGGCACCATTCGTAAAATGTCCAATACCAGCTTCCTGCCGGTTGAAATCCGCCCCCTCATTTTCAGGGTTCCAGAATCCTTCAAGATCAAAGTCTGCATTTTCAGGAACCGGATTAACCTCCCAGGAAAAGCCTGTTGTATGATCGATTTCACCTATTAGTTCTCCCGGGTAACCTTCCTGATAAACACCATCAAAAACCCGCACACCATATTGCGCTGGTAACCCATTATTAGTCAGGATAAGAGGTGTATAACTTTCGAATGATCCTACAGGAAAGATTGTGATATTTTCAAATGTAAACCGGGTTACTTTACCAATTCCATTGGTGACGATATAGCCCGATGAACCATAATTTATTGGGTTGGCACCATCATCAATATCCAGATCAAATTCATTTAGAATAATCCTTGATTCATTGAACTCCAGTTGAGCACGAACAGATGTGAACACCTCCAGGCCAAGCTCCTGATGAAGTACAAGATGCCCAAACCAGGTGGTTGTAGTGCCTCCGATTATCTGTGGAGAATTTCCGTTGAATATTACGGTTCCTCCGTTTTCCATCAAAAGTTCACCACTGGTTGCGTTGTTGTTCCAGTTGCCCGACAGAAAAATGTTGCCATCATTATTCAGGCTTCCGTCATTCAGGTTTGTAAAATTTCCACCTATGATTAACGATGAACCCCCGGAAACATAAATATCAGCCCCGGCATTGATGAACGATTGTGCATGAGTTTGATATGCCAGTGCCAGAGTAATTAAAATTAGAAATCCTGTTATATTTTTCATTTTCGTACGATTTTGCATGTTGTAAACTAAAGAAGCCTTTTTAAAACCTTTATCTTTCAGATATATCTTTTTGACTTGCAGCGATTTCATTACGATTTACTCTTGTTGATCCTGTTGTGAAGGACTATCATAAACAGGTTTTTGTGGTTGTTTTTGGATTATCGGAGGATTTGCTATAGCTACCCGCTCCATAAATGCTTCCCTGCTAAACAGTTTAGCATCCCATTCTGGCGTTAGCTCATTACCACGCTGAATCCATAACTCTCTGGCCTGACTGAGCATTTCATCCAGCTCATCCTGATGCTCTTCAAAAAATAGATGTAGATTAGCCGGATCAGGAATAATATATTGTTTAGGAATTTGATTTTGGATATTCGGCAGATGATTGTCAGCAATTGGAACTGATTTATTCGAAGCATATGCAGGATCATCCAGATTGATGTTCATATCCGGATCTTTTTCCCTGAGGTAGGCGAGTAGCTCGTTTACGGTTGATCTGAGTTCCTGTACTTCATTGCGCTGTTTTTTAATTTCCCCCAAAAGGTCGTTTGTATTTAAGCCCACTGCGAGGTTGATCATGGTTTCTCCGCTCGTTGAGCTTGAGCCGGACCATGCCACACCTACAACACGATCGTAATCTTCCAATTGCATTCGGTCAGGAGATACAGCCACACCAATTCCATCATTTAATCCTGAGGCAAGGATGTAATCGTTTACATTTACACGACCTCGAACTCTAACAGGCACCTGCCCCATAAAGGCGACCTTTTCATAATCTGCTTCGCGTCCTGCAGGGGGCGTATTTCCAAGCACCATCGGAGCAGTAGATATCACCAGAAGTTGGTTGGCATTTTCTGTATGAGTTGAAACCTTACCTCCGCTTACACCAACAATGGTACCCGGAAGCAAATCTCTTGAAGCATCTTCACGCTCCAGCCATTCAGCATAGTCAGCGGCATTGGATTGATATACCACCCTTACACTATTCTCCATATTAATGAATTTTTCAGCCCATTCTACATAAACTGCAATCCCCTGAGCAAGCATAACCACCACTTCAGCCGCGTCTAACTGCACTGCACAAGCAGCTTCTTCAGCAAGGACAAAAGCCTCATTTAACGTGGACATGGTGTTGAACCAAATATAGTCGGAACTACTTTGAAGCTCTTCCAGGTTTTGACCCGCTATACTACCCCTGATATAGATATTGTCCCGGAAGTAGAGATAGTTATTTCCCTGATGTGCTGTATTCGAATTGATTTGAACACATATTCCTTGCTGGGACCCGGAAACCACCAAAGGATAAGAGGCATTTGCATTTGTTGCGCCTCCGCTGGCAGTTCCATTTATCCAAAGTTGACTTGTTCCGGTGGACAGGAATGCTCCACCTTCTCTGTTCACCTTAAATACATCAAGTTCGTTCTCATCTTCAACGAGCAGGCCAAGAATATCTGATGGTTTCGCTTTAATGCGAAGTGTGACATCTGAATAATTCAAGCCACCAACTGAAAACTTATTATATATCATTGCATTTTCAATATTAGCGCTGCCTGAAACACTTAAATTAGTTGAAATTTTCGCATTACCTTCAACCGATAATTTATGGAAAGGTTGTGTGGTACCAATCCCAACATTGCCTTCCTGTGTGATGACCATTTTTTCATTGCCTTCAGCAGTAGGATCAGCATTGAATCCTATGCCAAATACCATTGTTTCACCATAAGAACCTTCGTTCAAACCATGGTAAATAGCGGAGCCAAAACCGTTCACCCAATTGCTTCTTGTTAACCTTATTGCCGGACCATGGTGAAGCACCTCGGTTTCCTTATAGATTTCCAGCTGGGCAGATGGGTTTGTTGTGCCAATACCAACATTCCCCCCTTCGGTGATGACCATTCTTTCATTGCCGGGAGCTGTAGGGTCATCATTGAATCCAATTCCAAACACCATGGTTTCACCATTAGAACCATCGTTCAAACCATGGTAAATAGCGGAGCCAAAACCGTTTATCCAGTTGCTTCTTGTTAACCTGATTGCCGGACCATAGTGTAGCGCCTCCGTTTCTTTGTAGATATCTAATTGGGCTGCAGGTGTTGAAGTGCCAATCCCAATGTTTCCATTTCCACTGATGTGTATTCTTTCAGTTTGTGTATCAAGTAATCCTCCCGTATAAAAGCCGATACTCCCAAATTCATGAAACTCCATTCTGTTCTCAGTTCCATCATAACCCAACCTCATGTAAATGGAATGATGTTCATCATATGTTTCAATAACTCCGCCACCATAATCATCCATAAATATCCTTCCCCTCACATCAAGTGTACGCTGCGGATTACTGGTCCCAATACCCACATTACCCGATTGTGTTACTGTCAAGTGTGGATAATCATTCCCTTCAACAACAAACGAGCCCTGGTTGTCCTGTCCAATGTCGATGAAATTGTAAGTACCATCATCAAACCTCAACTGAGGGCCATATTTATTACTCTTCATAACACCAAGCACGGCCGTACCAATATAGTCATCCCCACCCCAATCAGTAAAAAATGTGTGGCCGGCGGGGCTGTTGATATGCAGCGGCCCCCAAGGCGCACCGGTTCCAATACCTACATAACGGTCGGTATAAAGATTGTCCCAGAACCTTCTCCACTTCTCATTTTCATCAAAATTAATGTCGGTCAGCTGAATACTCCAGCTATTCAGCACGCCATCATTAAAAGACGGGTCGGTATCATCAATTTTCAAAACCCAGCCTCCTGATAAAGGGCTTCCATCAAAATTATAAAAGCTCCCTTCGGGGATAAATTCGCCGGTAAAAGGTGCTGTTCCATCACCTATCCAGGTCCAGGCAGTTTTTGTGAAACATGTATTTGTATAATTGTCACCATCACCGCCATTTTTGGTAGATAAAGCAATTTCCCTTCCATCCGGACTAATGAGATAGATATCCAGATCCCAAACATTGGGATGGGTAATATCGAAGCAAACCATTATGGCTGTTTCCGATTTCATAAAAGTCCATCCGGCATCCACATTGATAGTGTCATAAACGATTTCCTGACCGTTAATAACTTTTGAATTATTGCTTGTTTCATCAGCTAAGGTTTCACCCTCTTGGGGCTGATCGAACATAGGTTTCCAGGTGGCATTTCCAAAATCATCGGATTTTAGTACCAGGCCCTCACCCGCACCTTCAGGCATAAATAGTCCATTTGTTTTAATGTTACCATTTACATCGAGCGGAAATGCAGGATTATCGGTACCAATACCAATATTCCCTGAATTATAATAAAGGTCATTCCCGTTCTTAGTCCAATTTCCAACACCGGCTTCACCAATCATTTTCCATTCAGAACCGTTAAAATAATAATATCCGGGATTGTTGTCGGTTTGATAAATCATCAGTCCTTCAGCAGGATTACCAGGCCTTTCGGACATGTTCATTCTGGGTACCAGGAACCCTAATCCTGTAGCTTTAACATCAAGCATTGCTGATGGATCAGGCAGGCTTTCATCGTTGTTAATGCTAACCTGTGCTTGTGAATCTTTCGAAATCAAGCTTACAAACATCAACATGCCCGACACTATAATAAGGGACAAAAATCTGTGCCCATGCAATGTGTAGATATTATTCATAATCTTTAGAAGTTTAGAATTAAGTTGAATTGTACTTGGTTTGGAATTCCATTATTTTTTTGCCTGCAAACTATTTTGTTTCATTTCAACAGCATTCTCAAGCTTTATCAAGCGTTCTTCCATGTTTCCAAGCCGGTCAATTTTGGCCTCCAGTTCATCTATCTTATCCTGCTGCTTTTTAAGAATTTGTGCGGTTTCGCCACTTTCGATACCAATGGCGGTGTTTACGGTTTTAAGTTTGCTAACATCTGAAGATTCCCATGCCCTGCCAACAATCTGAAGGAGTTGGTCTTCACGAAGTTCTTCAGGAGAAACCGCAATTGCAGCTCCGTTATTTTTTCCGGATGCGATGATATAATCGCCTGAGTTTACCTTGCCTAAAACCCAAACAGGAACCTGACCAATGAATGCAGCCAGATCGTAAAGAGGCTTCAAACTATCAGCAACGGCATTACCAACAACAGCAGGATTAGATGAAAGTGCCATGACTTTATCAGCATTATCAGTTACTTTCGATATTCTTCCATTTTTCACCCCCACTACCATTCCACTGAACATTAACTCGTCCGGGTCTTCCTTTTCGATATACTCAGCATAGTCAGCATTAATGGACAGATATGCTACACCGAATTCATTACATGCATTCATTGATGACCAATAAAGAGGTAAAGTTGCCCAATCCAATGGATCTGACACAATAATTCCCATCGATACCAACTGACACATTACCTCCTCAAAGCTACCGCTGGGAAGGGCTTTCTCAGCATAATTCCATAATTCAATCTGGCCGGATAAAACATCTTGATTTGACCATTTGGATCTGAACGTCATAAAATTATTCTTGGCCCCCCAATCCGTTCCACCTGGTGGATACAAAACGACCCTGATACCATCATTGCTTCCATTTCCACCCCAACCATAGTTTTCAAAGTTGGCAATAGCTCCGTTCTCGTTTGAACCTGATACTTCAAGAAGGTAAGCGGGATCATTGGTCCCAATCCCAACATTACCATTAGATCGATTGACTGAAACTGCATAAGTACCCCCGGCACTGTTATCGTGCCTGATAATATGAAACATACCGTTTAAATCATCACTTTGCAAAGTCCACCCATAATTTTCGTTGTAGTGCCTGAGTTTAAGTCCGGTATTGTACTGAGTTCCTAAAGCACCTGTTGTTTTTACCGTAATGTAATTGTGGGATAAATTTGAGAAATCGCCCACCTGCAACTTTTCGGTTGGGTTGGTTGTGCTGACCCCAACGTTACCGGAGTTATAATAAATTTTATTTCCGTTGGTTGACCACAAGGTTGTTCCACCGCCCGATCCCGATGCTGTAGTTTGTACAGTTCCATCCGGGAATCTGAACCCACCACTGGTCGAATAAATTGTACCCTCAACTTGCAACTTGTATGCTGGTGCAGTTGTTCCTATGCCAACATTTCCAGCCTGTGTGATCACCATACGTTCGTTGCCCGCACCGGCAGGATCACCATTATTGGCAACTCCAAAAACCATGGTTTCGCCATAAGGGCCCCAACCGTCGTATATTGCTGCGCCAAACCCGCTCCCACTATAACTTCTGGTTAAACGCAGGACGGGGCCACCTTGCAGAGTAACAGTTCCTTTATGAATATCCAGTAGATTTGCAGGAGTAGTAGTACCAATCCCTACATTACCGGTAAAACCACTTATGCTCAGTGCTGATTCGCCTTCAAAACTATTCAAATGCCTGACAATATTTAAGAGGGTTTGTGTTTCGTCGCTTTCAATGGTCCATCCATAACTACCATCGAAATGCTGAAGCTTAATTCCGGATTTAAATTGGTTTCCACCGGATGTTCGCAATCCCATAAATCTATCGCTTCCACTTGAAAAATCCCCAATCTGAAATAGTTCCTCCGGATTATCCGTCCCTATTCCAATATTTCCATCCTGGTTAACTACAAATCTTGGTGAGTCACTGGCCTCAACCACAAATGAGCCGAGACTATCTTTCCCAATATCAACAAACCCATTACTTCCACCTGAAAATCTTAGTTGAGGAGCAAAATCCTGACCTTCCATTACTCCCAAAACCACAGTACCCATTTGGTCACTTCCGGGCCATGATGGGAAAAAGGTGTTTCCACGTCCGGCCTTAATATGCAATAAGCCATCTGGAACAGTTGTTCCAATGCCAACATATCTGTTCGAGTAGAGGTTCCCATTGAATAAATTCCATTTTTCGTTTTCGTCAAATACTGTTTCCGTAAAACGGATGCTCCAACTATTAAGCATGCCTTCGTCTTCATCATATTGATCATATACCCTTAAAACCCAATCGCCGGATGCGTATGCTCCATCAAAATCATAGAAACTCCCCTCAGGTAAAAATTCTCCTGTAAAGGGAGCTACACCATCAATAATAGACATATAGGCGGTCTTGGTGAAACAGGTATTGGTGTAATTATCACCGTCACCCCCATTTCCCGAGGTAAGTTCAACAATGGTTCCTTCCGGGCTTATTAACGAAATTACCAAATCCTGATCCCAGGTATGTGTGATATCGAGGCATACCTCAATTAATGTTTCCGGTTTTATGGTCATTCCACCCAAATCAATACTAATCGTATCGAAGGTTTCCTGCAAACTGAGAATAGGCTTTGAACTAAAACTTGTATCGTTTACCAATGTGTCGCCGGCCATCGGAGGATCATACAAAGGCATCCATGTGGCATTGCCCATGCCATCGGATTTCAGCACAAGGCCATCACCGGCACCATCAGTAATTTGAAGTGCGTTGGTTTTTGTTTTGCCCGACACATCAAGTCGTTCAGTTGGGTTCAGGTTACCAATACCCACATTTCCATCACTCCCGATCCATACCCTGTCCTCGTTGTTGGTAAAGAGTGGAAATCCATGATCGGTGCTTGTACCTACTCCTCCGGTTGCCAACTCACTGGGAGCAATTAAATAAATATTTGAATTGTAAGAAGTATCCAGCAAACTAATGCCCGGATTATCCTTGGCAATCTGAAGGCTTGATTGAGGATTATCTGTTCCAATACCAATGTTGCCATTGTTGTAATATACATTATCGCCAACTTTTTGCCAGGCACTTTCCGAATTGGAACTTACACGTTGCCAGAGCAAACCATCAAAATAATAGAATCCGGGATTCATATCAGTTTGATAAATAAGCAAGCCTTCAGCCGGCGAAACAGGGCGCTCGGCCATTGCCATTCTTGGGACAAGCACCCCAAGTCCTGTGGCCTGAACATCCAGCATGGATGATGGGTCAGGCAGACTTTCGTCGTTGTTAATACTAACCTGAGAAAAGGCATTTTGTGAAAACAGAAAAAACAGAATTACAAAAAAGCATCCGGCTACTTTTCCGAAAATGTTGTGATCTTGAATGGTAGAGAAATTTTTCATCGATAATGTATTAATTTATATTTTTGATTGAGTTTTTCTTTAGTCAATATTCAAAAGATTAAATAATTCTGATCCACGGGGACGACTCCAAAGCGCAAAATCCGCTGCTATGTGTTTGATTATCACTATCTGAATATATAATTTATGAAAATTTTTATACAATATAGGGGGCCAAACTTATAGATCGAGATGTTAACTTTTGGCCAAATATTTTGCAAGGATGTTAATCTACTGTTAATTAACAAGATTTAAGAATGCTGTTTATTTATGGATTTAACCTACCTTATACACAAAAGCGTAACTTATGAAATGCCAGCAACCTAATTTTATCTGATTTTTCTCTTTTTGACGCTCCAATGTCCAAAAGGACGTTTGTAGGTTAGGCATAATTTGGAAGAAAACAATCCTTCGTCCGACGAAGGAGGACATGGAATAGTTAAACTTAATGTATTCTGTTAATAGGTAAAAGCCCCTTTTTGATAGACCGTATTATTCACAAAAATCGTGATC
>JGI10211J34971_10002858_pt1 | contig 13929 bp, 16 predicted proteins | sample Etolagsediment_FD_34971 | JGI IMG/M metagenome (IMG submission 34971) | reverse complement strand
CATTGCGGAAATCAGCCGGGAGTCCGGCGTCAATCAGCAAACCATTCGGAATTGGATCAAGCAGCACGAATCTGGTGCCTTTAACGATGTGAGCGCAGCCGTTTCGGATAAAACTGCACAACGGCTTTCACACCGCCCTATGTTAACACATAGAGGAGGGCTGTGGGTGACCACTCAAACAATTCTCTTGGAAACCTCCATTAATATAACTATTTATTTAGTGCAAAAGTCTTAAATAACCATTTTTTAAGAACTATAACCTTTTTTTTCAGGAACAATGGGATTGGACACGACACAGAACCGGCCGGCAGGCTATGCGTTTCTGATTGAGCAGTACAGGGTGAGCGCTATACCGAACTGGCACACATCCACCCTCAGCCCTCGAGGAACGCTGCAGAAGACCATGCAGGATGGGCAGGTAGAATCCGTCTTTCCCCCCTCTTATTGGCCTGGCGACGAAACGGGAGACCATCTGGAGTTCGCCCTCAAGTACGATGGTGTCAACCTTGGCATCCTGTCGGCACTGTTCGACATCATCCCACCAGAAGAGATAGCAGCCTGGATCAGCTCGAAACCAACCGGCAAATACACCCGCAGGATCTGGTTGCTCTATGAATTCCTGACCAGCCGGAAACTCCCTCTACCAGATCTGACCAGGGGAAATTACATTGAGCTCCTTGACTCAAGCCGCTACTACACCGCAACACCCGGCCGCCGTATACAGCGTCAGAGAGTCATCAGCAATCTGCTTGGAGGAAAAGAATTCTGTCCCATTATCCGCCGTACCGAAAAGCTCATCGGCATGGAAGAAATCGATTTGCGGAAACAGTGCGAAGAACTCGTCACCTCCTATCCACCAGAGCTTCTCAGACGCGCGCTTAGCTACCTGTACAACAAAGAGACCCGCTCATCATTCGAGATCGAACACATCAAGGCGAGCGCATCCCGGACAGAAAAATTCATCGGCTTGCTGGAGATGGCCGAGCATAAGGACTTCTGCGAGAAACCTCTCCTTATCGATGTGCAGAACCGCATCGTCGATCCCCGATTTCAAGACACAGACTACCGGGCCAGCCAGAACTATGTAGGCCAGACAATTTCTTTCCAAAGGCAGCTCGTTCACTATGTCTGCCCTAAACCTGCCGACCTCCCGGAACTGATGGCGGGACTGCTCGCAGCACACCGGGTGATGAAGGAAGGCGCAGTCCCCGCCATTATCCATGCCGCCGCAATCTCCTACGGCTTTGTCTTCATGCATCCCTTTCTGGACGGCAACGGCCGTATTCACCGGTTTCTCATACATAATATCCTGTTCCTCTGCGCCCAGATCCCGAAGGGGCTCATGTTCCCGGTCTCTGCCACTATGCTGAAAAATCCGGCACTTTACGATCACTCCCTGGAGGCGTTTTCAAATCCGCTGATGCAACTGGTTGACTACGACCTTGACGATCTCGGCCAAATGAGCGTACAGGGTGAGAGTGGAGCACTCTACCGATACATCGACATGACCGCCCAGGCGGAGGCCTTGTATGATTTCGTCAAACTCACCATTGAGCAGGAACTGGTGGAAGAACTCGATTTCCTGGCCAGTTACGACAAAACCAGGAAGGCCATCCAGGAGAGCGTAGACATGCCTGACCGGCTCATTGATCTATTTATCCGCCTCTGCCTGCAAACCAATGGTCGCCTTTCAGCGGGAAAAAGGGAGTCGCATTTCGGATTCCTGACCGATGCCGAGTTGGCCGACCTGGAAATTGCCGTCCAGAAATGTTACACAAGGGACTGACACACTGAAATAGACCCGGCTCAGCAGACAAAAACCGGGAAAATTTAAGCTGGCAACTCACAGTTCATGCACCGACCCCCTATCACCTTTTTCACCTTGGCCATCGTCCTGGTGGCCGCCAGAAGATCAAGCTCCAGCACTGGTGAAGATCGTGCCAAGCATTACAGTCAATATCATTCAAGCAAGCAAGGATTTCACAGGAATTTTGACATCAAGGAAAAGATCCTCAAAGCATAAATCCCACCATCAAACCCTTGTCTCCACACAGTGGCGAAACCTGACGAAACCCCCGCCAGGCAAAGGTTTCAGTTTTCGCCTGCCACGATACAGGGGCGCGCCCCCTACTCCGGCTCATCACTCGAACAAGGGGGAGGCCCCGACATTTACTCATCAGGAAAATAGTCTTTGCATTTCTGTATCCGATTGGATACTATGACTGTATGAACACCTTCATCCAATTTCGATGCCTGGCTCAGTGCCCTGAAAGACCAGAAAGCGAAAGCAAGGATTCTCTGCCGCATTCAGAGCGCCATGCACGGAAACTTTGGCGATTGTGAACCGGTAGGTGAAGGAATATCAGAAATGCGGATTCATATGGGGCCAGGATATCGGCTCTATTACACGCGAACAGAAAAAACGGTCTATTTCCTGCTTGCTGGCGGCAACAAGCGAACAGTGGGAAAAGACATTGTCCGTGCTAAGGAATTAGCCCGAGAACTCAAGGAAACAGAACCATGAAAACAACCTACACGACATTTGAAATTGCCGAATACCTCGATAACGATGAGGTCATTGCAGAATACCTTTCTCTTGCGGCTGCAGACAAAAACCCCGATGTGTTCATTGCCGCTCTCGGCGATGTCGCCAAAGCAAAAGGAATGGCCAGCATAGCCAAAACTGCCGGTCTCGGTCGTGAAAGCCTGTATAAAGCGCTGAAAACTGGTGCTCGGCCGCGCTTTGAAACCATCAATGCCGTCCTGCATGCCATTGGAGCAAAATTCACGGTAACGAGTGCCGATCCTTCTTGAATGCCCTTGCTCGCACTCGTCAACAAAGGGACCATCCGCATCTATGACCACATCGACCAGAACCACCCGCAGCTGGAAATCCACCGCCCATTCCTTCCTATCTTCATATGCTGCGCACCATAAAAAAACTATACCATATCGGGTATAAAACGACAGACTTTCTTTGTAAATATACCCGATATGATATAAATTCATAGTAACAACAACTTTTCATACCCGATCGGGCCTCTACATGACTGCTCTATCCACATTTATTCGTGAAAGACGAAAGTCGCTGGGGATGACCCAGCCAGAGCTTGCAGAGAAGGCCGGGACCGGGCTCAGGTTTATCCGTGATCTGGAGCAGGGTAAAAAGACATTGCGGATGGACAAGGTGAACCAGGTGCTGGACCTGTTTGGTTACGAACTTCGGCCAGTAGAGCAAAAGCGGGAGCAATAGCGCATGAGAAAGGCGGAAATCAAGTTCGAGGACCGGACGGCCGGCTGGCTGAGTCAGAATGAGGAGGGATATCATTTCCTCTACGATGGGGACTATCTCGCTTCCGACAACCCTCATGCCGTCAGTCTTACCCTGCCGCTGCAAGAGGAGGCGTATTCCAGCAAGACCATGTTTCCGTTTTTCGACGGGTTGATTCCTGAGGGCTGGCTTCTTGACATTGCGGAGAAGAACTGGAAACTCAACCCACGGGATCGTATGGGACTCCTGTTGATCTGCTGCCAGGATTGCATCGGCGCGGTAAGCGTCCATCCACTCATAACGAAATAAGCTATGCACGCTCGCTGCCTGTGCTGCTATCAGCCATTGTCGGCAGGGGAGAGTGCCTTTCACGCCCGCTGCAGCAAAAAAATGTTCGGGTCAGTGACGCCTCCAATCTTGCCGTATGATGAAACAGAACTTGAAGCGCTGGCGCTTAGGGTGGTTCGCAATCATGTGACCATACCTGGCCTGCAGCCAAAGCTTTCGCTGCATCTTGACCGCCCCGAAAAAAGACTGGAACCGCAGCGATTCACCATTGTGGGCCGTTGGGGGAAGTATATCCTCAAGCCACCATCCCCTTCATATCCCCAGCTTCCCGAGATTGAAGATCTAACCATGCATATGGCGGAGACGGTAAAAATCAGGACCGTTCCGCATTGCCTGATCCGGATGCGCTCTGGAGCCCTTGCCTACATCACCCGCCGCATCGATCGGCCAAAAAACGGCAAAGTGCATATGGAGGACATGTGCCAGCTGACGGAACGCCTGACTGAAGACAAGTATCACGGCTCATATGAGCAAATCGCTAAAGCCATTCGCCGATACTCGCTCAACCCGGGACTCGATGTCATTGATTTCTATGAGATGGTCGCGTTCAGCTTCCTGACCGGAAACAGCGACATGCACCTGAAAAACTTCTCGCTGCTCGATGTGGGTGGCATGGGCGGTAAAGGGTACAGCCTTGCTCCAGCCTACGATATGCTTGCGACCGAGCTTGTCAATCCTGCCGATACAGAGGAGCTCGCCTTAACCCTCAACGGAAAAAAGAGTCAACTCCGGCTGCAAGACTTCCAGAAAGCATGGAGCACAAGTCAAGTGGACACGAAGGTTCAGGAGCGGATGCTGAAGAAATTCCAGAATGCAATGCCTGCATGGGAGCAGCTCATCGCCAACAGTTTTCTCGGGCAAGGCATGAAGGCCGCCTATCGGGAACTGATCCATGCGAAATTTTCCCAGCTGGGACTTTGGAGGGTGCCTGCGTAAAGTCAGCAGCTCCACTGGACTGTACTTCAGCACAGAAACTGGTCTCGGAGAAGCAGAAATGCAGCACCAGACCGTATTGGATACCGCCGAGATCAATAGATAGAAACAGCCGGGGTCCCGCCCAGTCATGCGGCATCACCAGGGTTCCACCGGACTTCGGCTGTTCCGGACTTCGGCTGCTCCTTACACAAAGGAGGGGGCAAGGTGCTAGCGGGGCGTGAGAGGCGGATAGTCAGGGAACCCCACCATAGCCCATCGGAAGGGGAACGCATCGCACTGAGGCCCCAACAGCAAGAAAAGGGTGCTCGAAATAAAGCTTTCCTGAGAAATTATTATTCAATATATTTTCTAAAGGCAGCCGCAGAGAACCCAAGAAGTCAACACCATGATACAAGCATCGCCACTGCAAGAAAACCAGCGCCAAAAAGTGCTTTCGAAGGCAATCATCCGCACGGCCGGAACGCTCGGGCTCTCAAATGCAAAACTGGCTGCCATCATCGGCCTCAGCCCATCAACCATCACCCGGCTCGGCAAAGGCACCTACCTGTTGAACGAAGGGAAAAAAGAGTGGGAATTCGGGACCCTGTTCATACGGCTGTTCCGCTCTCTCGACTCCATCACCGGAGGCAATGACGAAGCCTCAAGAACCTGGCTGGAAAGCGCGAACAGCGCACTTGCCGGACAAAAACCTGTTGATCTCATAGCAACCACCGAGGGACTCATCCATGTCGTTACCTACCTGGACGCCAAGCGAGGTATCATCTAAAGCCAGCGTTGGTTCAAAGAACATATGGCGGATGGTTGAAAATCAGCATGTCGCCGCTACGATGAAAATCGTGGACACGCTCTTTGAACAGGAACTCCTGGAAACCATCATTGAGGAACAGAAACCCGCTATCCCCACTGAAGCCGTAACACTCGACTACCTGCTCTTCACCCCATTTCGCTACCTGCCGCCAAGAGGTGGTTCAAGATTTCGCGGCACCGATGACCCGGGCGTGTTTTACGGGGCGGAACGCATCCACACCGCAGCCGCTGAAATAAGTTATCGCAGATGGCAATTCCTGCAGGATACAACCGGTCTTAACCGCCTGCCTCCAACGCAATACACCGCATTTTCAATACCTGTCGCCGGGTTGATGGTTGACTTGAGATGTCATCCATTCGACAAAGATGCCGGGTATTGGCTGCACCCCCATGATTACCAGGCAACCCAGCAATTTGGACGAACTGCCAGGGAAGCCTCGATTGATGCCATCATCTACCAATCCGTAAGAGACCCTGAACCGCACTTCTGCATGGCACTCCTCACGACCACTGCCTTTCAGGCAGACAAGCCGCGAAACCTGCAGAACTGGACGATGACCATGTTGGAGAAAGAGGCCGTCTGGCAAACCTGGGGAGAAACAACCCTCTCATGGAAACCCTGAGGGTAATGGCCCGAAGTTGCAGCAATGGACATGCTCCGTTGTCAAGGGACACGGCAAGCTGACCCCCGAAAGCGCTCCATCGGGAACGCAACCCGCCGCACCGGCTAAGGCCCCGCCTGGCGGTACAGATCGTATTCTCTGACAGCCCGGTAAAGATGATAGATCTTCTCAGCAATTTTGGCACCGGTAGCCTTCCGAATCCGCTTCATCGTGTTCTCAACACTACCAATGCGAGCCTTACCATCATGACTTAACTGAGGTCCGCATCTGCTCAACTCCTTGATAACCCACCGCCAGTCAGCTTGGAGTTCAAGCGGAAAGTCTTTTTCCGTAAGAGGATGAAATCCAAGAAAGGCTGCCATCAGGCGCTCCCGTACATCACCAGGATGCGTTGCCAAGCACTCAACGGCAACGGAAAGCTTTTCAACAGCATAATGATACTGATGCACGGGCATTGAGTCCCTGGTCCCCTCTATTGCAGGGTTCAATTCAGACGCCACACTCCTCGGCCGAACATACCACCTTCCCATCAAGCCAACCCTTATATACCAGAATGTCAACCGCCTTTCCGATCTGCCGCTCCCGGAACTGCTCCTTCCTCTTCCCCCAGGCATACACGCCCTTGACGACATCATCCAGAGAGGCAACATCCTGCTGGCTGGCCACCCAGTGCACCGTCGACAGGAGCTCAAGACCGAAGGAAGACTCAAAACCCTCCACCAGGTGCCCGACCCTATCCAAACGCTCCCGCGTAGCCGCTTCCCTCTCAAGAAAACGCCGGGCATCATCCAATGCTCCGCTCATCAACGAAAGTGGCTTATCAGGCTGATCACCCCCATCATCATACCCCGAAATCCTATGCCCTTCGAGCACCTTGAGCACATGACGAAGGTTCTCTGCATAGGGGCCGTAATGCCCTTTGGTGAATGACAGCCGTAGCGGTTCCCCGCTCACCTGCATGAAGTACATCAGTTTATGCACCTCGAGAAGCGAGATAAACGGATCCAGCAAACCATCCCTATAGCGCGCCATCAAACAAAGCAGCGCTGCTCGCCCGGCGGTCATCTTCGGAACATCCCGGGTATGGTTGTTGCAACGAACGGCATGCAGATCTTCAGCAGGCTCAAACACAAGCACGCGAACCCCATCGAGATCATGAAAAGACTCCTCGATCAAGGCACGCACATCCGGCCAATAGAGCCCGCCGAGGCCGCTGCCCAGGGGAGGGATGGCTATGGAAGTAATCCCTCGAGACCTGATCTCCCCTACCAGGTCCTGCAGCCCGGACTTGATATCCTGAAGGCGGCTCTGCTCCCGCCAGTGCCTCTTCGTAGGGAAATTGATGATGCAGCGCGGATTGGTCAGTTGCCCTGTCTCATAGACAAACATCTTCCCCGGCACCACCTCTTCACGGCGGCACGCCGCTGCATATGCCTTGAAATTATCCGGATAGACGTTCTTGAACTGCAAGGCAATACCACGACCCATGACACCGACACAGTTGACGGTGTTCACCAGAGTCTCGGCTTCTTCAGCCAGAAGATTCCCCTTCTTATATGCAATCATAGTTACGGCCTCCTCATATCTCAATAATACCAATCACGCCGAACTTCAACAAGAGGATCATACCCATACCCGCCAAGAGCCTCCTGAACCTTCCCATGAATATCCGGAGAGTGCACGCCCAGCCGCTCAACAAGCTCAAATGGACATCTCTGCTCCAACAGGAATTCAGCCTGTTTCCCCTCCTTCCTGTCCCGCCAGTTTCTGGCATTGACCGCATCCCAATCAATTTCGACAAGCTGCTGGAGATCACTCCGGTCCTCAAAGTACACTGAGCCGGCATTGGTCAAGGTAAAGGCCCATCGCAACGCATCGTCTTCCGCCCAGGCAACGGCTTTCTGAAGATCCACCTCCAAATGAACAATCGGACCCTGCCCGCCGTGATAGGCAAGTTGCGGGTGGTTCTCCCTATGCAGCATAAAGAGCATCACGGAACGGGGACAGAAATAGAACGGTACGCACTCCCCCACATGCAAACCCGGTCGGCTGTCAAGAGGCAACCGGCGCCGCCTCAGCTTAATCTCATCCATCCCTATCTCAGTGCCCGGAGAGGCTCGACGCTCAACCTCCGCGTCACACCACAAATGCCCATCCGCCAATACCGAGGCAACACAAGGAGACCACCATGGACTGGATGCAGCAACACTGGATCGACCTCACCGCCATCATCGGCGGCACCGTCACCCTCGCCTCGATGCTCGTCAAGCTCACCCCGACGGGCACCGACGACCGATGGATCAACAGAGTCATCGCCCTTCTGAACATCCTGGCACTCAACCCTAAAAACACCCGCTGACGACAGGGCTTTCGGGGCGGCAGCACCCCTGCCGCCGCCGGGGCCCGCTAGGCGCCAGGCCAAGAAAGGGGGCATATCGTCACGGCACTCATCAGCCAACGAACGGCGGCGCTGAGGGTTGTGCCAACCCCACCCCGTTTTTACCAGAATTTTTCAATTTGCCCGAAAGAAAGCATATATTCACAAGCTGGCAAGCCATCGGGATGGCTTGCCGTTTTCTGATATTTTCTTATATTGTAATCCATACACTCCACGCACCACGAGCAATAACCGGCGCACCAACATTATCGACCGACCGCGAGCATGGCCCGATTCATATCCATCCTTCTTTTGACGGCGCTTTCCTCCGCACTCTTCCTCTCGGGCTGCGCCACCTACGGCGACCTTCCTGCAGGGACGCATAAAACCATCACCATGAAGCCCGACGGGGTGCTCGAGCGCGAAGCGGTAACGGTGTCGGGCGATACGTCCTCCGTCGCGATACCCATGCCTCCGAGGCCCTACGACTATGTGATCGGGCCGAACGACATCCTCTATGTCAGCGTCAACGGCAAACCGGAGTTCACCCCCACCGGCACCGGCATCAAAGGGTACCGGGTCGACGGAAGGGGCTATGTCTACCTCCCCATCGCCGGAAGCATCCCCGTCAGCGGCAGCACCATCGGCGAAGCTCGCGAGACCATCCGCAAAGCCATGCTCCGCTACTTCAACGACCCGTGGGTGGTCGTTGAAATCACCGAATACCGTACCCGCCAGGTCTTTGTGTTCGGTGCCGTCAAGAAACCCGGGCCGCTCACCATGCCAGCCTCCGGGCTCAACATCGCCCAGGCCATCGCAAATGCCGAACTGCGCGATACCGGCTATAACTTTAAACGCGTCAGGGTCATCCGCTCCAACTCCCCCACTTCAGGAGAGCTCATGGTGATCGACTTCGACAATGTCCTGCGCGGAAAAGCCATTCCCATCCTGCTTCAGGAGGGCGATATCGTCTACGTCCCCAAAAGCGCTCTCGGCAACTGGAACGAAGCCCTCGCAGAAATACTCCCCTCACTGCAAACCGTCAGCGGCATTCTGCAGCCGTTCGTGACCATCAAGTACCTGGAAAACAACTAGGAAGAACCACATAGACCCCCGGACCCTTGACCGACTCACAAGAAAAGATGCTCCTGCAGATGCAGCAGGAACAGGAAATCAACATAGCCGACCTCGTCAACATCGTCATCAGGCGCCGGCAGGTATTTTTCGGGGGATTTCTGGCCGTCTTCACGATAGCGTTCCTCTACACCTTCCTCATGCAGCCGGTCTTTCAGTCGACCTCCACCCTCTATGTGAAGGACGATGCCGGCAAAATAGGCCTGAACGAGCTCGTCATGCCGGGCGGCAGCAACCCCATATCGGCTGAACTCGAAATCCTCAAATCGCGCACCATTGCCGAACAGGTGGTCCGCAAGCTCCACCTCGACTGGTCCATCACCCCCCCGTCGAATGACGCTGCATGCAAAATCACCACCATCACCTCGCCCCCGGCCCTCCAGCAGCTCACCCTCACCATGACCGGCCCCGACTCCTATGAAATACGGGACGGCAACGGACATCTCCTCGGCACCGCACCTAACGGCGCCAGGTTCCACAATAACGGCCTCACCCTCACCGCAAAGCTCTATGGGAGCAAAGGAGACCGGTTCAAAATCGCCCGCGTCCCCTTCAACAGCGCCGTCAGGGGTCTGAAGGGCGGTATTGAGGTCAAGGAGGTCGGCCGTGCCACCAATGTCATCGAGGTCTCCTACCAGAACACCGATGCAGAACTCTCGCGCAACATCGTAAACACCGTCGTCCAGGCCTACCTGGAACAGAGCCTCGCCTTCAAGACCCAGGAAGCAAGCCGCTCCGTCCACTTCATTGAAGAGCAGCTCCAGGGTATCAAAGACGACCTCAACAAAGCCGAACAGAACCTCCAGGAGTACAAAAGCACCACCGGCATCGTCCAGCTGGACGCCGAAGCGATGGCGCTCATCAGCAAATACTCCGGCATCGAACAGCAGCGCGCCTCGATAACCCTCAAGAAAAAACAGCTTGAGTTCGCGCTGGCCTCACAGCAGGAAAACCTTGCCCACGGCAAACCCTACTCTCCGGCCGTCATGACCGGTGACCCCCTGGTGGCCCAGATGGCCCAGCAGCTCTCGAGCCTTGAAGTCCAGAAACGCTCGCTCCTTGTTGAATACACCACCAGCCACCCCGCCGTCCAGAACCTGCAGGCGCAGATTGATGAAATCCAGCAGAAGATCCGCAGCACCTACCGGACCGGGCTCAGGAACCTCGAGAAGGAAGAGTCCGACGTGACGGCCCAGCTCGGAGGATATGAGGCCGACCTGCGCCGCATACCCGCGGCAGAGCGCGACCTGGCCCGTTATACCCGCCTTGCAAAGGTCACCGGAGACATCTACACCTTCCTGCTCCAGAAACACGAAGAGGCCCGCATCGCCAAAGCCTCCACCATCAGCAACATCAACATCATCGACACGGCCATTACCCCCGACGGCCCCATAAAGCCCGAAAAGACCAAATACCTCTCCATCGGCATGCTGCTCGGCATCATGGTCGGCATCGGCCTCGCCTTCTTCGTCGACTACCTTGACGACACCGTCAAGAACGAACATGAAGCCAAGAATGTCCTCGGCTTCCCGCATCTGGCAACCATCCCACACATCGGCAACGATGATGGAAACGAGGAAGAGATAAACCTCTCAACCTTCACCCACAGCGACCAGCGCTCCATCGCCGCCGAAGCGTTCCGTTCACTGCGCACCGCCGTCCATTTCTCGGCCATCAACAAAGAGAAGAATGTGCTGGTGATTACCAGTTCATTTGCCGGAGAGGGCAAAAGCACCATCTCCTCGAACCTTGCCGTCACCATAGCGCAAACCGGCGCACGCACGCTCCTCGTCGACAGCGACATGCATAAATCGGCCCTGCACCAACGCCTCGGCCTCAAAAAAGTGCCCGGCCTGTCGGAAATACTTGCCAGCGACACCACCATTACCGAGGCCATGCATGAGAGCGGCATTCCCGGACTCACCGTCCTCACGGCCGGCACCATGCCACCGAACCCGTCGGTTCTGCTGGGCTCACAGGCCATGCATGAGACCGTCCAGAAGCTGAAGGGCATGTTTGATTATATCATCATCGACGCCCCCCCGACCCTTCCCGTTACCGACACCGTCGTACTCAGCGCAATGGCAGATATGGTGCTTATCGTCATGGAAGCCGGCCGCGTCCCCGCCAAAGCCGCCGGACGCATGAACGAACTCCTCACCAACGCCCAGGCGCCGGTTGCAGGGTTCGTGTTCAACAACAAAACGCTGCGCGGCATGAAATATGGCTACGGATCCGGCTATGGGTATGGGTATGGGTATGGGTATGGATACGGCAGCGAACACGACGGGAAGCACCACAAAAAACACCGCTCCGTCTTCCAGAAGCTGCTGGCAAAACTGAGCGACATCAAACTCATCAAGTCCTGATGCCGTAGAACGCCATACGTCGTTCTTGGCAAATACGTCAACAAACCGTATATAGGGGGGTGAGCAGGCCTATTTGCCTGACCAACAAACAGGAGGCCCAACCCCTTGCGAACCTCTACCCCGCAGCAACACCGCCCCCCGTCGCCACTGCAGCAGCGGGAGACTGACTACCACAGCCACATCCTTCCCGGGATGGACGACGGAGCAAAAACGCTGGACGAGGCGCTTGAGATGGCGCGCATCCTTGCTGAAGCCGGATACCGGCAGGTGCACTGCACACCGCACCTCATCAAAGGGATGTACAGCGCCACCACCCGCGATGTCCTCTACGCAATCGGGCAGCTCCAGGAGAGCATCCGGAGCGACGGCCTCCCCCTCACCCTTCTTGCAGGCCGTGAGTACTATCTCGATGAATTCTTCCCCGAATACCTCAAAGAGCCGCTCCTGATGGAGGGCACGAACTTCCTCATGATCGAGATCCCCAGCCACGCACCCGAAGAGCTGGTAAAAAACACGATCTTCCAGATAACCTGCAGCGGCTATACCCCGCTGATCGCCCACCCCGAACGGTGCGCGCTCCTCGAAATCCCCAAACATGAAAAAAGAGCCCCCGGGCTCTTTCCATCCTGGCTCACCCCCGGCCGCCACAGCCGGCAGCCGGAATACTCCGGCAACGCCCTCTTAAGCTACCTCAAAAAAACAGGCTGCCAGTTCCAGGCGAACCTCGGCAGCCTCAACGGCCAGTACGGCCGGCACATACAATCGAACGCCCGCCGGTTCGATACCAGCGGCACATACACCCACGCCGGCACCGACGGCCACTCCCCCGAGGCTCTCCGCTCGATTCTGGCCATCAAGGGGCGGAACGCCTGAGCTGCAGAGCATACGTACAACGCCGCACGACCTCTCTCAGAGCCCGTCCCCCAGCACAACCGACAGACCGGCCACCCCGGCACCGAACGGACTGTTGAACGCCCCGATGCGCCCCCCGCTCACCAGCACCGCAACACCAGGAGACACACGGCACCCTATACCGGCATTCACCTGCCACACCAGCCCCGATCCAACGGCCATGCCGCCCCCACCCGCAACGCCTGCCAGCCCTTCGGCATTGAGGAACAGCGGTCCGGCAAGCGGCTGGCGGACGCCGCCACCAAGCAGCCCTGCCATATAGGCCCCGGCATTGCCATTATAGGCCGCGACAGCCTGCCCTGTGCCATAAAGTACCGGGCTCACAAAATAATCAAGCTGTAGGCCGAGGTTCTCTACATCCTCATCCTCATGGGAGGTCCGCCAACCCGGACGCCCATCAACATACCACTCCGTTGCCACCCGCACCCGCAAGGGCAGCCTGGCACCGGACGATGCGGAAGCAGCAGGCGTACCCCCGAACCGGTACCCCAGCGACACCGAAGGGCTGACCCCCCCAAAGTTCCCCGCCGACACCAGATACGACCCCGACACCCCAGCAACCAGATCCCCGCTTACCGGGCAGGACAACCCTGCCGATGCCTCCAACAGCAATCCGCCACCCGTATCAACCCCGCCACCGCCGCCACCGCCGATTGCAACGCCGGCATCGGCATGCACCCCGCCGCCCAAGGGCACCTGGAGACCACCCCCGGCAAGAATCTGCATATATCCCGCGCTGCTCCCACCAGCAGCCCCTTCGGTCTCAAGCTGTACATACCACCCATCATCAACAACACTTCTCCACTGTACGCCAAGCAGCAGGATATCCGCCTGCGGTCCTGTAACCACTGCCCTGCCAACCACCGCCAGTGAATGCTCATGAGCACCAAACCCATCAGCTCCGAATACGGCATCAAGCGGCAGCACCGTAAACAGAACCGGCTCGGTCGCATGAATGGATCCTCCGTTCGGAAAATCCACACGACTCACCCCTACCCCGATCCTGCTCCATTGGCCGACCTCATAGGACAGCCCGCCGTACTCACGAAGCATCAGTCCCCCTCCGACAAGATCATTCCCCCCATGCCCGCCACCGGCGCCGAGAAACACGCCCGCCTCAACATGAAGAGCATCAAAGAGGCGGGTATGGAA
>JGI10211J34971_10002857_pt1 | contig 13930 bp, 10 predicted proteins | sample Etolagsediment_FD_34971 | JGI IMG/M metagenome (IMG submission 34971) | reverse complement strand
TATTGCAAGGCGTCCGCCGGCCGAAAGCGCCCCCGCCGCCAGGGGGATGGCTCGGGCAAGTCTGCCGAGCTCATCATTCACCGCTATCCGTATCGCCTGAAACGTCCGGGTAGCCGGGTGGCGACGGCTCTTCCCCACCGACGCCCCGGCAACCACCGACGCAAGATCGGCCGTCCGGGTAAAGGGACGGCTCTCCCTTCGCCGGACGATCGCCCGCGCAATGCGACGCGAATGTCTCTCTTCACCAAACCGGTAAATGATGTCGGCAAGTTCCGATTCCCGGGTCGTCCGAATCAAGTCCGCCGCACTCTGAACGCCGCTTTCCGCATTAAGGCGCATATCAAGCGGTCCGTCTTCGCGAATCGAAAACCCGCCGTCGGATAGCGCCAGATGGAAAAGCGAGACCCCCAGATCCAGAAGGATACGATCCGCCGAGTCCTGAAACTGTGCAAAAAAATCATCAAACCACATATGGTTGAATGATACCCGTGTCTGATCCTGAATCAGGCTCTGCCGTGCCCGTTCAATCATCCGCGCATCCGCGTCGACCGCTACAATCCTCGCCGTACGAAACTCTTTCAGAAAAAGCGCCGAATGCCCGCCCGCCCCGATGGTCGCATCGATAATTACTTTCGGTTCCGTTGAGGTTCTGAACCACGCCAGGACCTCTTGTGCCATTACCGGATAATGCTCCATCAGAAAAACGAGACGGACCCTCCCAGTTCCTCAGCTGCTTCCTGGAATTCATCCTCGTTCGACTCAAGATATGAGTTGTACTCGTCTACGTCCCATATCTCGATGTACTTCTTGATCCCCTGCAGAATGCACTCTTTTTTCAGACCCACAGTCTCTTTCAGACTCGGTGGTATCAGTATCCTCCCTGCTTTGTCTATTTCGATTTCCTGCGCCGGCGCGATGATCCGCCGCTGTAACAACCGCGCTTTTCGGGAAAACGGAGAAGCCGCCTCCATGAGCTGATCCGATAACTGCTTCCAGTCTTCGGGCGGGAACACCCACAGACAACGATCGATCCCGGCCGTGATTACCAGTGAACTGCCGAGAACTTCTGAACGCATCTTACTCGGAATCAAGATTCGCCCTTTCTCGTCCAAACTGTTGCGATACTGCCCGGTAATCATCCTCTTCTTCCACTTCTACCTATTTTTTCCCACTATTTCCCACATCCACTATATTAAATCGCTTTCGGATATTGTCAACGTATGTAGACAGAATTACGGACCGAATAATGAAACGGGAAGCGGTAGTACTTAACAGATGAGTATGTGTTCTTGTAAAGAGAGTCGATCAGCCGATNCGGGTCAACGTTTCGGTACTTCGCAGACGCAGGATCCGGTAGTCGATATCAGGAAAGATCGAATTCTTTTTTTCCAGAGATGTAAGCCATTCGGTGCCGACGTTCCCGCGGGAAAGCTCTTCGTAAATACGGGTAAAATTAAAGAGATGTTCCTTCACCCGCCGCTTTGCGTAGGGAATCACCGTTCGTGCGTTCATGATAAACGGCCAATCGGAAGCCTGACTTAACAGCACTTCCCGTGCGGCCTGGTCCAGCGCACGTTTTTTCAGCCCCGTTTCACCCGGAAATCGGGCAATCAGCTCGCCCATCCGTTCTATCGCCATGTGCGTATGGCGGTTCACCCAATCATTGCTTCCGTCCAGCCAGACTTCACTGTATCCGCGGCTTCCCCAGCTGGAGAACGAGGGTTGCATCGTTTGCGTCGGAGCGTTTTCCTTCAGATATGCGGCGCCGGTGGTAAACTGGAACTCAAGCTCGCCTGTCGAACGCATCGAATGAGCCTGCCGGAAAAGCTCTTCGATCCAGACGGGCCCCTCAAACCACCAGTGGCCAAAGAGTTCCGCATCGTACGGGCTCGTAATTATCGGTGGCTTGTCGGTAAGCTTTTCGAGTTTGTGGAGGTGGTCCTGCTGGCGAATCAGAAAATCGCGGGCGTGCTCGCCAACCCGTCTTCGTGCTCGTTCGGGGTCATACGGAACCTTTTCGTCCGTCGCTCCGGTAATGGCGAAGTACTTGAATCCGGTGTCGATCCGGGTGTCGTTGTCATGGATATAGGGTCGTACGTAATCCAGCGGTAAATCGTATCCGACATCACGATAAAAGTCGCGATACAGCGGATCGGCCGGGTACCCGTGATCGGCAGACCAGACCCACCGTGCGGTATTCGCATCCCGGGGAAAAACCGCCACACCCGCCGCGGTCTTAATCGGTGTATACACGCCGTTTTTGGGTAATTCCGATCCCAGTAGAACGCCGTGCGCCGCACCGACAAAGTATTTGATCCCGAACTTCGCCAGGATATCTTCGAGGCCTTCATAGTATCCACATTCAGGCAACCAGAATCCGTGGGGCGGGACGCCAAAAAGTTGCTGAAACTGCTCTACCCCCAGTCCGACCTGAGCCCGAATAATTTCCGGATAATTCCGGTAGTTCGGCAGGAACGCGTGGGTAGCAGCCGTCGCTACCATTTCCACGAAACCTTTTTTAGCAAAATAATCGAAGCCACGAAGTATATTCCCGGCCAGAACGTCGTCGATATCCCGACGGTCTTCCATCAGGAGCACGGAATACATTTCGGCAAGCGGATGATACACGGCGTCACCGAACGTACGTTCCAGCTCCTTCTCGGCGAGTTCAATACTCCGATCGAGATGACTCCGGTATCGTGAGATCAGAAAAGGATCCTGCAGCATAAACGCCAGCGTAGGCGAAAAACTCATTGAAAGCCGAAATGGAATCCCATCCACCTCGAGTCTCTTCATCATTCGAAGCAGAGGAAGATACGTCTCGGAAACCGCTTCGAAGAACCACCGTTCCTCCAGGAAGGTTTCGTGCTCCGGGTGGCGGACCAGAGGTAAATGCGCCTGAAGAAAAAGGGTGGAAAAACTCATCAGTCCCCGGTACCCGTCGCCGCATCAACCGACGGGAGTCGAATCTCAAGATACTCGAGCCCGCAGAGGTCAAGGATCTGTTTCTGCCGTTCATCTGCTCCACCAGGTGGTATGGGAAGCGTCGTGCGAGGAGAGCGGACACGATTCGAAACCGCAAGAAGCTCCCGGCGATGAAGATTTTTTCCGATCAGTTGAATTCGATAGGGTGCGTCCTGCCTCGGCAGGTACATATACCAGCTGCGATCGGATAACTGGACCGGAATCTCAAAGGAATCGTTGATCTGCAACTCTTCTTCCTGATCGTCCTCAAGTTCCAGGACCCGCAGAAAGAGTCCGTCGAATCGTTCCGAACGCTCGTATTCACTCTTTTTTCCGGCGCTGATGTCCCAGTACGCAAAAGCCCAATGCGGATCGCGCAACATAAGCGTTATTCGGGTGTGTGAATACTGATCGGGAAAATCGATTGAATCGGAAAAATCCTGATCTCGTGGACTCTCATCGTCAAAATGCAGGATAAACTTTTTCTGCTCAACTCGCCCGGGAGCGTTCGTAGCCGCCTCCCGTTCAAGACGGTTCTCCGTAATTACTTCCACAAGCTGGTCGATGAGTTCGTGGCGGTCAATGTCTGGATCGGGGTCTACCTCGTTCCGAACCGCCACCTGCAACAAAGCCTCAAGAGATAGCTCCTCCAGCCGTTGCCGTATCATTCCTCTACCCTCAGAAGCATCGTGTAATAGTGAGAAATATGATTCACGCCTGTCAAGTGGCAGTTTACTCGCCTGAAACCGTTTGTAATGTCGTTTCGTGCGCGAAACGAGATCCGTTATAGTCGAACACAACGGTTTCTATCAGATTCTCTCCGGCACGGAGGACTGCGGATCCGAGCATAAGATAGTTTTCGCCCCGGTATTCACGGACATTCCCGGCAACGATGTTTCCGAACCGGACGCGTCCCACCGTACTTCCGTTTACCAGAAGCGCGACCTCGTATGGTGTCAGTAACCGGGATATGTCCGCCGACACCACAAAATCAACCGGTCCTTCTGATAGTTCCTGTACCGATAGCGGAATATTCCGCTGAATACCCATTACCTGAACCTTACTGATCCGAAAGTCCCGAACCGGTAGAATCTGACGAGGATCCAGCCATTCGTTACTTCTCCGATCCCAGATACTCAGGTAAAAAGTCTGACCGGCTAATAACGAAGAAGGAACCAGACGACTTCCGGCGTCGACTTCAACGGGAGAACGCTGCAGGTGTCGTCGAATCTTCGACGAACGGGGAAACTGGTAGCGACTCCAAAGTTCGTTGCCGTGATCGATGATCACCACTTCGTCGGTTACAAGCAAAATCTTTCCGGCATGAATAGCGGTCATTCCGTCGTCGGAAACGACAAACGAAAGGCCCGGTGAGTCCGCTAACAATCCTTCGGATGAAGGTGTCCCGGGCCACTCCCATGCGGCAACAGTCCCGGTATACACAATCGCCAGGAAGATCGCGACGCTCACCCTACTCAAATCCGTACTCCAGTACTTGCAACCCGACGGCTCGTATTACGATAAACGTCTCCCGTCCGTTGAGTATCGTTTCTGCGTCATTCCAGCCGAATTCAACCGGATTCCCCGGGGCCACTCCAAAAACCGTCAGTACCGTTTTCTCGTCGTATTTCTGCACCGAGAATATCGTCCCGCTTGGATCAAAAAAAATCCGGTCCGCCTCGCCGGAAAAGCGATTCGACAGTACCGACGTTTTTCCTGACTGCACGTGTATCGACCGGAGGACCGTGCCCGACTGCCTGGCGAAGTACGTATCATCGATTCGGATCAGCGCGCTGAATCCGGGATCCTGCACGTCGTCTCCGGATTCCCAGACCATCGAAGCCTTACCAATATCGACGTCCGAAAAGAGGGAGACCACGGGCACCGGTTCGCCCGACGATACAATGACCGAATCATCAGAGACCGGGTACGTTTCCGAAACCACCGTCGGATTCAGCGAAAACGATCCGCTGTTCACGGCGCGATCCGGTTCAACAACGAAGAGCTCGATAGTACCGTCGAGATACGGTACCGAAACGCGTACCGCGTCGGCAAAGGCGTTGATTCCGATCCCGAGGATCGGCGCGCCGGATGAGTGGGAGCCGAGAAAATCTCCGTCAAGTGTCCAGAATCGAAGGGTATTTTCGAGCGCGGTGACCTGAATCAGATACGACCCTGCCAAAAAAACGCTCGCTGATTTCGGGAAAAACGAGACCAAAGCTCCTGACCAGTCAAGAAACGCCGCCCCTTGTTCCGCGCGTCCCATTTCCAGAAATCCATAGCGTGAAACCGGAGATTCCCCGGTGACGCGACGTATAGCGAGAATTTCTCCCGTATCGGAAAGCAACCCCACGCGACCGAATGCACTCCACGGAATTGCCTCCGGGTAGTACGAGTGAGCAGCGGTACGATTTTCCTGTGGCCACGGGATAACGCGTGTCGAACGGAAATAAAACTCGGGGTCAACCGGGACTGATACCACAAAAAGCACGGCAACGGGGTACACGATCAAAAAGAGAATCGGGCCGGATATCCTCGCCACGGTCAGGTGCCTGGTTTTGTTTTCGCTCGTTTTTCGTCTGATTCCATTTTAGACTTCCAGACTTCAACCTGCTTTTTAATGTCCTCTGCTCGATCGATCTCACCAAGGACTACATGGACTCTTCGTAACGCAAGCAGAAAATCTATCGCCCGCTTGAAATCATCGATTCGAAGCGTGGAGAGTTCATATTTTTCGCGATACCGGTTTGCCGACTGCATGAACATCGACTTGACCAGATCGAGATGAGCCAGACGTTCTACATATCCATCAATACGTGGATCAAGCCCCGCTATCAGCGTTTTGAAATCTATCAGATTTTTTGCGACCGCGGCAAAGCGCCCTTCCAACTCGACAAATGACCATTTCCATTTCGAGTTTGCGCCAAATGCGTCTTCTACCGTCTGGATGGTAAAACCCAGTTTTCGAACGAGCTCATATCGTTTTTGATCATCGAAACCCTGAATCGTCTCGAGTTTTTCGGTATAGTCGGTAAACGGCGCGTCAACATAGTTCGTAACTACTTCCTCCAGGAATATCACACTCTGGTAACAGCTTTTTCGGGCATCGTTCAGAAAGGCTTCATTCTTCACACCGAGAAGCGATATCGACAGTTCATTCTGCAACAGGAGGTGGGACGCAATATTCAGGCGTTCATTCGCAAGCGTCAGGTACTTGTACGGCGCACCGCTCTCATCGAGCGTAATGATCTTGAGAATACTTTTTTCGCGTTGCAAAATTGCTTCTGCACCGTGTTTGTACGTTTTGATCCGGTCAAAATACTGTTGCCGTGCTTCGTTACTGATTTTGCCCATTAACTACCCCGATGCTTTTCCAGCAAGGCTTTTGCGTGTTCACGGCTTTCCGCTCCGGAGGAATCTCCTGCCAGCATACGTGCTATTTCCTCTTCTCGCTCAGCTCCGGTTACCGTCCGTACCGAGACGGCTGTACGGTCATTCTGAGCATTTTTTTCTACGACAGTATGATTATCGGCCCGAACCGCGATCGTCGCAAGATGAGTAATACAAATAACTTGCTTCATTTTGGATAAATCTGACATGTAGGACGCCATCGCGACCGCTACTCGCCCGCCAATTCCGGAGTCTATTTCATCGAATACGAGCGTCGGAATATCGTCGCTCTCTGCAAGGACTGATTTCACGGCAAGCATTACGCGGGAAATCTCACCTCCCGACGCTATCTGAGATAATGGTTTTACCGATTCGCCGGAGTTCGCCGAGAAGAGAAATTGCACCATATCAGTTCCCGTACTCGAGTATGCGGGGCGTCCGGATTGAGTCAACTTCACCTCCACGGGAACTTCAAAGCGTGCTTCCGGTAGTGCCAGTTCGTGGAGGATCGGTACGATTTCCGATTCCAGAATTTTCGCGGCATCGGTTCGTTTTTGATGCAGGATCGCGGCTTTTTCCACCAGTTCTTTTTCCGCTTTCCGTATTCGGTCTTCGAGACCCGTCCGATCATTGTCCAGATTCTCCAGCACGTTCAATCGCGCCTGAGCATCTTCGGCATACGATAGCACCGCCGGAATCCCGTTCCCGTACTTTTTCTCAAGCCGGCGAATCAGAGACAACCGTTCTTCTATCTGCTCAAGGCGTTCCGGATCAAATACCAGTTGTTCGGCATATGATGCGACCGAACTGTACACGTCTTCAAATTCATAATACAAGCTGTCCAATCGGGCCGAATCCGGGAGTAATACCGAATCGATAGCGGCTGCTTCAGACAATTCATGACGAGCCTGACGCAATCCGGCGACAAGATCGAGCTCATCACCCTGCGAGAGTTGAGAGAACGCCTGAAGATGCGAGAGAAGTTTTTCGAAATGAATCAGTGTTTCACGTTCGGATATTTGCGCTTCCTCCTCGCCGGGAACAAGGCGGGAGGTATGTATCTCCTCAATTGCAAACTGCAGCATTTCGGTTTCTCGGACCCGGTCCTGATTTCGCGATTCCAGATCCCGGAGCTGCTGTTTCAGAACCGAGATATCGGAAAAAAGTGACGTAAAATCTTCCACTTCCTCGGTCAAACCCGCGAATCGATCAAGGAGGCGCTGATGGTTTTTTTCGATGAATAGCGACTGGTGTTCGTGCTGACTATGCAAATCCATGAGAAATCCTGAGAATTCAGCCAGATCGGCCCGGGTAACGGGAATATTTTGAATAGAAATGCTGCCCCGACCACCGGTCCGAATTGAACGCCGGACCAGTACAGCGCCGTCTTCCGGGAGGATCCCTCGCTCGGCCAGCCAGCTCTCGGCGAGGGTGGTAACGATAAACGTACCGGTTACCTGAGCCTCTTCCGCTCCGCTCCGAACCAGTTCCGCGCCGCCCCGGCCACCGAACAGGACCTGTAGCGCACCTACAAGAATACTTTTACCGGCTCCGGTTTCACCGCTCAGTACGTTAAACCCTTCGGTGAATTGTAGTTCCAGGTGATCAACAAGAATAAAACTGTGCACGGTAATCCGTTCAATCATTCGGGCCCCCGGACCAGTTCAGCTTGGTACGCAGCACCTCGTAAAAGTTTCTTCGATCGGATCGAATAATACGGGCCGGCCGGTCTGCAGCGCGTATCTGGATTCGGTCCCCGGTACGTAAACCCGTATGACTTTGCCCGTCCACCGTCAGGATAATATCGGTCCGCTGATCCTGCTCAACATCGATCTGTATCTGTTCATCCGCCGGAAGCACAATCGGTCTATGGGAGAGTGTATGAGGACAAATAGGGTTAAAGATCATCGCGGACATTTCCGGGTGAAGAATAGGCCCCCCGGCAGCCGCGGAATAGGCGCTGGAACCGGTCGGAGTGGCGACAAGAACACCATCCGCCCGGTACCTCCCGATCGGTTGTCCGCCGAACGAAACACGAAGTCGAACGATCTTGGCAATCCCCGCCGAGGCAACAACGGCATCGTTCAGCCCTCGAAAACGGGAGATCGTTTTCGCTTCCCGGACGAGGCAAACCTCAAGTACCAGCCGATTGCCGGCTTCGATTGTTCCATCCAGATACTGAACGAACGCCTCGGCCCACTCATCATGCCCGATTTCGCTGATAAACCCGAAATCTCCCAGGTTGACCGGCAATATAGGAACATTCCGCTCTGCCAATACGCGCGACGCGAACAGAACCGTTCCATCACCGCCGAGAGTTATCGCCAAATCGAATTCCTCGGTATCCGGCAGGTCAATCGCCGCACCCATATAGGAAAAGCGCCTGACTTTGATCCTTCGGTCCTTCAGGAAATTCTCTATTCCGTCGGCAATTCCGTTAGCTTCCGTCTTTTGTGTATTTATTACGAGTAATACCGATTCTACCTGGTTTCCCATTCTATTTCCGCCTTAACTCTCTGCCATTATTACATAGGAAAAAGCGTTCCTGGTGATTGTGATGGTTACGGAAGAGTCGCAAGTACCTGGATTATTTTTTCTTGCTCGCTCTTACTCATCGCCGGATAAAGCGGAAACAACACAGTGTTCCCGACAACCGCGACAGCATTCGGAAACTGTTGGGCAACGGATTCCCGAGGTTCCGCGCCCGCGTCGGATTCATTCTTGAACCGTTCCAATATAGATCCGGACCCGAGGGAAGCGGTTGAGACCCCATGACTTTTCGCGTACTTCTGTACATCCATCGGCGATGCAGAGATACGTACCGGAAGGCACTGATAAACGATCTCTCCGTCTCCAGGTGAGTTCAGGGCTTTATTGCCCGTAGGAAGAAGCGCCTGAGTATAGCGTTTTGCCAATTCCTGGCGCCGTTCAATGTACAGAGGCAGATTACGAAACTGAGTCAATCCGAGCGCGGCGTTCATGTCCGGTAATGTCTCGTCAAAAACATAGGACTTGTCCCGTACGGACGCGAGTTTTTTTCGAGAATCCGACACGCATACCGCGCCGCCGCCCGCCGTCAGAATATGCTCAGGCTCCAAACCGATTACGGCTACATCGCCGAACGTTCCTGCAAGTCCTTCACCGACAAAACTTCCAAGTCCCTCAGAAATAACTTCGATAACTGGCACTCCGATTTTCGGAAACGTAACAAGGTCCGGCAGGAGTCCTGTTCGAGTATCTACTATCATCGCCCCAAGGTTGTACACGCTATAATCAACGTTCAGCGGAGAATCAAAAACCGGCGATCCGACGGCGACGTCTATCGCAACCGGTTTGAAACCGAGTGATGAAATCGCGTCATACCACCCGACGGGAGCAAGTACAGACAATCCAACCTGCTCGCCGGCCCCGAGCTCCAATAGATCAAGCGCGGTCCTCAGCGCCGTTCGAATACTCCTGACCGCTATACCGTCTCGTTTTCCAAGATATTGAGCCAGGTTTTGCGCGAGTTCAGATGATGCGCCCCCTGCACCAATCGCATCGTTCGCGAGCCGTTGCAAAACGGCGTCCATATCACTTCTGCGAATCGTAGGCTTAAAAAAAGGAATCATCGGATTTATCGGGAAAGCGACTCTAACTGAGCCAGCTCTTTCACATTGAACAGGCGCTCAGTATCAAGAATTATCAAATACCCGTCTTCCTGATGAACAACACCTTCTATATATTCAGCTCCAATTCCCGAGAGCATTTGCGGTGCATCCTGAATATCGTTTTGCGAAACCCACACGACGCGAGAAACTTTATCGATTATGATGGCCACATGCATATTATCAATTGAGATGATCAAAAAACCTCGCAGAAGTAGGTCTTCATCACTGAGAGTCGTCGTTCGTAGATGAAATCGTTTATGCAGATTGATAACCGGAATTATTTCTCCCCGCAAATTGAAGATTCCCTCAACAAAAACGGGCGAATTGGGAATCGCACGAATTTCCTTGGTTTCTTCAATACTTTTTACTTCCATGATATCGATGCCATACAACTCAGCACCCAGTTGAAATGTAACCAGTTGCAATTCATCGTTCTGATTGGCCATGTACACCTTCCGCTTCAAGAATAGCGGCCGGAAGCACTGTTGGCAAGTGAGTCCCGACCAAAAGACAAGATTTATTATAAGCAAGATTAATTATGCAAATGAGTTCTGCGGAAAACCTCCGATTCTACCATCAGGAAACGCCGGTACGTGCACCGCCGGCTACGTGTCGGGATCGTTCCTCAGCCTTCCGGCTTCCGGTACGACCCTGATGTCGTCGCCTACCATAGATATCTTTTATGTCCGCAGGGCACTACGGCCCTCCGGACATAAAAAAACGTCTGGCGACGACCTACTCTCCCGCTTTCGCAGTACCATCGGCGCAGAGAGGCTTGACTTCCGTGTTCGGAATGGGAACGGGTAGGACCCTCTCGCTAATATCACCAGACGTTTAAGAATAAACGTAGTAAGGAAGGAGACGCTTGGCGCCCGAAGGCGCCCGCCCGAATCGCGGCAAATCGCGACGGGGTAAAGAGAAAAGCACGCTGAGAGGCCTCATATGGTCAAGCCTCACGAGAAATTAGTACCGGTCAGCTGAACATGTTACCATGCGTAGACCGCCGGCCTATCAACCAGATCATCTTTCTGGTCTCTTCAGTCTCCTCGAAGGAGAAGGGAAGTCTCATCTTGAGGTAGGTTTCCCACTTAGATGCTTTCAGCGGTTATCCCGTCCGAACGTAGCTACCCAGCACATACCGTTGGCACGATAACTGGTACACCAGAGGTTCGTCCACCTCGGTCCTCTCGTACTAAAGGCAGATCCTCTCAAACTTCCAACGCCCGTGGCAGATAGGGACCGAACTGTCTCGCGACGTTCTGAACCCAGCTCACGTACCGCTTTAAATGGCGAACAGCCATACCCTTGGGACCTGCTCCAGCCCCAGGATGCGATGAGCCGACATCGAGGTGCCAAACTTTGCCGTCGATATGAACTCTTGGGCAAAATCAGCCTGTTATCCCCGGAGTACCTTTTGTCCGTTAAGTGACGGCGCTTCCACGCGCCACCGCCAGATCACTAAGACCTGCTTTCGCACCTGCTCGACTTGTAGGTCTCGCAGTCAAGCTCCCTTCTGCCTTTGCACGTACACGCTGATTTCCACCCAGCGCAAGGGAACCTTCGCGCGCCTCCGTTACTCTTTAGGAGGCGACCGCCCCAGTCAAACCGCCCACCTGACACTGTCCACCGTCCGGCTTCACGGATCGGTGTGAGAAACCTAACCAGCCAAGGGAGGTATTTCACCAACGACTCCACCCATACTAGCGTACAGGCTTCACAGTCTCCCTCCTATCCTACACATGACTGGCAAAGTTTCAGTGCCAAGCTACAGTAAAGGTTCACGGGGTCTTTCCGTCTAACCACGGGTAATCGGTATCTTCACCGATACTCCAATTTCACCGAGTCTCGCGTTGAGACAGTGCCCAGATCGTTACACCATTCGTGCGGGTCGGAACTTACCCGACAAGGAATTTCGCTACCTTAGGACCGTTATAGTTACGGCCGCCGTTTACTGGGGCTTCAATTCACAGCTTCGCATTGCTGCTAACCGCTCCTCTTAACCTTCCAGCACCGGGCAGGTGTCAGTCCCTATACGTCCCATTGCTGGTTCGCAGAGACCTGTGTTTTTGGTAAACAGTCGCCTGGGCCTGGACTCTGCAACCCCCTCCAAACATTGCTATCCTTCAGGGGCCACACTTATCCCGAAGTTACGTGTGTATTTTGCCGAGTTCCTTAACGCGAGTTCTCTCGCGCGCCTGAGAATACTCATCCTGCCGACCTGTGTCGGTTTTCGGTACGGTCTCTGTGCAATCTACCTTAGAGGGTATTTCTTGTCACCGTGACTCCACACGCTTCGCTTTGCCGTAGCTCCACTCGACGTCACAGCTCACCTCAAACTGCGGATTTTCCTACAGTTCTCATCAGCTTACTGCTTGTACCGGGACAACCGTCGCCCGGCCGCATATTGCCTCATGCGTCTCCCCTTCGAACTTACACAGAGGTACGGGAATATGAACCCGTTTCCCATCGACTACGCCTTTCGGCCTCGCCTTAGGGGCCGACTAACCCTGGGAAGACGACCTTTACCCAGGAAACCTTCGGCTTTCGGCGAGGGGGACTCTCACCCCCTTTTTCGTTACTCATGCCTGCATTCTCACTTCCGTTACCTCCAGCATGCCTTCCAGCACACCTTCATCGGCCTCCGGAACGTTCATCTACCACTCCTGAATTACTTCAGAAATCCGTAGCTTCGGTACACAACTTAGCCCCGTTACATTGTAGGCGCACAACGACTCGACCAGTGAGCTGTTACGCACTCGTTCGAGGGATGGCTGCTTCTAAGCCAACCTCCTGGCTGTCTTTGCCGTTGCACTTCCTTTTCCACTCAGCTGTGTTTAGGGACCTTAGCCGACGGTCTGGGCTGTTTCCCTTTTGACCACGAATCTTGTCACCCGCAGTCTGACTGCATATGAGCATCTTACGGTATTCGGAGTTTATGTGGGTTTGGTACCCTGTGACAGGCCCTAGTCCAACCAGTGCTCTACCTCCGCAAGACTCCATACACGCTAGCCCTAAAGCTATTTCGATGAAAACCAGCTATCTCCGGGTTTGATTAGCCTTTCACTCCGATCCACAGTTCATCCCTGCCTTTTTTAACAGACTAGGGTTCGGTCCTCCACGCAGTTTTACCTGAGCTTCAACCTGACCATGGATAGATCACCCGGCTTCGGGTCTACCGCATGAAACTATTCGCCCTATTCAGACTCGGTTTCCCTCCGGCTCCGTGACTTCCATCACTTAACCTCGCTTCATACGGTAACTCGCAGGCTCATTCTACAAAAGGCACGCCGTCACCCATTGCTGGGCTCCGACCGCTTGTAAGTTCACGGTTTCAGGTTCTCTTTCACTCCCCTCACCGGGGTTCTTTTCACCTTTCCCTCACGGTACTATTTCACTATCGGTAGCCACCACGTATTTAGCCTTGGGAGGTGGTCCTCCCGGATTCAAACAGGATTTCTCGTGTCCCGTCCTACTCAGGTACACTCCAGGAAGTCGTATATATGTCGCGTACGGGATTGTCACCCTCTCTGATCGCCCTTTCCAGAAACGTTCCGCTATATATCCGATTTCTGACTTCGCTGTTGGAGTGCCCTACAACCCCGTATCACCGAAATGATACGGTTTGGGCTCTTCCCCGTTCGCTCGCCGCTACTCAGGGAATCTCTTTTGATTTCTTTTCCTCCGGGTACTTAGATGGTTCAGTTCCCCGGGTCTCGCTTCCATACCCTATGTGTTCAGATACAGATGACTGGCCATCACGCCAGCCGGGTTACCCCATTCGGCAACCTGCGGATCACAGGATGTGTGCTCCTCCCCGCAGCTTTTCGCAGCTTACCACGGCCTTCATCGCCAGGTGGCTCCAAGGCATCCACCGTGAACTCTTGTTCACTTGACCATATGAGTCTCTCATCGCGCTTTTCTCGCCG
>JGI10211J34971_10002855_pt1 | contig 13933 bp, 13 predicted proteins | sample Etolagsediment_FD_34971 | JGI IMG/M metagenome (IMG submission 34971) | reverse complement strand
GTATCTGACCCAAGTTATTTGCAAAAACGCTCCGCACGATTTTTTCATCAGCTCACGGCAAGCATAGCCAGAAAAAAACCGCTCATGGGTCATATCGTTAAATACAAAAGAGCGCATGAAGACGAATTACTCGCTCTGTTAGCCAATGAACCGGACTGGAGCAGCTTTTTAGCTGAAGGCGCGATTGATACGTTCAAGAAGGCACTGCGTGAAGGCGAAACCTATCTGTACGCAAGCCAGGGTACTATTTGCGGATATATTCGAGCCCTGGTCGATGGATTTGGAATCTACGTCAGCGAGTTATATGTCGCGCCAGCTTGCAGGGGAAATGGCTATGGCGCAGCGCTTCTGGAAAAGATAAAACAGGCACACCCGAACCGGGATGTTTATGTATTTTCAGATGAAGACCTTTACTATGAAAAGCTTGGCTATAAACGGGTTGGCTCTGTGTTTGAACTCTAAAAAGACTAACAGATCATGCACGCGCCGAGCGCCTGATGGCGACGTTTTGTACCGAGAAGCGTCTATTGATTCAATATTGAATAGATAGATCAGAGCAGATAAATATTTGCGGAGGATACTGCAATGAATACCAATGCCGTTTGCTGGTTTGAAATCTACGTGGATGAGATGCCACGCGCCAGGGCTTTCTATGAATCCGTCTTGAACCTGCAATTGACTCGCCTGGACAATCCCGACAAAACAAGGGATTTCCCACAGCCTGAGATGTGGGCATTCCCGATGGAGGAGCGGCCGGGTGCCAGTGGCGCCATCTGTAAAATGGAAGGCGTAGCTGCCGGAGGCAATAGCACCCTGGTGTACTTCGACAGTGAAGATTGTTCCGTTGAAGAAGCCAGAGTTGAAAAGGCGGGTGGAAAATTGGTCGTACCCAAAATGGCGATTGGCGAGTATGGTTTTATTTCAATCGCGCAAGATACGGAAGGTAATACCATTGGTTTTCACTCCATGAAATAGGGCGACAAGTTGTCGAGATACGGAGTGTATGAGGGGCAGATACGAACACAAAATTTAGACCCACAAAGCACCTCGTTTCCTGTCGCGATTCTTTCTAAAATTCGACAGCAGGCCAGGATTTTGGAACAGCCATGTTCACCGCCGCACGGATCCCGGCATACGCCGGGATGACGGTGTTTTAAGCTCAAGTGATGACCATGCGCGTCGGCCAATGAGTGTTAACAGACCCTGGTCTTTGGCTTGTCAATAGTGATAGCGTAACTGCGCGATCAGCAGGGAATCATCCCGAATTGCATACACCATTCGATGTTCATCGTTAATCCTGCGCGACCAATAGCCGGAAAGGGCGTGTTTTAAGGGCTCTGGTTTACCGATACCCTCAAATGGCTCACGCATGACATCCTTTATGAGAACATTTATTCGCTTTAATATTTTTTTATCGGTTTTCTGCCAGTATAAATAGTCTTGCCAGGCCTGCTCGGCAAATACCAGCTTCATTCCAACAGTTCCTTTTCTTCCCCCTGCCCCTGTTCAAGGTCACCAATTGCGGCTATCAGCCGACCTGCGTTCCTGGGGCTTCGCAGCAAGTAAGCCGTCTCTTCGAGCGCCTGGTAGTCTTCCATCGATATCATTACGACAGCGCCCTCTCCTTTTCGAGTAATGGCAATGGGGTTATGGTCGTCGCAAACTTTCTGCATGGTTTTGGCAAGGTTGCTGCGAGCGGCGGTATAGCTGATGCTTTGCATGATTCAATCCGTACATGTACTGAATTCTGTACGTTATCATATCGAGGCACAACGAGTACAGTCGGCAGGGCAAGGAGACTGCAGGGGCCGTCAAATGGCTTTTTATCCGGGTGTCGTCGGTGTAACGATGCTTGCCAGATTTGAATAGCGGTCCTGTGCCGTGAATTGCGATTCATTATTTGCGAACCAGGTCTCACTCCACATCCAGTCTCCCCCCTGTTTCAGGGGTGGGTAGGGGCCAGGGCATTGATTAGCATGGGTGCAATTCATCCCGGTTTTATGCTGACCTTTCGACCTTGGAGTTAAAACGATGTTTGCAAGATTTCTGATGTATTGCGTGTTTCTGGCCCTGGGCCTGTCGTCGGCACATGCGGGGGTCATTCTGTCTCCTGTTTCGGCCACCGCCACTTCGACGAACTTCCTTAATGTCGATGCGCAGGGCAAGTCGCTGTACGACATTGAATATGCCATCAACCAGGGCGGTTTACTGACCAACTTCGATAGCGGCATTACCGATTTCGATGCCTACATGGCGACCAATCCGATGCATGACTACCTGCCCGAAAGTCAGGAGTGGTTCGGTGCGCGCAAGGGTTTCGGCTCGGGTAATATCGTTGTTTTCCCGCGGGACACACTGGTCTTCGACCTCGGTGATGTTTATGAACTGGATCGTTTCGCATTATGGAACGAAGAGAACGGTGGTATCCGCAGCGCCAGCATCAGCATCTCCAGCGATAACGTGAACTTCACCGATGTGCTGAGCATTCAGCCCGCCGGCAATCCCTTCGACCCCGATATTTCCTACCAGCCGGATATCTACAACTATGGCGCGGGGATTTACAGCTTCAGCGGCCTCGTTTCGGCCCAGTACCTGAAGTTCGACCTGGTCTGCCCGAACAACAATTCGGTGTATGCGGGCTGTAGCCTGGGTGAGATCGCGTTTTCCGTTGCGGCAAACAATACTTCAGCCAGTGTACCGGAGCCCGGCAGCTTCGCCATGATGGGCCTGGGTCTGATGGGCATGCTGGGTGTGGCGCGGCGTCGCCGCCAGGCAGATTGATACTGAAAAATTTGGCGTGCGCTGAGATCTTTTGGCGATTGTACGCCGCAATTTCCAGCAAAAACGGCCCGGCGCTTGCGCCGGGCCGTTTTTCTTTTACAACGGTTTTAATCGCTATACCGCGATCTTGCCGCCATCGTCACGGGTAATGACCACGGTCGCTGAACGCGGCCGTGCGGTGCCGCCATCGGGCCAGTGGCTGGTCCAGTTGGCGGGTGCATCGGTTACGTTACTGCCTTCGCCCGGATGCTGGATGTTGACGAAGATCGCCCTGCCGTCGGGTGTTTCACAGATGCCTGTCACTTCACAACGACTGGGGCCTACCAGGAACCTTCTCAGGGTCGTGGTGGTGGCCGCCGCGCCGGCAAAGGTCGTCACCGTCTGATCGGCATTGGCGTTGGTGGGTACCGCCGAGCTGGTGATGTCAATCTGGGCGCCATCGCCCCTCTGGCCAGGCAGGGCGGCCAACATCATGCAGTTGGTGACATCGCGGTAAGCGCCGTCATCGGTCTGGACCCACAGCAGTCCGGGGCTGGCGTTACTGAACCAAAGTCCATCAGGGCTGGAGAAGTCGTTATCGGCTACCAGGCCGGAGACGTTGATGTTGGTGGCCTCGGCATCTTCCTCGGCGCCGAACAGGTAGATATCCCACTGGAAGGTCGTGGCCGTGTGGTCGCCACCCGCCTCGCTCCAGCGGATAATGTGACCGTTGACGTTACCCGGGCCGTTGGCACGACCATCGGCATCGGTATAGGCACGTGGATTGGCTGGATCAAGCGGGGTGACCCGACCCCGTCCGCTGCTGGACGAGACGCTATTGGTCAAGGTCATATAGACGTCCCCCGTCACGGGATGGACCCCGCCCCATTCCGGGCGATCCATTTTGGTGGCGCCGACGGCATCCGCGGCATGACGGGTGTTGATGGCGAGATCGGCTGCGTCCGCGAACGAGTAGGTCGCGTAACCGGCGATGTCACTATTGGACAGGGTCAGGGGTATCCACACACCGCTGCCGTCTGCATCAAAGCGCGCAACATACAGTGTTCCGGAGTCGAGGTACTTGTCACCCGCGGCCAGGCCACCATTGACATCGGCTGCGTCCCAGTTTGCGGTGCTGACGAACTTGTAGATGTACTCATTGCGCGCATCGTCGCCCATGTAGAAAACCAGCGGTTGGCCGGCCACGGCTGGCGCTGCCCAGCAGCCTTCATGGCCCATACGGCCCAACGCGGTACGCTTGCGCGGGTTTGCACCACGATTGAAAGGATCGATCTCCACGACCCAGCCAAAGGTGTTGGCTACGTTACGGAAGTCGTCACTGGCGGTTGCGCCGACCACGCTGGCGTTCCAGCGGCGGTACATGTCGGTGGCATCAGCGGCGGTCGGGCGCGCCCAGTTGTAGCGCCCGGTGGTGCTGGCTCTTATGCCATAACGGCCCAAGGAGGCCTCTTCCTTGGCATCACGACCCGTGTCTTCACGATAGAAGTAACCTGCCCAGTTCTCCTCACAGGCCAGATAGGTGCCCCAGGGAGTTTCTCCGTTCGCACAGTTGTTTACGGTGCCGCGGGTTTGGGTGCCACCGGTGGAGTATGAAGTGACGGCCATGGCGCTGCCCCGGACAGGCCCATGCAGATCCATCACCGTGGCGCCGGTGACCCGGCGATTAAAGGGCGAGTTCAGGTTGAGGTCGTAGGTGGCCGTCGTGGCGTTATGCACGACTTCCACAATCGAAACGCCGTGGCCTTCGACTTCCTTGTCAATTTCCCCGGTGGGTTTGTCCGTCGCGGCGGTTTGTCCGTTTGCGTGAATCCAGCCGATATCATCGACCACTTCATGGTTCATCACCAGCAGCCCCCGGTCGGAAACCGTTGAATCCCACTGGGTGCCGTTGCTGCTGATACCGAAAAAAGCCATGCCATCATGGTGATCGCCGGAGCGATTGGCAAAATCGGTATCGGAACCATCGTTGGCATAAGCGGGTACCAGACCGTTGATGGGGTCACCAGTACGGTACAGCACCTTGGCGCTATAACCTGCAGGGACCGACAGGACATCCGCCACGGCCTTTGCCACGGGGTTGAAGCTCAGGGCCAAAGCCTCGCCGCCACTGGCGACCGGGGCTGGATCGCTGCTTGAGCAGGCAACCAGGCTGCCGCCAAACATGGTACCGGCCATGGCGTAAAACCCGCCCTTGAGCACGCTGCGACGGCTTACTCGCGCGGTGAGAATATCGTCAATACTGGGGTTCGAGGATATGTTGTGACCGATGTCATCAGGATCGACGATCGGGTTGTCAGCGTTTTTTGATTGGCTCATTTCGACTCCAAAATAACCGATTGAATAATTAGATGTGGAATGTGGCGACGCGGGGCAGCCACCGATTTCTCCGGCCGTCTTCACCGTGTTTGGCAATGAAGGCGTCCGGCGGTTGCAGAAAATTAACGAAGAAATGTGTCAATCCGGTAACAATCCGGACGAATACAAAAAAGGGGGCAGATCAGAGGTTCCGCTGATATTAGCCAATAATGCGATCTGACTGCGATGCCCCTTGAATCAGGGCGCAGGTAATTATTTGGCGGGTAGTCGTTTTCACCACCGTGTGGGTCCCGGCCTGCGCCGGGATGACGGTGTTTTCAGTGCAGGTCAGGTGGGGCAAGGTTCGAGGTCACGCCGCGATTTCTCGGAATCCGTCGAGACAAGCGATGAAACCCTGGTCAATAAACAAAACTCGGATCATCGCCGGACGGCGGCTGGTAGACCTCACTCCTCATCTCCTTTCCGTGGCAATCCGCGTTGCAACTGCGCTGACCGGTTTCGGTATTCATCTGCCAACGCGGTAACGGGAAGTCAAGGGCACCGACATCGGGCGCGAAATTGACCAGGTGGGTCTTGACGTTGGCCGGCGGAGTCGTCGACACATTCCATTGGCCGTTCACGCGCCAGCGGTACTGGGTATTGCTGGCGGTGCGGTTGCTGTGGATATCGTAGTGGCAACTGAGACAGGAATTGGTCGCCTGCTTGTCGTTCAGGTGAAGATTATGCAGGTTAAAGAACCCGCCATTCTGCTCTTGCTGGTAGAAATTGGTGCGCGCGCCCGCAGCAAAGGTAGGCGCCAGCAAGCGGTTTTGATCATGGCACAGGAAACACAGCGCGGCGTTGTTGTTGTTCCAGTTGCGACTGCCGGTGAAATCGGTGCTGAAGTTGGCGCGCAGTATGGTGGCGTTGACCGAGCCGTGCGGGCCCTGGGTCAGGCCGGCGTTGTCGACTACCGGGCCGGGCGTATTGGCCGTGGCATCGGAGTTGTGGCAATCGGTGCAGCGGATGGTCGAGTTCGTGGTCAAACCGCCGCGCAGCTGCGCCGCCAGGTTGGGTGACTGGTTGCGACCCGGTTGGGTGACCGGGTGATAGCCCGAGTTGGCATCGCTTATGTTGAAATCGAGACGTTTGTTCGAGGTGCGCGCACGGCTTGTGTTGAAGTTGTCGCCATGACATTTGAAACACAGCTCGGGCTGGTCGATCTCGCGCGGGTTGGCTGTGCCCTCGCCCACCGCTGCGCCGTTCAGATCGATACCGCTCTGTCCCGCCAGGCGGTTGTCGGGGCGCGCCTTGTGCGGGTTGTGGCAGTCCACGCACTCGACCGACCGGCCGGGGCTTTGCTGCGAATCGGCAATCGGATGATGGAAGATATTCGTGCCGTTATTGCCCTTGAGAAAATCGGCGCGGATGTTGGTCGCCGCCGGGTTGCCATCGTGACAGGTGAAACACAGGTCCTCGGCGTCATCCGGATCGCTGCCATCATCGGCGACATCGTATTGCTCGACCCACAGGCGCGGGAAATCATTGGCCGGGGCACTGTCGTCGGGCCAGCCATGCGGCCAGTGGCAGTTGATGCAGGCGCCGCGATTGACGTCGTCATGCGCGGGAAAACTCGAACCATACTGACCGCCCGGCCACAGCACGCCGCTGAGCGGATCGAAATGCGAGCCGCCCTGGGTATCGGCCAGGGTGTGGCATTGCAGGCAGATGCTGTTGATATGCTCACGCAACAGGTAACCATCGCCCTGACCGCCGTTGGCGCCGCCGGAATCGGTGAAATGCGGCGAATGACAGGTCAGGCACGCCACCTGGTTGTTGCCATCCAGCGGCAGCGCCGGTGGCGTCCGGAAATCACCGCCGGGAATGGGCACGCGCACCGGGTGCGAACCCGCGCTGCTGGTCTGTACATCGCGCGCTGAATGGCACACCAGGCACATCTGGTTGAGGTTGTTGGGCTCGCGCTGAAAGTGCCTGCCCTCGCCGCTGCCGGGGCCGGTGAATGCCGGCGCCAGCGGATCGAAGGGGGCATTTTCCTGGCTGTGCTGGTCGTGACACACCGAACACACGACCTTGGCATAGGTGTCGTTGAAGCTGCGGTCGGGGTTGCGCGTGACCTCGGCCAGGCGCCGCGCCATCTGGCCTTCGGCCACGACCTCGAAATCGGGCAGGCGCAGGTCGGTGCGCACGCGCAGGATCCAGGCGTCGCCGGCTACGAACGACGGCGACGCCGACCCATCGATGAAGTTCAGAACCAGCCCGTCGGCCAGGGTCACGCCCGCGCCGCTGACGCCGGAACCGGAGTTACCCGCATCGTCGCTCCAGTTGAACAGGGCAACGCCGCTGTCGCCGGGGTTGGCGATGCTGATGGTATAAACGCGCTCGATGCGGCCGTTAAACAGGCCACCGGAACGAATGAAACCCGTCGAGCTGTTGCCATTGACCGGTTTGACATGACCCGACGGCCCCGAGTCCCAGCGATGCGAGGTACCCGACACGCCGGGGATGGCCTGATCGCCATCGCCAAACGGCCGGTTGCTGGCAAGCCCGCCCGGGATATGGCAGGTCATGCACAGGTTGGGGTTGCCATCCGCACGCGTGATGCTGCCGCCCGCCGCATTGTGCGGGGTATGGCAGTTGATGCAGTTGATACCGCGGCTGATGTCATGCGGCGGGTCCAGCGCCAGTGCCAGCGGCTGCAGCAACAGGCCGAGCAGTGCAACGACCCATAACAATCCGGAACGCAAACCACTCATCTTGCACCCTCCCGTTTTTGATCCTTTTGGTGCGGTCGGCGGTCTTCCCGCTCCCGCGGTTTGTTGCGTCCGCTGTCATCATCATCGCGCTTCCCGTCATGTTCATGTTCACGCTCGTGCTCGTGCTCGTGCTCGTGGTCATCGTCATCGCGCTCGCGCTTCCCTTTGCGCTTACCCTTGCCACAATCGCTGCGTGCCGCCTCGCGCAACAGGCGTTTACGCTCGGCCCGCTCGAGCAGCCCCGCGAACTCGAAACGTTTTACAGCCCGGTTCAGGCACTTGACGTATTTGCCGTGGCTTTTGAAGGCGTCACAGGGGCAGTATTGCGCCAGCGCGCAACCGCTGGCATCGACCAACTCACCGGCCACCGTGGCGGGGCAGGCGTCGCTGTCGTCATTCACGCCATCCTGGTCGGCATCACGGCTGGCCACCTCGACACGGGCGATGGCGTGTAACGGCAGCCCCGGCGACGCGGCCGACAACAGCAGTTGCCCCGGTCCAAACGCCGGCAACGTGGGCAGCAACGCGGCCACATCGAAGCGCGCGACGATCTCGGCCAGGCCATCGCGGTCAACATCGGTCAAACTGCTGGTCAGCGCGGCAACCCCGTTGAGTCGCAGGCTGGCCAGGTCAATATCAGCGACCCGGTAGGTGGGCGTCTTGACGATCGCATCGAGTGATCCACCCAGTTCGGCGTCGAGCACGCCGGGACGAACAGTCAGCAGCGCCGGGCTGAAGGCCTCGGGGTCGGCAAAGGCATCGATCCCGAACATTTCGATACGCGCGTTGTTGGCGTTGGCCACATACAGCCGCCCCGCCCCATCCATGGCGACATCGGACGGTATGCGCAACTCGCCACCGGCCTGGCCGAAGGAACCGATGCTGGCCAGCAGGCGCGCATTGCGGTCCAGTACCTTGATCTGGCCGGCGTAGCTGTCGGCGACGTAGATGCGCCCCTGCGCATCGCTCCACAAACCCTGCGGGGCGAGAATCGTGCGCCCGCGCTGGAAGAAGCTGCCCGGATTGGCGGAACTGCCCCCCAGGCAGTATTTGAAACCACCGTCGGCATCGAGCACCTGAACGCGGTAACTGAACTGGTCTGACACCAGCAACTCGTCGCGCGCGGCATCGAAGAACAGGCCCGACGGGTACAGGAACTGGCCATCACCCTCGCCCTGGCTGCCGATATCGAACAGCCACTGACCGGCCGTGGTAAACACGCGAATGCGATGCCCTTCGCTGTCCGACAGGTAGAGCCGGGAACGCGCTGCATCCAGCGCGATATCGCTGGCCTGTACGACACCGGCGTCGAATGAATTCAATGGATTCCAGGCGGAATCGAAAACCGTCACCAGGCCGGCATCCAGATCGGCGATATAGATATTGCCCGACAGATCGAGCGCGAGCGCGCCGGGACGTCCCAGGCCTTCCACAACCCTCAGGATACGGCCATCGGCCGCACGTTTCACGACCTGACCCTTTTGCGGGTCGGCGATGTACAACGCATTCTGGGTGTCGGCCGCCAGGCGCAACGGCGAGCGGAAATCGAGGTTATAGGATCGAATGAAAGTCACCTGGGGAGCCGCAGGCTGAGCAGCGGGCGGCGGAACGGCGCAGTTTGCACCCTGCGCGGCGGGCATGCCCAGCATCAGGCACAGGCTCGCGAACACGGCGGCGCAGCGCAGGCATGCACGCGCCCTGCTCATTATTGGAAACCCCGTCAAAACCACCGGCACAATACAGACCCCCTATCGAAAACCCAGGCATTCGGCGTTTGTATTTTTTTCGAAACCGAATTGCCAACATTGGACGGTAATCGCGCAATGCCCTGCGAAAGCGCTCGGCACGGCTACAGCCACTGAAGGATTTCAGTATAGGGACCCATGGCGGGCGGATCAATCGACCTCAGTCTGAAGTTGCCGCTGCGGGGTCAATTCATGCAAGCGCTTTCAGTGGCCCCGTGGCCGTCATTGCAAGACTATGGCTGACTCGCCTTTCGCTGTAAGCTGTCATGGATCACCCGGCAGGCCCCAGCCCATGAATTCCCAACCCACGCACAGCATTTTAAAAACCCTGGTGTTGACCGCACTGGCACTCATTGCCTTCGCCGCCAACTCGGTACTGTGCCGCATGGCGCTGGGCGAGCAGCACATCGATGCCGCCAGTTTTAGCGTGATCCGCCTGCTGTCCGGCGCGGTCATCCTGATGCTGATCCTGTCACTGAAAAACAGGGCTCGGTCGGCAGCGTGTGGCAACTGGCTATCGGCCAGCATGCTGTTCCTGTATGCCATCGCGTTTTCCTACGCCTACCTGTCTTTGCAAACCGGCACCGGTGCGCTGATCCTGTTTGCGTCGGTACAGATCACCATGATCCTGTTCTCGCTGTTTTCCGGCAATCGCCTGCACGCCTCTGAATGGCTTGGCGTGGTGATTGCCTTCGCCGGTTTTGTTTACCTGGTGTTGCCCGGCGTCAGTGCGCCATCGTTGCAGGGGTTTGTCCTGATGACGATAGCGGGCATCGCCTGGGGAGTTTACAGCCTGCGCGGGCGCAGCTCGCAATCGCCGCTGGCGGATACCGCGTTCAATTTCCTGCGCACGCTGCCTTTCGCGGCGCTGGTGCTGGTTTTCACGGTCTCCAATGCGCATATGGACAGCCAGGGCATCTTGCTGGCCATGTTGTCGGGCGCCGTGGCATCCGGCATCGGATACTCGATCTGGTATGCCGCGCTGGGTGGACTGTCGACGACGCAGGCGGCGGTCGTGCAGTTATCGGTGCCGGTCATTGCCGCGCTTGGCGGCGTGGTATTGGTCAGCGAACCCATCACCTTGCGCCTGGTCGTCTCGTCGGTATTGATTCTGGGCGGTATCCTGCTGGTGGTGATGGGGCGGCGCTACCTGGCCCGGGCCTGACGACCGGCAGGTTCCCGGCAAACCTGACTTCCGCAACCCCTGCAATGCCTAGACGCTATACGGCCGCGCCTCCCAGTCGCGTAACACCTTGAGATCACGCGCAGGCAGGTAATCGTAAGCGCCCATCTGGTCGCGCAGCACGGCATCGGCCAGTTGGAAGTTCTTTGACTGGCTACTCAGCATCATGAAGAACCACGAGAACGGGTAGCCCATGTGACGATCGTATTCATGCACCGCCCGCGCCAGCGTGGCGCCGGATAACAGCGCAGCGTCGGGCAGGCCGGGTGCGTTGCCATTGAAACCGCTGACCGGTTTGGCATTGACATTGGTCTGGCCGTCGCTGTCGACATACTCGCGCAGGGCCAGAATCCAGTGGCTGCAGAACCGTGCCTGCTGGCCTGCACTACTCTGCCCCCAATCCTTGATGAAATGGCGAATATTCGAGATCAGGCGTGTTTCGCGCGCCGGTTGATGCAGCAACTGGTTGATGGGCGTGATGCGACGGTACAGGTAATATGGCCGCGCGACGGCTTCGGGTTCGAGGCGCGGGTAATCGATCGGGTCGAGGAACTCTTCCAGGCTTTCCGGAAACCAGTCGGGGTCGGTCAGCGAGCGATCGAGCACCTCGCTTAGCTCCTCGATTTCGAGCTGCACGAAATCCTCCGCCGACTCGCCGATACAGGCATTGAAATAGTGGGTCTTGCCAGCCAGGCGCGTGGCGAAGTACCCGCTGTCCATGTGGTTGACCAGCAATTGTTCGACATCGCCCCCGGACTCGCTCTGCGCCCACTGCGCGATGTTGTCGCTGACGCGCTGATAGTCGCCATCCACAACGCCGCCCAGGCGATACCAGCCGCCGCGTGTCAGCACATGTTCGAATTCAAGCTCGGGGTAGATGGCGTGCAGGCCCTGCATTATGACCTCAAGGCCCTGCTCGACGGGGTGTCGTTACACAGGGCTGCGAGTTGTTCGTTTTGCTCGATAAACGCTTGCATGCGTTGTCTCCTGGTCAAGTCGTCCGCTGTTTATCTGGCGGAATCGTTGAAGTTCTGGTTGTCTGATTTCAGGCGTCGCTGGACGAGATCACGCACGTCGTCATCGTCGTCGTAGAGCATTTCCACCAGCAAATCGGGCGGCAGGCGATGACACACGCTAAGGCGCACGCGCCAGTCGGTATCCCTCATCATGGGGCGAATCGACTCGATTTCGATGCGCTCGGCGACGATGATGCGAATCTCCGCCATGGGGTCATTCATCATCAATTGAAGGCTTTCCTGCGGCAGACGCCTGGCCACGGTCTTGCGCACCTCGCGCTCGGGATCGTTGATCATGCGGAACAGGCGGCCCGGCTTGAGCCGTTTGGCCACATACTGCCTGACCAGGTAATCCTCATCGTTGACCAGGCGCTCGAGCTTCTCCACCGGTAGCCGATCGGCCACGGTAATGCGCACCTCGCGATCCGGGTCATCGATCAGCGCATCGAGCTCGCTCACCGGCAAGCGGTAGGCCAGCACCCGGCGCACCACTTCGTCCGGATCGTCGAGCATATCGAGCAGCAGCTTTTGCGACAGGTAACGCGCGGCGATGGCACGGCGTTCCCAGAAATCATCGCCGGCGTATTGCTCGGCCAGGTCGGGGTTGAGGGTGAAGAAACGCGCGATCTGACGCCCGCTCATGGCGCGAACGCAGGTATCGCCCGGATTACACCGACCCTTTTTCAGGCGATCTTCACGATGCGGGCAATCGGCGCAGTTGGCTCTGGGTGTGATGTCATTGGTTTGATCACTCACAGCCAGCTTTACCGCGTCAAGCATTATCCAGCTCAGCCACGACGACACCACTGGCCAGCGCCGGGTCGCCGGTGAAGGTGAAGCAGTGATTACGCGTATCGACCAGATACAGGTTGAAGCCCTCGGCCTGCAACGCGGGTGAAGCACCGATGACGTCGTCGTCGAGGCAGTAGGTGAAGTGAATATCGGGAAACTGCAGGCGCAGTGCCAACAGCATGTCCTGGGACAAGCTCTGTTCGCTGGCAAAGCGGCTGATGGCCTCGATCTGCTGCGTGCTGATCACGCCTCGGCCTCCTGGCTGAAACGGATACGCTGCTCCGGCGTCTGGCCCATGACCTTGGCCAGCCATGGCGGGGCATCTTCACCTATGGCCTGTTGCAGTTCGCTGATGGCGTCGCGGACCGGACCGACATCGGGTTTTTTGATGGGATGCGCGCCGGTGCGCACGACCTTGGCCGCGGCCGGTCCACCGATGGAACCGACGAACAGGATCTGGCTGTCGCGGATCAGCGATGCCCGGTAGGCATTCTTGTCATCGACCTCGGATTCTGCATCGACCTCGCGAATATCGACCAGCCGGGTTTCATCGGCCGATACCTGGTAGACCAGAAAGCGACGGCAGGAGCCGAAATGCCCGTCGAGCATTTCGCCCTTGTTGCTGGCGCAGGCAACGCGAATGCTGCCAGGCATATCGCCGTCCGTGTAGGGCTCGATCGCTGGCAGCGGGTCGGCACTGATGCCAGCCTCGCCTTTAAGGTAGCGCAGTGCAGACTTGATGACCTCGATGTCAAGGTCGGCCAACTCACCGTCGGCCGCATCCTTAATCGACTTGACCGTCAGCGCCGAGAGCTTTTGCGCCGTGGGCGGAAATTCAATGGCGTCTGCCAGCACGCGCAGCAGGCTTGCGGCATCGGTATCGGGCAGTTCACGTGCGGCCAGGCCGATTCGCAGGGCCACATCGTTGGAAATGGTTGCAGCATTCATGTTTCGATCTCCTGGTTACATCAGCCGCCTTTGCATGTACAGGGCTGACGCGGTTGGCTCCTTGACAGAGCCACTACGGACGCGATACGGCGTGTCCCTGTCAACACGCGGAGACATCCCTGAAGACCCCGCATCGCGCCCGAAATGACACCTTTTCAGGTTCTTTATTTAACCGCTACGCGGCTATGATGCAGTCGTCTTCCATGCACACGTCGAGGCATTGCGGCACATCGAAATCACCGTCACACTCGGTGCAGGTTTCCGCCTCGATCTTGTACACGCCCTTGAAGGGCACGATGGATTTGGTCGGGCACACGGGTTCACAATCGCCACAGGCGGTGCAGATATCTCTTACAATCGATAAGGCCATGGTTTTACTCCAGATAATGTTAACTGATA
>JGI10211J34971_10002853_pt1 | contig 13936 bp, 7 predicted proteins | sample Etolagsediment_FD_34971 | JGI IMG/M metagenome (IMG submission 34971) | reverse complement strand
TCGTCCGACGTCGTGCCTGCCTCGATCTCCCCCGGCCAACGGGCAATGAAGGGTTCTCGGTGGCCGCCCTCGAATGGCGTGTTCTTGATTCCGCGGAACGGTCCCGCTGCGCGGTGTCCGTTCCTTCCGGCGTTCTGCGGCCCGTTGTCGCTGGCAAAAAGCAGCAGCGTGTCGTCCAGTATCCCGCACCGCTTCAGCGTGTCATACACCTGCCCCACGGCCCAATCGACAAGCGCGTTCATGTCGCCACGCGGCCCTTCGCCACTGACTCCACGAATGAACTCGGGCGCGAGCCAGGGAATGTGTGGTGTGTTCAGCGCGAAGTACAGGAAGAACGGCTTGCTCCCGCCCCCCCCTGCACACTGCTCAATGTAGTCGACCGCTTTGCCCGTAAACGTCGTGTCGACCTCGTCGATCTCCCAGCCGGGCGCCACAAGTCCGGGCCAAACGCCTGGCTCCACGTTCCATTCATCCGGGCTCAGACGATCCGGGATGCCGACTGTATGCCGGTTCTCGATGTACGCATAGGGCGGGTCGGAAGAGGAGCACCCGGCCGAGCCATAGAAGTAGTCGAACCCCAGATCGAGCGGCCCGCCGTCCAGCGGTTCCCTGAAATCGACATGCGTCTCCCGCTCCGTGTACGGCCCCGGCGCGCCCTCCTTCGCGTGGTATCGCAAACCGAGGTGCCACTTGCCTACGCAGCCCGTCCGGTAACCTTGGCGACGGAGCATCTCGGCAATCGTCAGCCTGTCCGGCTCGATCGTGGGGCCCTGATAGGGCATGACCAGCGAGTGCTTCTTCGGCGTCCGCCAGTAGTAGCGTCCGGTCACAATGCCGTACCGCGTCGGTGTGCAGAACGCGCATGCGGAGTGCGCGTCAGTGAAGCGAACGCCTTCCTCAGCCAAACGGTTGATGTTCGGCGTCGGCGTCAGCGACTCCGCGTTGTAACACTCCGTATCGCCGTATCCCATGTCGTCGGCGAGGATGAACACGATGTTGGGGCGTCGTTTTGCAGTCATGCCATAAGATACTCACGTTTTCAATCTGGCGTCGGTCGCCGCCGAGCCGACCTCGGGGCGGTCTTGTTCTGAGACGTAGTGCATGGTGATGAAGCACCTTGTGACGAGCTGAAGCCCCATGGCCAAATCTGGCCCTGCGGGAGCTCTCCCGGGAACGCCGAGCCCCAGCTCGGCTTCAGAAAACTGCCGAGGTGGACCTCGGCGCTCCCGGGACGGCAGCGGAGCCGCTGAGAACGAAATGGTCCTGGAGCCGACCTCCACCGTCGACCGGGCACCCCACGGATCTGGCGCGTTAACGGGCGCACGTGCCGCCACGCTCCGTGGTGGAGTGGTTCGGGGCACCATCCTCCGCGGGTGGGAGCAACGGGACTACGGCCGATGGCGGCACGAATCATACTCACTGCCCTCGGTTTCGTCTTCCACAGTTCTGCCCGAGAGCGCCAAACCGGGGCTCAGCGTTCTAGTCGGAGCCTACTCTAGCACCTTTCGCGCTTACGTTATGGGTTCGTAGTGTGTAGCCGAACGGACGTGCCCCGTGAGAGAACAGATCAAACTGGCCGCATTTGCTTCAGGCGCGATGCTTGTTCTGTCGGGTGTCATGACCGGCTTGAGCGCAAGCCTCGTTGACATGGCAACCGAACTGGGCCTGGAGACAACCAGGGCCGGGTTGCTCTACACGATTCACTTCGTCGGCTTCATGACATTTGTCCTTCTCTCGTTAGCCGTCCACGGCCTGCGCGCCCGCCTCCTGTTGACCACGGCGGCAGCGGGGCTTTACATGCTTGCACTGGGCCTTTCCGCTTCGGCCCGGGTCCTCCCGCTGGCCGGCCTGGGCCTGTTCCTGGCAGGTGGGTGCGGCGGCATCCTGGAAAGCCACACGGCGACCATGCAGGTCATCACCGCACGCAGCGAATCCGAGGCAGGACGCGTAATCTCCATCACGCAGGTGTTCTTCGCCGTCGGCGCGCTCCTGGCGCCACTCTACCTTTCGGTACAGCCGCCGGGCAGCTGGCGCGGGCTCTTCCGGGTTCTGGCCTGCATCGCGGCCGTCACCATGTTGTTGGGATCGCGCATCCGTGAAGCGCGTTTCGACGGAGTGCACGTGGAGAATGGAGCTCTGGATATGTGGGCACTCCTGCGGGTCTCCCTCGCCCTCGCCTTCTACGTTGGCGCGGAAGTGACTCTGTTCGGCTGGATCCCGACAGTGATGGAGCACTACCGGGGCATCCCGCCCATTCGTGCCCGGCTCTCCCCAAGTGTATTCTGGCTGGGCATACTCGGAGGACGCCTCCTGACCGCCCGACTCACGAGCCGCTTCCCCGCGCGCTCCCTGCTGGTCGCATCGTCCACGCTCGGAATCCTCTCAAGCCTGCTGGTCGTGGCGGCGGGCCCCGAATGGCTGCTCTGGATCGCGGTTGTTCTCGCGGCACTGGCTGCATCCGGTATCTGGCCCCTCGTGGTCGCGACCTCGACCGCGTGCGGACATGAGACAGGGACCACTATCACCATCGCGGCAGGGGGACTCGGCGCAGCTGTATTCCCCTACATCGCCGGCCGCACAGCAGAGCTTCTCCCCGGACGAGCCATCCCCCTTATCGCAGCCCCCCTTTTCCTTGCCGTTCTTCTCCTCGCCGCCCGGGCGCCCAAGCGTGCAGAAGACGTTCCCGCCTGTCCTCCCTGAGCAGTCAATGCCGCATGCGCGTCAAGCATCGCCATGCCGCCCTCGGCATGGTGAAGCCGGAATCTCCGTTGATAGGTGGCACACCGAAGCAAACAGTTCGGAGACATTCGTATGAATGGCGGTGGTGACAGTACCCGAATGGCGAACGCCGGACTCACTCCTGGCGCACGATGGACTACAGCGAGTTTACGTACTCGGCCAGGTCGGCGACTTCCCGGGGGGTGAGGTCTTTGGTGTCTCCGTGGGAGTTGTTCTTGTTGTCGGTGGCAATAACATCCACAATTGACAGGGCGCGGCCGTCGTACATGTAGGGTGCCGTGCGCCAACACTCGATCAGAATCGGAGTGGCGAACTCGCGGCCCCGGTCGTCATCGCTTCCCAGGCCGAATACGTGCTTGCTGCGATCTCCGTAGTAGGGGGGCATATGACATTGCACGCATCCCGCTTTGCCCTTGAATATCTCTTTCCCACGCTTGGCGGATTCGGTCAGATCTCCATCTTCTGTAAGATACGGACTGGGAACCGGCTCGAGTGATTTCAGATATGCGTTGACGGATTCGTTGCGCTCCGGGGTCACTTCATGAAACTGAATGTGAGAGAACCCCGCTTCGACGGCGATTTCGGCGGCGGCTCTAACGCCGGTGATCATCACCGGTGACGTTCGATGCGTGTAAAGCAGACTGCGCGATTGTTTGGGATTGCCGATGCCGTCGTTGAGCAGGTCCCAGTTCGTTCCATCCGAGCGGGCATCGGGATGGCAACTGGCACAGCTCTGCCAGTTCTGGTAACAGAACGTAGCGTCATTGAAGACCATTTCGCCAGTCCTGCTCACATCCGGTTTGACCGGTTCGCCAAGCGGCAAGGGAAACGCGCCGCCGGGACCATCGTCCCACATCTCGATTACGTTGACCGTGTCAGTGAAGTACATCGGCACATAGACAGAGCTCCCATTGGCGATGATGGCGCGCGCTCCTTCACCTTCGAGTTTCACGCGCGTTTTGGCACCGTAAAGAAATTGAAGATTGTTGACTATCTCCTCCGGCTTTGGCGCGCTCGCGATTCGCTTGAACATCTCTTTGGTATCGATACAGACCACTTCATGGGTTCCAGAAGCATTGACGCAGAGCCAGGCTCCGTCATCCGTGAGGGTCAGTCCCCAGGGATTGGCCGCGCCCAGCATGGTGTCGTCGAGAAGCACGGCGGCGACGTATCGTTGCTCAACCGCGTCGAATATGGACACGGCGCTGGTGTTGATCCAGCCGCGGTCCAGGTGAGTGGTCGGCACGGTGAAGCGGCCGATTGTGTGGGAGACATACAGATGCCTGCCGTCGTTGCTCAATGCGGAGCCTCTTATGGCAAATGAACCGGGCGGCATATCCAGTTTGGCCACACGTGTGAGATCGGATGTACGGTAGACACTCAGAGAGGTGTAAACATGCTCCAGGTTGGCCTGCATCAATGGAAGATGATTGACCACCCAGAGGAATTCGCCGTCTTTCGACAGTTCCATGGTCACAGGCTCTCGAATCGCTTTGCCCGAGGATCCGATTTGCCCCGAAGCGATATCGAAGGCGTACACGTCCGGTTGATCGGCACGGGAGAATCGATTGCAGTAGAAGAGAGTCTTGCCGTCGTTGCTCAAAACGGGAGACATCGGCGTGTGTCCCGCAGGAAAACTGCGCAGAGCATCGCCTGTCTTGACGTCTATCTCGACCAAGTGCCCGTGGAATTCCCCACACAACGCATAGATCCGTTTGTCGTCGCTGGAAAGCGCGATCTCCCGGACGCCATCAAGCGCAAATTGGGCGGAGACCTTCTCAGTTTTCACGTCGAAGACAAGAATGCGATTCCCGGTCGCGCACGCAATGTATAGAATGGAACCGTCAGCCGAGGACGCAATATCGGAAGGCGACAGGAATTCCTGTTGCGCCACCAAAGTCTGAGCAAGGCACAAGAGGCAAATCGACCATCGCATCATTATCGCCTTGTTCTCTAATTGAAAATGTGCAAAAAGGGAAGACCGGGCGGCCACGTGATGCGCTGACATTCCGTGCAAGACGTGTCCGCATTCGAACCAGCCTGGCTCATGGATAGTCCAGGCTAGTCCTCTACCACAATGCGGAAGCCCACGTTATAGACACCTTGCCACGGAGCGTAGCCCAGCCGATAGCTGGAGGTGGCGCGATATGGCCGGTCGCGGAAAGAACCGCCACGCACGACCTTCTCGGTAGCGGCGTCCAGTGAATTGCTCTTCTTCGCCTCGTATGGATAGGAGACATAGTCGCTACGCGTCCATTCGGCGACATTGCCGTGCATGTCATAGAGCCCCCAGGCATTGGGCTGATACTGCTTCGTTCCGGAAACCAGGAACTGCTTGTCGTCGAACTCAGCAGTCCTCGGAACATAGTCATAGACCGGATTGCCCGCGTTCTTGGGGCTGAACGTCGGATTCACGCCTCGAACCGCGTACTTCTGGATCGACTTGTCCGCCAGGTTCGCATAGGCGCTGAAATCGGAGGACTTCGAGCCAAATGCCATATCCTGGGCGCTGCCGGCGCGGCAGGCCCATTCCCACTGGGCCTCGGTTGGCAGGACCACCTTGGCGGAGGCCTTCTTCGCGGCCCAGGCGCAGAACGCGTTCGCGTCATTCCAGCTCATGCGGACAGCTGGCTGTTTATCGTAGTTGGCGTAATAGCCGAGCCGCACGTGGTCCTTCCATTGCTGGTCAAACACGCCAGGATTGTGGTCGGGGTTGAACGCCATATAGAGTTCATTGGTAATCTCATTCTCGGATATCCAGAAAGCCCTATCAATCTGAATCCCATGTCTGGGTTGTTCCCATGGAGTGTCGCTGTCACTTCCCATCACGAACTCGCCGGCGGGAATACGGACCATGGTGACTTTCAGTCCGTCTCCCAGGTCAACGACCCTCTTTGTCTGGTCCGAACCGTTCTTCTGCATCGCCAGAGCCGCCTCTTCGTCGAGGGGCCAGTTCTCGGCCGAAACATCGATCGGGTCGCTCTTCTCGGGGCCCTTGCCTGTGGGAGCTTGGACCGGATAGCATTTATCCGGCGTGTACTCCCAGTCGGAACTGACGTTTGCATATTTGGCGCGCAATTCGGCCGCTTTGGCCGAGATGTCCGCGGTCCATTCCGTTCGGCCCTTGTCCCCCGAATACGCGGTGGTCCAGCTTCCGTAGTATGGGACATTCATGTCGATCCAAGTGTAGAGCCTTTCCCAGGATTCCTCGTTCAGCTTGACCCCGTGATGGCCTTTCTCAAGCAACTGTATGCCTTCCGAGGTGGAAGCGTGGTACTCGTAGGGAATGAGCATGGTCCCACTGCTCTCCGGGCCGGGCCGACGGAAGTACTTGTGGAACGCATAGTACGCATTGCTGTAGTTGGCGCTGATCGCATTGGGTCTGCTGACCTTCGTATCCTTGAAGTTCGGCTTCCGGGGATCGGAACCGTCGTGACACCGCACGCAGTGCGCGTCCAGGACAGGTTGGACTTCGGCGTTGAAGGAGAAGCCTTCCACTCGCTCACGGCGCGGAGTGATATGCTGCGGCCCCTTGAGCGAAGCGATGGTCTTGGCGGTGACGGGGGGCTCTGACGGAGATTCGTGGCAGCCGATACAGGATAGTTCCTCGCCCGGCATCGCCACCAGCCAACTGCGGAAAAGCTGCAGGGCGCGACCGTCCTTGTCCAGAGGCTGAAGCGATATCGTCGTGTTCGCCGGGACCTTGAACATGGCCGAGCCGTCCTTCTCGACCTTGACCGTGCCCAGGATACGCTTGACATCCCAGCCGCTCTCGATCCCCAGATGATAATGGCTTCCGGTCTTGTAGTAGCCGTAGGCGTATGTAAAGACGCGAAGACTGTCAACCACCCCTTCGGGCACGCCCTTGAGTCCGGGACCACGATAGACATTCTGAATGTAACAGGTCGCTTCCTTGTCATGCAGGTTGACTCGGTCGGGAATGACAGCGGGACGTTCGCGCTTGCGCAATGGCTGTGGCTCAACGGCGTACTTGTAGCCAGCATCGGCGCTGAGCTTAACCGGCACGAAGTTGTCGAACCTGTCGACCAGATACAGTCCCCAGTCACCCTTGGGGCTGAGTTGGGCATTCGTCAGGAAATAGTGTGCACTTACCGGATAGGGCTGGAAGAACTGCGGATACACGCCGTCAGCCAAACGGTCGAGGTCCAGTGCCATTTCGTCGGGGTAGAAGTCGCGCAGTTTGGGATAGCACTTGTTGAAGAAGTCGTTATTGAGCTCGTGATAGTCCTTCCCGCTGCTCGCCGAGCCCGGCATATTCTGCTCGATCAGATTAGAGACGACTTTCTGCAGATCCGGGAACTTCTCCAACAAGTCCTTCTTGACGGTCGGGTAGAGTTGATCGACGGTCACGTGGGTGACATCCTTGCCGTAGCCGGGAATGTACTGGACAACCCCGTCCGCGTGGGCATAGCCCTTGTTGGTGTCGAAGATGGTCAGTTTGCCGGTGCCGGAAACGCCATGATGACCGCTGACAACGGCGGAGAATTTGCCTGGCTCGCCAGGCAGCGGGCGGGCATAGAACATGGAATTGGGCCAAAGGCTCTGTGAACCGTAAACGGCGCGCTGGTTCGTGCCGTCCGGGTTCATGGTCATCATGATCCGCGAATAGTAGTGCATGATGTCGGTGTATTCCCATCGCAGGTACATGATCTTCCCATCAGGCAAGACCGAGGGATACCAGTCGGCGTCCTGCTCGAATGTCAACTGGCGTGTGTTCCCGCCGTCGGAATCCATCAGATAGAGATTGGGAACTGTCTTCTTGCCACCTATGCAGGGAACACCGATCATCGGCGCGGTCGAACTGAAGACGATCCTCCCGTTGGGTAGGTAGACGCCGCCGTAGCTATCGACGTAGTCGCCCTCGATCGTGGAAACCTGGCGGACGCCTTTGCCATCGACGCCGATCTCCATCACCTGATACCGGCTGTTCTCGTCAGTGGATGAGAACAGCATCTTCTCCCCGTCGAAATGCAGGTCGATTTCGCCGACGTACGCGCGGTCCTCGGGCTTGTAGACGTCTGTGATCTGGCCCGTTCGCAGATTCATGCGCGCGATCTTGTTGTCGTGACCCTTGGGTTTGATGACTTGCGTTCCGAGCCAATTCGATTTCCTGGCGATGTTCTGGGTGAGCACAACAAGAACCTCTTCAAAATCCATATATGGATTCTCGGCGACCAGAGCGGCGAACTTGAGGTCGTTGAATTCCTTGATCGTCTCTGCGGCCTCGGGATCGCCACTGGCCAGTTTCTCCAGCGTTTCCGGCATGATTCCGACGAAGCGTTCGGCCTGCTTGAGGTAGTCGCGCCCGTTCTTATACTGACGCGACTTCTTCTTCAGTATGTACTCGATCGAACGCACGAGCGCCTCGGGACTGGACAGCGCGATCATCGCCTGCGGGTCCTCAGCGGCCCGCTTTGCTGGCGTTGCCTTCTTCCCTGCTGCAGCATTCCTTGCTGTGGCGGCTTTCGCAACGACTTTCAGGTCTTGTTTCGCTTTGCTGGGAGAACAGGCCGATGCCAGGTCGCGAGCCTTGCCTTTGCCCGTCTTGACCGTTGCGCTCAAGCCGTGATTTCCACTCGTGTTGAAATAGAGTAGGTTGACTTGGTGTTCACCCGCGGTCAGTTTGACCGTGCCCTTCTGCGTGACATTGCCGTGCGGACCGTCATTCATGACGACCGCCTTGCCGTCTACGAAGAGAGCGCTGCCATCATCGGAAGTGACGGAGAACTCGATAGCTTCGGCCTTCCCCAGTTTCATGATCCCCGAGAACTCGATGTTCCAGGAGCCGCCGAATTCCCTGTCACCCATGGAGGTGATCTTCTCCGTGGTTCCCTCGCCGACTTTCTTGCCACTTCCCATCGACGCGACTGTCACCACCTTGCCGTCATGCGCGACGTAGGTCATTTCCGCATACAGATCGGAGGCCAGCAAGCACATGCTCACAGCCATTGCTATTGCGACGTTCTTTATCATGTCGTCTCCATTCCTTCGATTGCTTGATCTGACATCCGGCCCGCCGATCCGGCGCTGTAAGCCAGCGACTAACATAATCCGAGAACCCCATTCGCCCCACATGGTTTGGCCTCGTTCTCAGAGAGCTTGGCGATCGGACAGTCCGGCCATCCTTGCGTGCGTGTGGAGATTCTTCATTCACGGTGCTGATCTGCCCCTTGCGGGCCGACCTGTTCCGGTACCAATGGCCCGGGCAAAACGGATTGGGTGGGGAACTGCACGGCACCGATGGTCCGCTGACCTGCTCTGGGTGTCCCGAAGAGGTCCACGTCAGCCCCCTTCACCATTCCCGCAGAGGCCTTGTCGCTGGGTGTCTTCGTGGTTGGGATGACCAGCCCGTTCTCCAGAAACGTCATACCGGGATCCTGACTTCGGATACCATCCGTCGGCGGAGTCCCGAGCTTTCCCCACACGACATTGTCGATCCATCGCCACTCCTCTGGCTGATCGTCCTGCACCAGCCTGACCGCCTGTGCCGCCTCGTTCGGTTCAGAGCCCCGAACGACTCCGAGAAAGAAGATGTTGTTCGCGATCAGGCACTGACGCGGGACGGTGCCGTTGGGATGCAGGGAGTGATTCAGGCCGACATCGAGCGCGTATCGACAGTTGATGAATGTGTTATGGACGATGCTGGCCCGTTCCACCCGTACGTAGAGCTTGTCGGGGGTACCGTCCATCATGGCGACGCCGGAACTTCCCAGGCTGTGGAAGAGGTTGTTCACCACGATCTGGTCCATGCCCTGAAGACGAACTCCCCCGCTCTTCCCTTCCCCGCCGCCAAGGAAAATGTTCCCCAGAACCACGTTGGCGTCGCCGTGCCGCAGCACGAGCGCGCCGCGGCAGGCGCGGAATGTGTTCCTTCGAATCATATTGCCGTTGGCCTTGATCGAGATGATCTCAGCCTCGCCGTTGCACGCCTCAAACAGATTGTCCTCGATCAGGGTGTTACAGGCGCCTCCCGCCGGATCCCGGGCATTCCCCTGGGTGATCACCTGCACGGTCTCGAATCCGTTGCCGCTGCCCCCTTTGGGGATATTGAGGAAGTGGTTATGGTGTATGTGGTGCCGTTCATCCTTGTTCAGAACCTTGAGTTGCAGCAACTGGCAGCCACTCTTTCGTCTTGAGTTCTCCTCCTTGTCCTCAAATCGGCAATGGTCGATCTCGACGTTCCGGCTGCCAGCCTCCACACGGACCCAGATTCCTCCCCGCACATTCATCATGCTGCAATGGCTCATGCGAATGCCATGACCCTTGATCCGCACTGTTCCCTTGCCGGAGAGACGGAACCCTGTGAAGGTCATGTGGTTCGCACTGATAGAGACAGCTCCGCGCAGATCGGCCGCGCCCAGAGCCTGTGACCGAATGGTTATGGGGGCAACCGCTGCGCCGCTTGCTGAGAGCGTGCAGTTCTCGTCGTACTGGCCGGGCGCCAACTCGACGACGTCCCCCGGCCGGGCCTGGGAAACGGCCTTCTCCAGTGCAGCTATCGAGTTCGCCGAGATAGTCTCTGCCGCGGCTGCGCCGGTCAATACCGGTAGAGTCAGGGCGACTGCCAGCGCAGTCATGGCTGCCGTTCCGCTCAATCTCATCGGGGTTCCTCGTCGGTTCTCGTACGCACGAGCTCAACGCCAAACGGCGCCGTGCTGAAGATGCGCGCGTGGTTCAGGCCCGAAACACAAGGGCAGGAAATCGCTTTCCGGTCACGGCAGGAAGTTAAGACGGATTGGACGTGGCGGCAAGAGAACGGGTAGACTTCTGTGTGGCGCGAGACCCGGAGTGGTGCCGAATCGCGCCGGTGCCGACGCCACTCCGGGTCCATCCGGGCATTCGGATGAGAATATGCTGGACACCAAGCGGCCTCGGCGAAGAGCCATATGTTAGGGACATCACGGCCTGATATGTCCAACCCTGACCGGCCGCCGATCGAGCAAGGACGGATCGGCCTGCGCCAGGTGTAGACTCGCTCCTCTCGATGCAGGAACATCCGCGTCAAGTCTGTCATCAGATTTGAAGACACAACGATCAGCAGGGACGAACTTCGCAGCCCCCGGTCCCATCAAGCGGGTATTCCACCTTCATGGCAGCTACTCACCGATCATCTTTCCAAAACCACTGGACCTTCTACAACGTTGACCTGCACGTATCCGATGCCCGCGGCAACTATGGGGGCGCTCTCGACCAAGGCGTTGTGCCCACGATTCCCCGCGGCGCCCTGCTGCCTGCTGGCACGAAGCGACTCGCGGCGGCCGGCCGATGCCTCTCGAGTGATCGAGAGGCCAACTCCGCGATGCGCGTGGAGGCCCCCTGCATGGCGATGGGGCAGGCAATGGGCGCGAATGCCGCACTGGCGTCGGCCGCCGGCCTCGATAATCTCGAAGCCGTACGGATGGCGCATCTTGGAGCTCTCCTCCGGCGACACGGCGCCATTGTTCCAGAAACCAGACCAAAGGAAGCGCAATGCTGAGATTCACTACCGAACTGAAGACGCTCGAACAATCGCCGGTCCCGCCGCTGTCCACGCGGATCGTTGACGGAGACACTCTGTTTGTCGATTTCGGCAAAGCTGCCTACGGCACCATCGTCTTTGCCCCCGATCCGACGGCCGACAAGGTCGTGGTTCACCTGGGCGAGAAGCTGGACGAGGGGGGACGGATCGACCGTAGTCCCGGCGCCACCATCCGCTACCGACGCATCGAGCAGACGATCGCGCCGGGGCAGTCTCCATGTCGTCTGATCATTCCCCCGGACGAGCGCAACACCAAGCCGGGCGCCATTCTCATGCCCGCTACGATCGGCGAGGTGCTGCCGTTCCGCTATGCGGAGATCGAAGCAGGAGTGAACATCGCTCCGGACTCCATTCGCCAGATCTTCGTCCACTACCCCTTTGATGACGATGCCGCTACCTTCGACAGTTCCAGTAACGTACTCAACCAGGTCTGGGACCTGTGCAAGCACACCATCAAAGCCACCACCTTCTGCGGGGTCTACGTGGACGGTGACCGGGAGCGTATCCCCTACGAGGGGGATGCCTACATCAACCAGCTCGGCCACTACTGCATGGACCGGGAATACGATGTTGCCCGATACTCCCATGAATACATGATCCAGAAACCGACCTGGTGTACCGAGTGGCACCCGCACTCAGTGATGATGGCCTGGATGGATGCCCTCTACTCCGGCGAGACCGCGTCGCTGGAAACGTTCTACGATGAACTCCGGGCCAAGACTTTGATCGACTTCGCCCGTGAAGACGGGTTGATCAGCGTGGATCCCGCACTGCGCACGCCCGAAATGGCGGCACGGCTCGAACCGCACTTCGAGAGCGGCATCATCAAACGTGACATCCGTGACGTCCTCGACTGGCCCCCGGGGTCCTTCACCGAGGGTGGCACGGGTGAGAGGGACAACCACGAAATGCTCCCCATCAATACCGTGACAAATGCGTTTCACTGTCACGCCCTGGGTCTGATGGCGGGAATCGCCGGGCTGCTCGGCCGCGGCAACGACCGCATCTTCTTCGCCGACCGCGCCGTTCAGGGCGCGGCGCGGATCAACGAGCTGCTTTTCGACACTGAACGTGGGATCTACATCGACGGCGAGGGCTCGACCCACGCTTCGCTGCACAGCAACATGTTCATGCTTGCCTTTGACCTGGTGCCGGCGGAGCGAAAACCGGCGGTGATCGATTTCGTCAAGAGCCGGGGCATGGTCTGCAGCGTCTATGGAGCGCAGCATCTCCTGGAGGGGCTCTACATGAACGGTGAAGGCGAGTATGCCCTCGACCTGATGACGGCCGAGCATGATCGCAGCTGGTGGAACATGATCCGGGTCGGCTCGACCATGACGTTGGAAGCCTGGGACGTGAAGTACAAGAAGAACTTGGACTGGAACCACGCATGGGGCGCGGCACCCGCCAACATCGTCGGCCGCTACCTGCTCGGCGTTCGTCCCCTCGCACCCGGGTTTGTCCGCACCGTCGTCCAACCCCAGATCGGCTGGCTGGAACACGCCGCCGGCACCGTGCCGACCCCGCTCGGTCCCGTTGCTGTGTCCGTCAAGAACACGCCTGGTCAGCCTTTCGAACTGACGGTGGAGGTCCCGGAGGGCATGACAGCCAGGGTGGAAATCCCCCGCCAGGACAGTGGCGACACCCGACTGGTCCTGGATGGCAGCGACGTTGACGCCCAAGTCAAGGGGGCGAGGCTGTTCATTGACTCTCTCGGCCACGGGAGGCATGTTCTGCGCAGCAGATAGCTCCAGTCGTCGTTTCGTTTGTGGGTTCCGCAACAGAAAGTCCACGGCCTCGCGAGAGACCGGAAGGTAGTCATGAGAGACCCGAAAACTGTCCGACTGTTCATCCCGGCAGCCTTCTGTGCCCTTATCTCACTGATGGCATTGTTCTCAGGAGACAGCGCCAAACCGGCGTTCTTTGCCTTCCTCCCGATGTGCTTCTTTTTTGCTGCATTGCCCATGATCGAGATGAGGAAGAGAATCGCTGACCTCGAAGCCAAACTGAAGCAAGCGAATGACGGAGACGTTTGACACGCCGCTGATTGGCCGCGTCGACGTTAGGAACATGAAGAAGACCACTGAGATCATGGGGTTTCTCTCATGGGCATCGTGGCAATCCCGATCATCCGGGCAAGAACGAAGCAGTGACGACGCTCACACACGAGTTTCCCAACGTGGACGTGCTTGTGGCAGTATCCGTGAGATTCCCCACCCGCAGTGTGCGGGGTCCGTCATCGACAGCGTAGCGGGTTTGAGTGTCCCGGTCTGGGGCAACGCCCCGGCGTTGATCGATCAGAGCCTGGGCGAGTGACGCGTAAACCATAAGACAGCATGGACCAGACATTCACCCCTCCCGAGAGGGGGCCGGGCATTGCCGTCGCTACGCCGTGTCTCGTCCCGTCTCTTTCCCGTCCGAACAGAGCCCGCACCGAAACTGAAACAACCCGATGGACAGGAGTGCAAGAAAGCGTCCGCGTCGGGCACAGAAGGAGATTCTTGCGTCATCTTTCCGAGAAAACCGTTTGAAACCAGAAGATGCTCTGACCCGCTGTTTCTGAGACCGATAAAGTCAAAATAGAGGACTGACCCGCCGTCCCCTGTGGCGACGGACGCAACGGGAGTGGCTACTTCCTGTCAGCGCCCGGAGACGGTG
>JGI10211J34971_10002851_pt1 | contig 13951 bp, 10 predicted proteins | sample Etolagsediment_FD_34971 | JGI IMG/M metagenome (IMG submission 34971) | reverse complement strand
CGGCGAAGAACTCCACCGTGCCTTCCTGCCCCGAAGCGACGGTCACAGACTCGGACTGCAGGATGCAGGCGCTGAATTCATACTGACGTCGGACATTCGGTAACTCCGGCTGGGCCAACGCCGCCGGCCGTCGCGTCGTGCGGTGTCCGCACCCGTAAAAATCGAACGCATCCGTCGCGAATCCGCGGCTTCCCTGCCGGCAGCCAACCATGAGCCACGGATGTCCCCCGCGCTGCGGCATGTTCTGGCGTGCACACAGCACGCACCCGAGGTCCGGATGGTCCAACACCGTGTGGTCGACGTATTGGCTGATATACGCCTCGTTTCCCGCGTTGGACATGCCCGTGTCCTGAATGTACACAACGTCGCACGCGATCTCCGCATCCGTCTCGTTCCGCAGCCGCACGTGCCACGACCAACCCGGCTGCTGTGACAGGAGCAGCTCGACCGTGTACGCGATTCCCGCAAACGTGCCGCGAAGGGTCATACCGTCGTTGCTGGCAGTCACGCCTCCGGCAGTTTCGCCTCCGAGGAGCAGCACCCATTCCGCCACGGCACCGTTGCGGAGAACGCGCAGGTACAGGTTCGTGGGGCCGCCCTCCAGGGCGTTCCCTCTATAGAGCGTGATGGGAACATCCGCGCTGGCGATCGAGTGGATCGCACCGTTGCTCAGCGTCCTGATCACGATCCCCGCGTCGTTGCGCAGCTCGCGGATCGCGTCGGGTGTTACGCTGGGCGCACGCTGGACCAAGTCCTGCAGGCTCTGCTTGGTCATTGGCCATCGTCCTGTGTGATGGTGGTCACCGATTCCCGTTCCACGAGCGCTACCGGCAACACGGTCGTGTCGGGCTGTGCGTTTTCATGAATCAGTCCGTCGAGCAACCCTGCGGCACGGATGCCCAGTGGCAGCAGGGGTTGGCCGACGGTCGTCAGTGCGGGTCTGGCAAGGGGAGCGATCAGATTGTCGTCGAAACCGATGACCGAGATATCGTTCGGCACCCGCATCCCGAGCTCGCGCGCCTCGTCCACCACGGCAAACGCCATGAGGTCACTGGCCGCGAACACCGCAGTGGGTCGGTTCCTGTCATCCGCCAAAATGCTCCGCAGTGCCTCGCGGGCCGAATCGGCATGGAACTTGGCATCCGCCACCCATTCCGGCGGACATGTCAACCCGGCGGAATGGAGGGCCTGCACGGCCCCGTCGTAACGATCTCGTCCCACGTGCAGTCGCAGGTCGCCGGTGATCAAGCCGATGCGGCGGTGTCCGGCCCCGATCAGGTAGTCCACGGCCAAGCGTCCGCCGGCACGGTTGTCGACCAGCACACAGCACTCCTGCCCCAACGACGACGGTTCGTTGATCATCACACACGGAAGCTCCGCTTCCCGGATCTGGCGCATTAGCGAAGCGTCGTAGCGAATGTCCAGCAGGATCACACCATCCACGTGATGCCGACTTTCGTCGATCAACTGTTCGATCGGTGTATCAGCAGTGAACCACATCAGCATCAGGTTCCGGTGTGCTTTCCGGCACCACTCCGATATTCCTGCCAGCACGCGGTTGGCAAAGAGCTGGGAGTATTGCACGCTGCCCGTTGCACCCAACACGACTCCGAAGACATTGGTGTCCTGCCGCGCCAGCGCCCGTGCCGCCTGGCTCGGCGCATACCGGTACTTGTCCAGCACGGCCTGCACGCGTTTCCGTTTCTCTTTCGCAACCGGTGCGGAGTTGTTCATCACCCGCGACACCATCGAGATTGACACGTCCGCTTCCCGGGCGATGTCGTAGATGTTCGGGCGATTCGTCTTCTTGTCAGCCATTGTCTCTCTTGCTCTACGGTCACCCATCACCGGGAATTGGATGCAAGCGCTTTCATTTCACCGCGAAAGTACTGTCGGTTGGGGAACGTGTCAAATCGTGGGGCGAGCTTTTTTGCGTGCGGAGGCTGGCAGGAGGCGACTACCCGTGCCACTCGACGCCAAGCATGGTGCAGTTGATCCCGCTGCCAATGCCAAGCATGGCGAGATTGTCGCCAGGCTTGAGCCGTCCCTCGTCGGCCGCCATTGAGGCGGTGACAGGCAACGAGGCCGAGCCGCAGTTTCCAAGGAACTCGAATGTAGAGAAGCCCTTCTCCGGGTCCAACCCCAAGTTCTCGTACATGAGCTTGCTGTGCGCCCTCCCTACCTGGTGGGTGCATATCACATCCGGCGTGTCGTCATCCCAGTGAAGCTCCCCTTTGGTTCGCCTCCACGTTTCGGAAGCGACCTCGATTCCGTGGATGAGCAACTGCTCGGAGTCGGTGGCCATGTGCGGCGTGCTTCCGCCGGTCATGCCCGTGTCCGCATCGCCCTGACACAGATGATTGAACCTCGTGTCGGAGAAGTGTGCGCCGCCGAGAAGTCGATGTCCCGAGCTGCTGATGGACCGGTGCGTGAGCAGCACAGCGCACGCGGCCGACCCGATCGTCAGGGAGGCGAACTGCGGCTTGACGTCCCGTCGGGTGAGCGTGGTGTCCTCAACCAGGTTTTTGACCGTGGTGGCGACCAACGGTTTGGAATTCTCGCCCGCAACGATCAGCCCGGACTTGATCTGGTTCAACTCGATCATGTTGGCCATGATGATCATGCCGGAAAGGACACCGAGACAGGCATTCGAAATATCGAAGTTCAGCGCGTGTGCGGGCAACCCGAGTTTGCGATGAACGGAAGTGGATGTCGCCGGCTCGACAAAGTCGCGCGACACAGAGCAGTGCAACAGGCAATCGATCTGGTCCGCCAGCATGCGTGCCTTCTCCAGAACGAGTTGTCCCGCCCGTGCGCTGACGTCGCTGGGGAGCGTATTGTCTTCCCAGAACCGGCGTTCGCGGATACCCGTCATCAGTTCCAGCCGCCCCTCGGGCAGATGGAGCCGTTCATAGACCGGCTTCAGCCACTTCTCGATCATCTCCGACGAGACGATCTTGGTCGGGATAACATGGCTCAGGGCCTCGATGCAGACATTGCTATAGCGCATCGGCGTTCGGTTGTCCTGTAGCTGCAACGGGTTACGCAAAAATACGTACTATACAATCGCCTCAGGCGGACACAAGCAGGTGAAACGTGAAGAGTGAAACGTGAAGAGCGCAGTGTGAGTCGTGAGGAGCTGCTTGATCACCGGATCTCTCTCTTTGACCACGCCTCACGTTTCAGTCTTCACGTTCCACGTCTCACGCTCAGGGCGGGAGTGTTCCGAGACGTAATGCATGGTGATGACGCGCCTTGTGGCGAGCTGACGCCCCATGGCCACATGTGACCCAGCGGGAGCTCTCCCGGGAACGCCGAGCCCCAGCTCGGCTTCACAAAGCTGCCGAGGTGGGCCTCGGCGCTCCCGGGACGGCAGCGGAGCCGCTGAGACCGAAATGGCCGTGCCTCATCACGCGTCACAGCGGTGGCGAACCGCGAACGGGGGATTATGTTCATCACTTGTTCGTGACTATCTTCGGGACCGGGTGAAATTCCCGACCGGCGGTGACAGTCCGCGAATCTCGCAGGTGCGGGATTGATGTGGTGGAATTCCACAACCGACAGTACAGTCTGGACGGGAGAAGGTAGCCGCGCGACACGCACAGCCTGGGTGTGACGTGTACGCTCCGCTTTCTCCCTTTCCCTGTTCCCGTGGATGTCCAGTCGCTCGGATTCGAGAGAACAGGTAGACGCCGATGTTTGACACGACCGAGACGTTGGTTGCCGCCATCAAGGCGGGCGAGATGATCGTCCTCACCGATGACGAGAACCGGGAGAATGAAGGCGACCTCGTCGTGGCGGCGGACGCTGTCACGCCGGAGTTCGTCAACTTCATGGCCAAATACGGTCGCGGCCTTATCTGCGTGCCTCTGGATCAAGCGCGTGTTCGGGAACTGAAGCTGCCCGAGATGGCCCGACCGGAAGACTCCTTCAACACGGCCTTTACCGTCAGTGTCGATGCCCGGGCGGGCGTCACGACAGGCATTTCCGCGTTCGATCGGGCAGACACGATCCGCAAGCTGGCCGATCCGGCCAGAGGACCAGCCGACTTCATCATGCCCGGCCACGTGTTCCCGCTGGAGGCCAAGGACGGCGGTGTGCTGGTCCGTGCCGGTCACACCGAAGCCGCTGTCGATCTGGCCCGGCTGGCGGGACGCACACCGGCCGGGGTCATCTGCGAGATCATGAACGAGGACGGGACCATGGCCCGGGTTCCGGATCTCGCCGAGTTTGTCAAGACGCACAACTTGCGTTTCGGTACGATCGCCGACCTGATCGAGTACCGGCGTCGGACCGAGAAGCTGGTGGACGGCGTGCGCACGGTTCGGCTGCCCACGGAGTTCGGCGAATTCGAACTGCACTGTTACGTTTCCCGGACGGACGGCCAGGAACACCTGGCCCTCGTGTACGGCGACATCACCGGTAGAGACAGCGTGCTCGTGCGCGTGCACAGCGAGTGCCTCACGGGCGACGTCTTCCACTCACAGCGATGCGATTGCGGCGAGCAGCTGCACCACGCCATGAAGATCATTACCGAGGAGGGAGCCGGCGTGATCGTCTACATGCGCCAGGAGGGCAGGGGGATCGGCCTGGTGAACAAACTGCACGCGTACCACCTTCAGGATCGAGGTCTGGATACTGTCGAGGCGAACATCCAACTCGGTTTCCCCCCCGACCTGCGTGAGTACGGACTTGGCGCGCAGATCCTCAGGGACCTGGGCATCTCGCGGCTGCGGCTCTTGACAAACAACCCGCAGAAGATTGTCGGTCTGCAAGGTGGCTACGGTTTGGAGATCGTCGACCGCGTACCGATCGTGATCGACCCCCGTGAATCGAACAAGCGTTATCTCGCGACCAAGAAAGAACGCATGGGACACATGCTGTGAAAGGAGCAACCATGAGCAACGCAGTCACAGTCTACGAAGGCAAGCTGTCGGCCGAGGGGCTTCGCGTCGGCATCGCCTGCAGCAGGTTCAACGAGTTCTTCGTGTCCAAACTGCTGGATGGCGCCGTCGATTGCCTGACCCGCCACGGCGCCAATGCGGGCGACATTGAGGTTGCCTGGGTACCGGGCTCTTTCGAGATTCCGTTTGCCTGTCAAAGGCTCGCGGCAAGTGGGCGCTACGATGCTGTGATCGCCCTCGGCGTCGTGATCCAGGGCTCGACCAGCCACGCGCAGTACATCAACTCCGAAGTCGCCAAGGGGCTGGCCCAGATATCGTCCCGCTTCGATATGCCCGTCATCTACGGTGTGGTGACGACCGAGAACATCGAGCAAGCCATCGAGCGCAGCGGGACCAAGGCGGGGAACCGCGGGGCCAGCGCTGCGATGTCCGCGATCGAGATGGCCAATCTTGTGAAAGTGCTGCCGCAAGCCAAATGAGTGATTCCGCCAACACAGACACCACTGCACTGCATTACCTGCGGCAGCGTCGCTTCGCCCGGGAGTGCGCCCTGCAGTTCCTCTACCGAACCGACCTGAACGGCGAGTGGCGCCTTGACGCGGCCGACGTCCTGCGGTTCTGGGATCAAGTGCAGGAGGAGGAAGACGCGGCGTTCGGGGCTGACTTCGATCAGGCCCGGGGATTTGCGTCCAGACTGATCGAGGGCGTCATGAGCAATCGTGAGATGCTCGACGGCCTGATCTCCTCCGCGGCAGCCAACTGGGAACTGCACCGGATGGGCGCGGTCGATCGGAACATCCTGCGAATCGCCGCGTTCGAGATTGAGAAATGCGACGACGTGCCGCCCGTTGCTGCTGTGAACGAAGCGCTCGAGATCGCCAAGCGGTTCGGGGACAGGGAGTCCTCGCGCTTCGTGAACGGCGTGCTCGACAGACTCCTTCAGGACAAGAGAGGCGCCCCCGCCGCCGAGTCATGAAATCCATATTCTCCATCTTCAAGAACGGCCTGCAGAAGACGAAGACGTCACTGGTCCGTCGTATACAGGGCATCTTTCAGCGCGTCGACGTCTGGGACGACGACGCTTACGACGATCTGGAAGCGGCGCTGATCGGGGCCGACATCGGTGTCGAAACCAGTATGCGCCTTGTTGAGGATGTGCGTGAACGCTACGCGCGGGGCGAGATCGAGACGGCGGAAGACATCCTGCGGATTGCGCAAGAGGACCTGGCTTCCGTACTGCATGAAGATGACCGGCAGAGCTTCGCGCTCCGCGACGGGCTCACGGTGATCCTGATCGTCGGCGTTAACGGGAGCGGCAAGACAACCACGGCCGCAAAACTCGCACACCTGTGGCAGTCCGACGGAAAATCCGTCATGCTCGGGGCGACCGACACGTTCCGTGCCGCGGGTGTCCATCAGTTGAGGATCTGGGGCGAGAGGCTCAACTGTCCCGTTGTCGGCGGCAAGCCCGGCGGCGATGCGGCGGCGGTTGCATTCGACGCCGTCACGTCCGCCAAGAGCCGTGGCACGGACGTGTTGATCATCGACACAGCCGGACGCCAGCACACCCGCCGTTCCCTCATGGACGAGCTCGGCAAAGTCAAACGCACCATCGACAAAGCGCTGCCCGGCGCCCCGCACGAAGTCTGGCTCACCGTGGACGCCTCCACCGGCACGAACGCCCTGATCCAAGCGCGCGAGTTCGGGCGCATGTGCGAGGTGACAGGCTTGATCCTCACCAAGCTCGACGGCACCGGCAAGGGCGGCGTCGTCATCCCCATCCGTCACGAGCTCAAGTACCCGGTCCGTTTCGTCGGTCTGGGCGAACAGATGGGCGACCTGCAGCCCTTCGATGCCGAGCTATTCGCCCGCGCCTTGTTCGAGAAGTAATGATGGCCACACGGGCGACGACGGCTGTGCGACCACGGTTCGCCTTGCTCACGACCGGGGCTGCGCGACGACGGTAGTCCGGGGGTGGCGTTCGGGGGGTTCCGAGGTAACTTACGCATTGTCGGCCGGGCGCGACGAGCCGGGCCGTTTTCGCTCCCAGTTTCGGCTTCCATGTCGGGAGGAGTTCGTCATGTACGTATTGGCCATCGATCAAGGGACCACGGGTACAACGACCGTGTTGTATAGCCGGGCAGGCGAGGTCGTGGCCAAAGCGTACCGGGAGTTCCCGCAGATCTACCCGCGGCCCGGCTGGGTCGAGCACGGCCCCGTGGCGATCTGGGATACTGTGGTGGAGACGGTGACCGAAGTCGTGGGAGACGGCCAACGAGAGATCGTCGCGGTCGGCATCACCAACCAGCGTGAGACAAGCGTGTTGTGGCACGGCGCGACCGGACAACCGGTCCACAACGCGATCGTGTGGCAGTGCCGACGGACAGCCGACATCTGCCGTGAGCTGGCCCCACAGTCCGACCGGATTCGGCAGCTGACCGGCCTGCCGGTGGACGCATACTTCAGCGGCACCAAGATCAAGTGGCTGCTGGACAATGTGCCGGAGGCGAACGACGACGATGTGCTGTTCGGCACGATCGATACATGGTTGATCTGGAAGTTGACGGGCGGGCAGGTCCACGCGACTGATTTCACGAACGCATCGCGCACGATGGTCTTCGACATCCGCCGACGTCAATGGAGCGACGAGCTGTGCGAGCTGTTGCGGATTCCGCGGGTGATCCTGCCGGATGTCCGGCGATCGGTCGGTGACTACGGGGTGGTACGGACCATCCCCGCGCTCGAGGGCGTCCCGATCCTCGGCGTGGCCGGCGATCAGCAAGCGGCGCTGTTCGGCCAGGCCGGGTTTGCCGAAGGACAGATGAAGAACACCTACGGCACGGGCTGTTTCACTTTGATGAACACGGGAGATACGCCGGTTGAGTCGTCGCGCGGCTTGATCACCACCGTGGCTGTCTCCGGCGACGGCGGTCCGTGCTACGCCTTGGAGGGCTCCGTGTTTGTGGCCGGCGCGGTCATTCAGTGGTTGCGCGACGAGCTCGGGATTCTGGAGAGCGCGGCAGAGAGCGAGGCGTTGGCCGCCTCGGTCGAGGACAACGCTGGTGTGTACGTCGTGCCCGCATTCGTCGGTCTCGGCGCTCCGCACTGGGACATGGACGCCAGGGGCATTATCGTGGGACTCACGCGTGGCGCGAACCGTGGGCACGTGGTGCGTGCGGCCCTGGAATCGATGGCGTATCAGAGCTACGACGTGATCGCTGCGATGGAAGCCGAAACAGGGTTGCGAGCCCCCGAGCTGGCCGTGGACGGGGGGGCCGTGGCCAACGACTTCCTCATGCAGTTTCAGGCAGATATTCTGGGGAAGCCGGTCGTGCGTCCGGCTGTGATCGAGTCGACGTCCCTGGGCGCAGCGTACATGGCCGGCCTGGCGGCAGGAGTCTGGTGCGACGCGCACGAACTGAGCCGTCTGAAGAAGCAGGAGGCAACCTTCAGGCCAGACATGGACGATGTGACACGTCAGCGCTTACTGGCCGGCTGGCGCAAAGCGCTTCGTCAGGCGATGACGAGGTGATTGGTGTGCCCGCGAGCGCGCACGCGGACAAATGATATCGGGAGCCTAACCGTTCCCTACTAGTAGCGAGCAACGCTTGCACTGTGCAGTCTTGAGCAGGAAAGAACGATATGATGCGACTCCCGCGTGTTTCCCTTGTTTTCGCCGTTGTGGTTTCGTTCCTCCAGGCCGGTGTTCTCCGGGCCGATCGTGAGACGGACGAGTTCAACTTTGCCGAAGGTCTCTTCGTTCACAAGGACTACCTGTCCGCGGTCGAGGAGTTCCAGGCGTTTCTCGCCGGCTTCCCGAACTCCGACCGTGCACCCCTGGCCCAGTTCCGCATCGGTGAGTGCTACATGCGGGTGGACGACTACCAGAAGGCGGCCGCCGCGTTCGAGACGGCCCTGAAGACGTATCCCGACTCCGAACCCGCGGCTTTGGGCAGCTACAACCTGGCCCGATCGCGTCTCCGCCTGAAACAGACCGAGAAGGCGCTGTCGGCGTTCAGCCTGGCCATGGAGAAAGGCAAAGGGCAGATTCGCGAGGAATCGCTCGTCGGGGCCGGCGAATGCCTGATCGAGCTGAATCGGCTTGCGGACGCCGCGGAGATCTACGCCACTTTGCTCAAAGAGTTTGCCAAGACGAAGCACCGTCCGTCTGCCCTGTTCTCCCTCGGCTGGACACAGGCCAAGCTGAACCGGCACAAAGAAGCCGTGCAGAGCTTTTCGTCGCTGATCAAGGAGTTCCCCGACTACGAAGGCACGGACAAGGCCAAGCTCGCTCTGAGTGATTCCCATGCCGCGCTGGGCAACTATGCGGAGTCCGCAGCCGTGCTGGAGGAGTTCAGCGGCAACAAAGGGATGGCCGAGGACATCCTGTTGCGTCAGGCCTGGAACCAGTTCAAGAGCGGGGACAAGAAGGCCGCGGCGGGCACGTTTGCGGCATTCGCAACCACGTTCCCGAAGAGCCCCCTGGCGGCATCGGCGTTGTTCAATGCCGGGATTTCCCACTACGACGTGAAAGGGTACGAGGCTGCTGTCGGCCTGTTTGAGCGTGTCTACGGCGAATACGTTGCTGCAAAGGAAGCGCCGGATGCACGGTATTGGGGCGGGTTGAGTCTGTTCAATCTGGGCCGTCATCCCGAGGCTGTGACCGTCATGGCACCTCTCGTCGCGGATGCAGGCACACTGGCCGACGACAAACTGGACACACTGCACTGCATCTATGGGCAGGCACTGGCCAAGTCCGGCAAGCACGCTGAGGCGGTCAAGCAGTTCCGCGCGTTCGCGAAGGCTCACCCGACGTCTCGCCACGCCGGCACAGCGGCCTACTCCCTGGCCCACGCACTGGAGCAGCTCGGACAACTCGATGAGGCAGCCGCGATCCTGCAGAAACTGCTCGCCGACCTGCCGGCGGGCGGGCTGCGTGACAACGCGCTGTTCGCTGCCGGCGAGTACCTGTACCGCCTGAAGAGACCCAAGGACGTCATCCCGTATCTGGAAGAACTGGCTCGTGCGGACAATGCAGAACCCAAGGTGGCTTACCGTCTGGGGTGGGCTTACTTTGACATTGGAGACTGCGAGAAGAGCCTGAGCCGGTTCCAGGAGCTTGCACGTGTGGACTCGCCGTTCACCAACGAGGCGTTGTTCATGTGCGGCCGCTCGGCCGAGAAGCTGGGGAACGCGGAGGACGCGGCAGACCATTACGAGAAGCTCGTTGCGAAGAACGCAACCGACGAGTTCAGCGAGAAAGCACTGTACCATCTTGGCTTCCTGTACAAAGGCGAGAAGGCGGCCACCAATCTGGCGCTGTATCGCGAGCGCTTTGCCGCCGGCCAATACGCCCCGGAGCTGAAGCTCAAACTGGCCGAGAGCCTCTTCGCGGCCGGCGACGTGGCTGGCGCCCAAGCGCGGTACGGCGAACTGCTGGCCGGCAACGTGGACAAGACTGTCACGACGTCGGCTCACTACGGCATGGCCTGGTGCCTGCTCAAGACCGACAAGCCTGAGGAGGCGGATAAGCACTTCGCTGCCGTGATCGAGGCTGGCGGCGCCCCCGAGACCATGCTGAACGACTCGAACCTGCAGCGCGGCGAGATCGCTTACCGGCGCGAGCAGTTCGAGGCGGCCAAGGTTCTTTTCGAGAAAGTGACGGCTGACACGAAGCGCGGCGAACGTGCGCTGTACATGCTCGGGTGGTGTTTGCGCAAGTTGGGCAACACGGAGGAGGCAGCCGGGTTCTTCCGGCAGGCCCTGGATGCATACCCGGAGGGCGAGTTCCGCAGCGACTGCGCGCTCCGCCTGAGCGAGACGCTGAACAGCCAGGGCAAACACGACGAGGTCCGCAAACTGCTCGCGGAAGCCATCGGCAAGAACACCAAGCCGGAGCTCGAAGAGGACATGCGGCATGAGTACTGCAGCGCTCTTGTCGAAGCCCGGCAGTGGGGCGAGGTGATCAAGCAGTGCGAGGCGCTCGCGGCGAAGTTCCCGGGATCCGACCGCGCATACCTTGTCACGTTCCGCATGGGCGTGGCCCATCAGGCGCTGGACATGCTGGACGACGCCGAGGAGGATTTCCGTGACACAATCGCCAAGACAGAGACGATCGAGGCTGCGCGAGCCCAGTTCAACATCGGCTCGATTTACTTCAGACGGGAACAGTTCCTGGATGCGGCCAAGAACTTCCTGCGTGTGGAGATGCTGTACGACTACGAAGACTTGGCCCCCAAATCCCTGCACCACGCCGTCGACGCATTCAAACGGGCCGGAGAAGACAGGCGCGCGGATCTCTACCGACGCAAGCTCAAAGAGAAGTACGCCGACTCCGAATGGGCCAAGAAGGCCGAGACCGATGGTGCGGAATGAGGCAGGTATCAGGTGTCAGTGAGATGATGCTACGGAGAAGTTGATGAAAGCCAGGCTGATATGGCAACGCCTTCGGTGGGCGTCAGTGCTTCGGATTGCGACGTGTGCCACGTTCCTGACCGGCGTTCTGCATGCGGCCGAAGGGAACGTGGCGGAAGGCGTTCTCGGCAACACGTTCTGGGAGACGGTCGAGCGCGGCGGGGAAGTGATGTATGTCATCCTCGCGTTCTCAGTCGTGGGACTGGGACTGGCCTTGGAGGCATTGTTCCGCACGCGGCGGTCGGCGATTCTACCGAACGCAGCTCTGAAAGCCCTGGACACGCCCGAAGGCGAACGACCCAACGTCGTGGAGTTGATCGCCTCAGCGAAGGGGAAGAGAGCTTCGGTGTACCGCATCCTCACGGTCGGACACAAGTGGCAGCGTGGTACGACGCAACAGATTCAGGCGGCCATCGAGGAAACGGTGGACGAGGCCTTGTGGCAGTTCAAGCGGTCGCTGCGGCCGATCGGGATCATTGCCAACACCACACCGTTGCTCGGGTTGCTCGGCACTGTCATCGGCATTGTGCAGGCCTTCGACGTGGTGGCCAGTCAAGGGTCCCTCGGCGATCCGTCGGCCTTGGCGGACGGCATTTCGAAGGCGCTCCTGACGACGTGTTTCGGCTTGATCGTTGCCATTCCGCTGTTGCTGACGTACCACTATTTCACCGGCAGGGTCGAGACGCTGCTCCGCAAGTGCGAAGAACTCGCCAAGGAAGCTCTGGTGCTCCCGCCGGAGTAGAACGGAAGGACGGACGCGGTGGCACGAGACCGCTGGAACAACGAAGAGAGCTTTGAGGTGCCCCTCACACCTCTCATTGATATCATATTCATTCTGATTGTGTTCTTCCTGGTCGCGACGACGTTCTACAGCGAGGAACGCGATCTGAAGGTGCAGCTTCCCGAGGGTAGCCAGGGCGAGATCATCGGGCACGAAGAGAAGCTCTACGTGATCAATGTCTATGAGTCGGATGTCATCACGGTCGGCGGCGACATCATGTCGCTGGGCGATCTGGAGGACGATCTGGCGAAGATCGGGGAAGGGAAGCAGGCCAAGATCGAGATTCGTGGCGATACCAATGCGCGCCACGGCATGATCATGACGGTCATGAACCTGTGCAAGAAGCACGGCATCGCCGACTACGGTCTCACTCAGCGCATCGTGAAGGAGGTGGAATGAGCCGCTGATGGCTACGTTCCACAGACACATCTGCCTGGTCCTGCTGTTGCTGGTGGTTGCTGGTGTTGCGGTCTCCGCACGCGGCGAGGACCTTCGGTTCGCGTGGGTTGCCGAGCGTCTCGCGGCGCAGGTCGCCGCCACTGGCGATCCGCGCCTGGTCCTGCAGGCACTTGACGGCGAGACCGTGGCGGAGTCTCGCGACTGCCGCATCCTGTCGCAGGACGAGGATCGTTGGGTCTGCGGGCGGGTCGATACCGAAGCGACCGGTACGTTCGTGCTCAAACTGGGATTTGGCGCCACCGCGGCAGAACTCGTTCTCAGCGACTCGTTCGAGATAGTCCCGCGCACATTCGACGTGGCCCTCGTGATCGACGCGTCCTACAGCATGCGGGAGAACGACCCCAACGACCTACGCTTCCAGGCCATGCGGCGGTTCTACGAGCTTGCTTTGCGTAGCCGAGCCATCCGCACAATCTCTGTCCTCGCGTTCCGTGACGAGACAGAGGTGCTCCTCGAACCGACCGCGCCGGCGGACATCGTGTATATCGACCGACTGATGCGGCGGATACGCTCTTCGGGGACGACCGACTTCAACTCGCCGTTCGAGAAAGCGGAGCAGGTACTGCGCCGGACAGAGGCGCAGCGCAAAGCCGTCCTCTTCCTCTCCGACGGCAAGCCCCGGCGCGAGTACACCCGGGCGCACCGTCTGCTCGCCGACAGAGGCTATCCTGTTTACACCGTCGGACTCTCGGCCATGGCCGATGCGGATCTGCTGAGCGTGATCGCCGAGGAGACGGGTGGACAGTATTTCGACGCGCCGTCGGCGGATCAGTTGAAAGGCATCTTCGCACAGGTGTTCCGTCTGATCGGCGCGCCGCGTACGATTCTGAAGGAAGTGGTGGACGTTGCCGGTACGCCTCGTCCCACCCTCGTTGTCGACAGCACGATGCACAACCCGATTCTCACGGTGGCGACCCTCAGTGGCGAACCCCGCGTGAACCTGTCCTCAATGTATGAGCTCGGAACCGACGCAGCCGGATTGTCGTTCCACACCTTGCCTACGGACGGGGCGTGGACGAGGGATGATTTCATCCGTTTCGATGGTGTCGGACGGGTCCTGATCGAGGTGTCGGCGGACACCGACCTGCACGTGGGTACGGTCGCGCACAACACATCGGCCTCGGTCGGTCTCCCGTTGGCTTGGCACTTCTACCTCCCGGGGGAAGAGCTCACCAGCAAGACCGAGGTCAGGTGTACTGTTCATGATCCGCGTGGAGCTGTCGTCGACGTTACCCCCGAGCGCAACGAGTTCGGGCTCTACTCGGTTACCTACGAGCAGGCACAGGAGCGCGGACGTTACCGAGTCGACGTCCGGATTACGGGAACGGTTGCCGGCGTCGGCGGGGAGCCGTTCCTTCGGCAGGCGGGACTCAGTTTCACGCGCACGAGTGTG
>JGI10211J34971_10002849_pt1 | contig 13956 bp, 13 predicted proteins | sample Etolagsediment_FD_34971 | JGI IMG/M metagenome (IMG submission 34971) | reverse complement strand
ATAGTGTACTGCCCGTTTGCGTAGGTGATATTGATGTTGTTGCCTGCGATTATGGTGTCAACCTTAACGCCTAAGCTGTCGTACAGTGCCGAAATACTGTCTGCCTGTAACTGATGCAGGCTATCAACAGGGATGATGGCTGTGTACACGGTGTCGCTCTCCATTGTGATACTTAGGCTGTCATTGCCAAAACTCACAGCTATAATGCTATCACCGTTTGCTACCGTACCTAGCAAGCTATCGAGCCTTAGCGCATTGTGCATATCAATCAGCCCTTTTGTGACGTTGCTCAAGCCCAAGTTATCAACGCTGCCTGGAGGGATTATCCCGTTTGCGCTCGGCCTGTACACCTGCCCGGAGCCTGTCGGCGCGCCTGATGCGCTTACCCTCGCCTGCACTGTCACATCAGCCTCAAAGTTGCTTGCAGTGCTGTGTATGGTTAGCACTTCGAATACATCACCGCTGCCGTCCACAATCTCATCGCCGATCTGAATGTTTTTAGTTGACACCCCTAGATTATAGCGGTCGATGAAGTTGAGAATGTCGCCCCGATAGTTATCGCCTGTCGTATTTACGAAATCATCAAATGTACAAATGCCGACAAAATCAGACTTCAACTGCGCCTGAGCGACAACAGGCAGCAACAAAAACAATATGATAGATAGCCTTACTGCCATGATACGAATTTGATTAGAATGTCTACTTTGTTGATGTTAGTCAGGTTGTTGAATACTAGGTTTGTCTGCCCTACTGTAACGCCCTCATTTATCTGTACACTCTCGTCGTTAGGGTTGTGTACAATCTGATTCGTTGCATCAGCTCGCTTTACCTGAGTGATACAGCTAATTTCAGTACCTGCAAGCCCAAAGCGCAAGGTCAGCGAACCGCCTGAAAAGCTAGTGCTACTGCATGTCATCCTAAAGCTTTCCGGGAAGCTGCCTGCTGCAAAATCCACTTGAAAAAGCCCCTGCGATGGGTTTGTAATAGTTGGCGCATCGCCCCAATATAGTACAGTGCCAGCAGGGTCAATATCTCCAGGAGCAGGGATGCCTGCTGCAAAGCTGAAATTAGCCCGCGAAGGCTGTGAAGCGCCGCCCTCATCATACCAGACTACGCTGTCCATGAAGTTATGAAACTGCGCCTCTGTTGGCGTGTCGCCGGTATTGAAATACCCCTTTATTGTCGCTCTGCTTTCCTGAGCCATGTTGCAAGTTTACTGGACCACAAAGTCCGTTTCGATAATCCAAAATCCAACACCTTCAGTTGCCGGGTTGCCTCCAACCCTAAACAGCGCTGATTTTGCGAAGGCACCGCAATTGGCGCTCTGTGCTTCGGTGTACAGATAGTCAGTATTAGCAGGTAGGGCAGCTACTACCCCTGCTGCCAGTTCTGCCTGTGTGTACGTGCCAAGCAGCGTTTCGCCTGAATCAGCAACAGCATAGAGCTTTGTTAGCACATTAGGCAGTGCCCTTGCTGTTATCGTATCAGTGCCATCATCATAGGTGAGTATTCGCGGTAGGAGCAATTCTCCGCTATCAGCGATAAGGTACTCGTCATCTGCTGTGTTGTACACTATATCGCCATCGGTGAGCGTGATTGTATCGTAAGTGCTGCCGTTGTACTGCTGTAAGATAAGGTTCAGGCTTCCGTCAAGCACTACGATGTAATCATCTTCCTGCAAATTGCGAATAATTCCTGAACTATCCAAATAGACGGCATTAGTGTAGTTCTTATCGTTAAGCGTTAATTGCGCTACTGCATCGTAAGTTGTAACAATACAAGTGCCTGGCGCTGCTTCGTAGGCGGTACTGCCGACAGGCCGCCCGGAGTTGATGACGACGGTATCTGTCGTGAACTCAAAGGTCACATCTGCTAAGTCGCCAAAGTCCTCCCATGCCGGGTCGCCCATATCAAACTCATCAACGCTGTACGTCCTGCCGTCCCGGTAGTTGTATATCTCGACCTGATCATGCAGGCTGATAAGCCGCATCGCGTCAGTCAGGTATTCAGGTATAATTGTATTGAACTTGTAGCGCTTGAAGCTGACCTGCTTCAGTTTCAGGCTTCTGCCGTCACGCTGTGACACCTCCTCGTCGTACTCATAGCTCGGCTTCCCAATATCGGTGCAAAGGTATAGTGTTGACTTGTATGGTGCCTGATAGCGCACAAAGCCCCCCGGCACGCAAAACTCCTGTAAGTGCCAATATTGAATACGGATAAGGTCTGCTGTGCTTGCTACCAAGCAGAAGTAATCAGAATACCAGGTGTTCGTACCATCGCTTAGTATCAAATAATGATAGCCCACCTCAGAATAAGTGATCGCCACTGTTCCGGGGTAGATAATCAGGTCGAAATCCTCGCCGTCAGGCTGTGCTACTTCCAGCCCTGTATTCTGCATTTGCGCCAGAATATCTGTGCTGTTGCCATCGCTGACACGCACAATAGATACGCTTGTTATTGCTGCTCCTGTCCTGCTGCGCATAATCTGAAACGGCAGGATGAAGCCCACAGGGACGGGCAGCTCATAGCCTTGCCCATAGGCGTACCACTTTGCTGCCTGCTGTTTTTCAAGCGCATCGTAGAAAGGCAGAGGTAGTATATTACTATTCGGTGTCATGCAGCAAGGTTATTTTGATGTTCAATGTAGACAGGCGCACTTCGATGTTAGTCGGCAGGCCGTCACCTATCTCTGTGCGCACTAATTGCAGGGGGTTCACGACTTCATTGCTTGCATAGTCAAGCTCCTGCTGCTTTGCTCTGCGCACGCTGTTTGCTGTCACCTCTGCTCTGTTGATAGTCAGCAGGGCAGCAGGCATAGCGGCTAGGAAGTAGTTTTCATGTACGTAAGGCAATGAGACATACCCGTTTTGCAGCCTGAAACTTTCGCCACTACTTGTTATAATGTCCACGAACGGCGCCCTAAAGCCTGCCGGGTCTAGCTCCGCATCAATAAGCACAAAACCATCAGGGTTAATCTCATTCGGGTTGGTGTTGATGTAGTCAATATCACAGGTGAACTTGCTGATATTGCGCTCCTCAACATTACTGCCCTGCGCAAAAGCGCTGCGCACCTCAATCGGGTAGCCCTCAAAAGCCCGGCTCGACTTGTCCATGTACCCGAACTCCAACCGTGCGGGTATCTCTTCTTTCAGATATTCCCACCTGTTTGTCCGATGCATCCACGGCAGACCGCTCTGCGGTTCTATTAGCGCTGTAAGGTCGGCACCTACCTGAGTGCCGGAGTACGTGCCGCCTGCCTCAAAAAAGCTTAGGTGCTCAATCCTCAGCCTGTTTCCACTATCTACATACCAATCACAGTTGTACAGGTTCAGCAGCATTTCAAAGACATCAGACAAGCGTATTTCTGCGCGTGTTGCTGCCCGGTCGTACTCGCCTATAATAACGTTGCTTTTTGGGATTATTACAGGGTATTTGCGAGTGCCGCGCACCGGGTTGTTATTGCCGTAGAAAAAGTCTGAGTATTCTGCTGTATTGCCGTAGCTGACATTTGGCGCAAACTGGTCAAGTAGCGCATTGATCGCATCATGCAACTGGTAGCCGTCATTGATGCCGATAACTTGACCATTACCGTAGCTTCCTGCTAAGTCGTCAGGGTAGTAGAACCACATTGAAAAATATTGCCACTGCGTTGGGCTGATCGGAAATGGCTTTGCATAGCTGCCCGCCGGTGCTGCCTCTGTAGGCTCTGCAAAGTATTGCCCTGAAAGCCCTACGGCATCCTCAGCGTATTTGCCCCACCTTGTCGGCTCTGCACTTGCTGCGCTGCTAAGGATAATTGTAGGCACATCAGCCTCAGGTATTACGTACCTGTAAGCACTGCCTGAAGGCGCTATATCTTCATCCGGTAACAGCTCGCCTGTAACGCCGTTCAGTTCCTCTACAGGGCTTATCAGCCTGCTGTAAATCTTCACCCTGAAAGGGAATATATCAGGACCGCCGATGCCTACCGGGCGCAAGGGCTTGCCTTTCTCTAAGTCGTTGCCCTCAAATCCCTGACCTGGAAAGATGCCCTCACCGAACGGCAGCACGTCAGACTGATATATGTCTGTGCCTGTGCTTTCATCCCTAATGCGCCACCTGTTGCTGATGCGCTGTAGGCGGTATGCGCCGTCCTGCCTGATGAATAGCCCTGCTAGTACAGGGTCAGATTCGTAAGTACCTGATACGTCAACAGGCATCGTGTCAAAATAAGGCACTATCACCCTGCTGCCAATGCCTGTAATACTGAATTTGTAAGTATCTGTAAGCTCTGTCTCTGTATAGGGTGAACCTGAGCCTGTAGGGCGCAAAACAGGCACCTCAGCGTTTGTGCCATTCACATAGTTATTCACATAGCTGCTGCCTGCAATGTACACCTGTAAGATAGGCTGCAAGGTATATCGCACTGCTGACGTGACAGGTGCAATATCGACAAGGTTATACTCCCTGTTCAGCCCGTCAAGCACCTTTTTTGTCGCGCTATTCGACTGCAAGCTGACAGTAACAAGCCTGTTATCAGCATCGAAGGAGCAGTCCGTCTTTGCGAATTTACCCCTAAAGAACACCTCCTGCGTTGACTGCCCGGGATAGATAACAAAAATTGTCAGGGGTACTTCTGTCTCGATGCTCAGCCCTGCAATCAGGTCGTACTCATCGCGCACAAACGTAAGGCTGCCGGACAGGCTTTCTGTGAAGTGGTTGCGCCCCTGCGCCCGTTCGATAGACTTGCTCAGCTCATCATCGTACACAGGGTGCAGGTTCAACTCCTCACCGTTGATTAGCGCTGCGAACCGATATTCTGCCTTACACCTGCTCATACGTATATCGTCCTTTTGTTGCCCCTACGGCGCACCATGCGCCCCTTTGAATCGGTGTAGTATTGTTCTGCCCCATTCTGCCGGATGGCTGACAGGTGCCCCTCCATGCGCTTGGTATCAACATTCACGCTTTGCGATACGACCGGGACAATTTGTGCCGCCTGCCCCATATAGCTGAACTGCCGATCAAAACTTTGGTTGTTCAGGCTGTCGATAATTGCAGGCAGGACAGACCGGTAACGAGATGTTGCCTTCCTGTTGATAACAGCCATTGCCTCCCCGCGTTCTGCCCGCATCTGTGAGCCATGCCCATCTGTGCCTATGAAGATGTCGTTACCTGATTCGTGACTGCCGCCGTAGTCCAAGAACTCCAAGCCACCGTCACGGAAAATCTTTGTTGCTTGGAAGGCTTTAATTTTGGCGGCTGCAAAAGTGCCGAACATCAATGCAATTGCAGGGATTGCAGCAGGGATCCCTAATTCCTTGTAAATCTTAGATGCTGCCGTTATCAGATTGCTACTTTGCGTTACCGTATCAATAGCGAGCTGTGCGCGTTGTGCGCGTTGCCGCTGTTGCAGGGCTTCCTCCTGTTGCTGTTCTGCTGCCTTCAGTTCTTCCTGTCTTGCTTCGATATTCGCCGCTTGCCCTTGTTCGGCAGCCGTGATCTCTGCCTGCAAAGCCGCCTGCGCTGCCTGTACCTCTCGCTCTGACGCTTGCACAGCAGCCTCAGCAGCCTGTACCCGCGCTTGGGCCAGTTCTCCGATTTTCCCTTTTGCAAAGTCTATGCTGTTTTTCAGTTGTTCCTGTTCTGCATCGCCGATGCCGAGGCGGGCAAATAACCCTTCTTCATCGCTCTGCCCTACTGTGTAATCTATCTCAACCCCTAAGTCCTCATCCCTATCTTGCCCTGCGGCAGGCAGCATTTCAAGCGGCGCAGCCTCTGCCTGCCTGCGCTCCATTACCTCTTTTGTAAGCTCTTTCTCCGCTTCTGCAAGGTCCTGAACAGCCATGCGCCTGTCTCTAATTATTTCCAGGACCCTACCCTCAACAATTTCTGATAGCCCTAACTGCCGCAGTTTTTCGCGCAGGACAACTAAGTTGGATTCATTAATAAGCTCGTTAGCATCTAGCTGTACACCTGTGAACTTCTGTATTGTCGCTATCTGCTCAGCAAAGCTGTCATCAGCAAGTTGCTTTGTCTCTTCAAGGAGTTTTTGCCGCTCTGATGCTGCTACTGTCTCATCAGCTATAATGCGCTCATTAATTGTTTTCTGATTGTCGAAAATATCTAAGAACAGGTCTAGGTCACGTTCAAGCCTGTCCTGTACCAACTCCCTGCGCGTCTTCTCATTCTCCTGCACCGTCAGGGTGTAGTCACGTTCAGCGCCTTTCAGCTCGACAAACGCTTGCAACTGCTGGTCTAGCAAATCCTCAACATCCATGCCCTGCTGCCTGCGCAAAGATATTTCCTTGTTGATTAGGTCTAAATTGCTTTGCGCTATCTGCAATTCAAGTGCTGCCCGTTGTTCGTTAGCATCCCTTGCCGCCTCTGCTGCCTCTTCGCGCTCCTTGAATGAGCGTGTCGTGTCATCCGCAATAATCTGCAAGCGCCCTTCCTCAGTTATAATAGATTGCAGCGCCTTTTCTAACTCCCTGTTCTGCCGGATAGTCTGCCTTCGCGCATCTGCAAGGTCAATATAAGCCTGCGTTTGCCTGAATATTTCTTCGGTAACCTTGTTAACGCTTTCCGCAAAGTCTTCTTGCTGTTCTTTGTCTAAACCTGTACTCATTTGCACAATAGCAGTAGCAGCATCCTGTGCCGCCTGCTGAATGCTCGGTAAGTCTCTGTCCCAAATGCCCTTTAGCCCGCTGCCGACAGCTTCAAACAAGTCGATCAGCCCCTCAAATCGGTTGACGATATTCTCTTTAAGTGCTGCCCAAAGGTCTTCAATAGCCCCGATAGGGTCGTTGAACGCATCCACTGCAATGTCCACAAACTTATCAACAAAGCCGACAAGCACAGACATGGCACCGCTCAGCGCACCGGAGGCTTTCTCCATCAGCCTTGCCCCGCGCTCGGTCTTTGTGAACGCTGCAAACAGCCCTGAGATAGCACCGACAAGCAAGCCAATCACAGCAAGCAAAGGCGTTTTGCTGACCATATCCATCGCCTGCCCGAAGCCTGTGGTTTCCTTGATTGCCTCAACTACCGATTCCTTGTAATTACCGACATTTAGCGCTGTTTTGCCTGTCTCTTTTTGCAGGCGCTTCATCTCTTCGTATATCTCGCGCGTCTTAGTGACCAGCCCCTCGCTTGCCTCTGCTGCTTCGCGCTGTTCTTTTGACATCGCATTAAGGCGCTGTTTGTTCAGGCTGTATTGCGCTGACAGGGCGTTATAGCTGCCTGCTGCCGCCTTCGCTGCCTTAATCTCCAACCTTGTCTGCCGGGTATTTTCTTTGCGCTGCTCCCTAAGCTTTATCAGCTCCGCCTCCTGGTCGCGGTATTCACGGGTGAGCTTCTCTTTTTCTTTCGCCAGCCGGTCGGCTGCTTTTGTCGCTTCAGTAATTTGCTTTTGCCCTGCCTCCTGCGCTACGTTGGCTGTTTTCAGCGTTTTAGCATACTGTGCAGCGACCTTTTGCACCTCCTCTATCTGCTTGCCCAAACGGCCTAGCTCTTCGATAGCGCGGCTTATTGCACCATCGTCAACGTATATATCTGAAGCCTTAATCGGGTTTGCCATTCGCCTGTTGTTATAGGCGAGCATGGGTGAGTTGCTGCAATGTACGAATATTTCAGGATTGCGGCAAATGTTACCTTTTGCGATCTTGCGCTTTGACCTTCTTTTTCACTGCCTCCAAGGCCCTGTAAAACTCAAGCACTGTCATCGTCTTAGGGTCTTTCGGCACATGCTGTGATAAGCCTATGCAAATATCTTCAAAGTTGACTATCGTTTTGGCTTCAACGCCATTAGGCCCCCAATACTGCTGCGGTGCAGTAGTGCTCAACATTTGAGCATCAAGGAAGTCTACTTTTGCCTTATCGACCTGCTGCCCGGCTATCTCCTGAAGGATAAGCGCTGCACGCTCTTTTAGCCTGCTGTACTGCTGCTTGACTTTGCCGGACTCTTTTTGTTGCGGAAAGTAAAGAGCCATCTCATCGTCAAGTTTTTTTTTACATCATTGAGCGCCTGCCGGATAACGCCTACTGTAAGCCCTTTTTTGTTTAGCCTGCTCAATACCTCTTTTGCATCTTCTTCATTATTGACCTGCACTTCTTTGCCGTCAATACTATGGATCAGCGCTGCAAAAGAAAGAAATTCAGGGTTGCTGTGTTCGATCACAAACGCCATGCTCTGCCGCATGTTGTCAAGCTCTTTTACAGCGTTCTCCTGTTGGTTGTGCTTAATGAACTGCCTTACGCGCAGCAGGCGGCGGTCTACATCTTCAATAGTGCCGCCTATGCCGCTATCTATTGCAGCGTAAAGGTTGAAGCGGTGGAAGGTAGTGATAGGCATTGTCTCAATGCTGTCGTGGAGCTTGACGGCATGCCCGTTGATTTTGATAGTGCGCATTAAGGGCAGTTTTGGAAGTAGCGGATATCTAAGTCGACACGCAGCGCACCATAAGGCTTCATCAGGAACTGGCTGTCGATTTCCCAATAGTCATAATCCTGATAGATGCCTGCTGCGGTGTCATGGAACCGGATAGGCTTAATCTGAGCAGTGCTGAAGGCGGTCTGCGCAAAGAAGTCAAGCACATCAGACTTAACGCGCTCTACGGTGCTGCTGCCCCATTCGGTAGGGTACACCTTGCGGTAGTCAAAGAAGAAAACCACTGCTGCCTCTGTCTGCATCTGTGAACGCCCTCGCTGGTAGTCTATTGCATCGCTGCCTCCGCGTTCGATATAGCTGTGGTTTTGCAAGTGTGCATCAGGCAGCAGGTTGATGTACTCCTTGTCGCCTACCTGTACAGCCGGGAAGCGCAAGTCGCGCCCGTCATCGTATCGCTTTACCCTGCGTTCTGCAATCAGGTAGCCATTTGACAGCCAGGCGAAGTGCGCTAACAGCTTTGTGCGCAGCTCGATAGCTACGTTGTCAAGCAAGGCAGGGGTTTGGGGTATATATGCAGGATAGTTGCTTGGGCGGCTCATAGTATTGCTTTTCTGAATGCGTTTTGAATTTTCGGCAGCAATAGGCGGTTAAGCACTGTCAGGCTATCATCAGACAAACCTAATATTGCCGGGCTATACTTGCGTACAAGGTCAGGCGTTTTGGGGTCATTAGCAACAAGCTTAAATTCTGTTGCCTGCCACTGCACGCCTACTGATCGGTGAAAAGCCCCTGTATCTCTAAGCGTCACCCTGTTAGTAGGCTGCCCTGTTTGCGACTTGATGGCTTTTGTGAAGGCGGTATAAGGTGGGGTAATAGCTGCCCCATCTGCACGCTCGCCTTTGTTATACATCTGCTCATCAGTATTCAAGCGCTCAATCGTAGGCTGCTCAGTCTTAGCAACGACAATAACCTGCTTGTCAGCATCGCGCTGCCATCGCTCTAAGGCTTTCGTGATATCGTCGAGGCTTTTTATCATACCGTAGTGTACTTCACCCCTCTCCGCAAGCAGGGCAGGCAATGCTTATCAAGTTGATTCATGTTAACGCTGATCGCCTGCTTTGCTTTTTCTATCCTATGCAAGATGCCCATAGGGCGAGCGCCTTGACTGTCCCCATGCAACTCAAAAAGTATCTGCGATTTGTCTGCTATCGCCTGATTTCGGTTAATGCGCACATTCGGGTTGTATGCCATCTCTCCAAGCAGCGCAGCAGCAACATGTAAGCTAATCAGAGTTTTGAAAAGCTCCTTTTGATCTAAGATGAAATCCGTGTAATCGCATTGCATATTTAGGCGCAAGTTCAGCCCAAGATTACTGTCGTAGTTGTACGCATTGCGGCTAATATCCCACAGTGCGCTGCCGTCTGCATCAACAGAGAACGGCGAAGGTAATACCATCTTAGCACCTGGGATTTGCTGCGAGATTGCTGTGCGCTCAAAGTAATCGTAAGCGCCGTTAATGCTTTGCCCGGTAAGGTCGTCCTGATGATAGACAATATAATGCGCACCGTAGCCGCTGACCTGCCAATTCACTTCCTCCCATTGCACGCCGCCATTGCCTGTGTAGTTGACAGTCGCCGTTTGAACTGCTGCGGTCTTATCGCTGCTGAATAGCTTGATTTCAAGGCTTTGGTTTTGCGTTAGCTGTACGCCTATCTGCTCAATAGTCAGTACTAGGTCACGGCTACGCTTCGGCACTAATTCAATACCTACAAGCCTGCCAAAATTCTGATCTGTGTGCACTTGCCCTGCTGCGGTCTGCCATAGCTGCCTGCGCTCTAACAGGTTTTTTGCTGTGCGCATCGGCAGTTTGTGGTCCAGCCAGTCCGTTACCGCGTTAATGATACCTGCTTCTGTTTTTTCTTGCAGCCAATCTGTGAAGGCTTGCGCTCGTTCGCTTGCATTATCTCCTAACAGCTCAACGTCAGGGGCGATGCTTAGTAGGTTGTCGAACGTCAGGAGCGGGTGCACATCGTTATAGTACAGCCCGCTTGTTGTGCTTGTAAGGCCATGCAACTGCAAGCCGTCAGCGTCACGGTTCTGCCGCCAGCCGATAAGCCCGATAAGCCCGGTTTTTAGTGTGCTTGCTGTGTACATGCCTGTTATTTTGAAAGCACCTGCCTGTTACGGCAGGTGCAGAATTATCCAAAACTATGAACAACGATGCTACTGTGCGATGGTACTAATCACCGGGCGTATAGTCGTCAATTGCGTGCTCGAAGGCGCAATGGCAAGCACTCTGATTTTGCCGCCGTTGATATTCCCAGAATGAATCAGGCTTGTATCGCTTGCGCTGCTTACAGTGTGCAACGTGGCGTACTCTGTGCCGTTCGGGTTGAGTGCAGCTTGCAAGTAGTAGGTGTAATTGCCTGTGCCTGTTTCTACGGACGTATTAACTTGCACGTCATAGTCAACTGCAATGCTGTAGCTTCCGAGGTCGAAAATGGCAGTATCAAGGCTTGAAGATGTTTCCAGGGTGTCCTCAGTGATTGCGCGGACTGTGCGCGGTGAAAACTGAGCGCCTACCTGTTCAGGCTCAGGCGCTGGTGCTGCCTGCGGTTGCTGACATCCAAATACCGTCATCGCAAGCAGGGCTATAATAAGAATATGGATTTTCATGGCTTGAAAATTATAAAGGTTGAAAAAGGCTAGGTGGCAGCCTTTGCCACACACCTAGCGGAACACTCACCTATGCTCGCCCTTTCGGGTTTGCTTAGCTTGTTGCGATGTCGAACTTGATGATCGGCGTTGGGATGGTCGTTGCATCGCTGTTGTAAGGCGTAAGGAACGCAATATCAATAGCGAAGTCAAAGGCCTGCTCATACGTCCGCGTCAGCCCGGTAGTGCCTGCGTGAAGGCCGGAAGCGTCCACCGCGTTTTCGTAGTAGTAGGTTCCGAACGTCAGGTCCAGTCCAGGCACAAGCACCGTGCCCCACTCATGCCCATCCGCCAGACGTGTAGATGCCAGAGAGTCAGGTTCAACACGGGTAACGATACCGAGCTGCCCGTCAGCAACGGCAAAGCCTGTCGCTTTTTTGCCTGCTGCATTGCTGATGCCGTTCGTGAAGTGCATCGTCTTGTTCATGAACTGTAAGGTCTTGTCCTCTTGGTTCATCTCGCCGAAGCCTTCCATGCGGAGCATAATGCTGTGGAATCCGGGGTTGCCGATAACGTCCATCGTCATGCCGTAGTAGTCGTTAGACATCATCATCGGGTCGAGGTCAGACAGGATATAGCTGTCCTTTAGGCTGGCAGCGGTTTCGCTCACTACGTTGCCTGCAAAGGTGTGCCCGCCTGTCACATCGCCAATCACCTGCGTTTTTTGCGCATCCAACTGCGTGACGGCCAGCCCTTCGAGCGTGCTCATCATCTTGACGATCATCGCCTCGAACTTCTTGTTGAAGTCCTGCTGGTAAGTCACATCGTTGTTGAAATGCTGCTGCGGGTACATCTTGAAGCCATACGCCAAAGTCGTAAAGCTGATGGTGTACAGCGCAGAAGTGTTCTCATCGGCTNCAATCGTCAGCGGGCGGGTGCTNCGNATGGTNACGTCCTTGTAGTTGATNGCNGGCAGCTTGACNGTGTTNCCNAAGCTGCGGCGNACCTTNTCAATCAGGTCGGCNGTCAGCCAGGTAGATGGCGCATCGCTTTGGCGCTTGAACGTATCAAANGCACCTGCGCGNGTAACGCGGAACTCGTTNTTGTCAAATTCTGGCGATTGGGCGCGGAACTCAAGAGCCAGAGTGTTNACTAAACTCATGGTTTGTTAATTTTGAACTGCGCTGGCTCGTTCGCGCTCAATGTGAAAAATAAAGTTATCGGAGCGGCAAGTCGTCTACCTGCATTTCAGAGTAAGCCTCCTTCATGCGGGCGTGGTACTCGTCGCTATCAGCAGCGATGCCNTCAGCCATCAGGCTTTGCCGGATCATGTCTGTGGCTTCGCTTTTTGTGCGTGGCGTACCTGCAATGGCGACACTTTTGCCNTGTCGGCCCTCGCCGTTAGTCTTCGTGCCTGTGCCTCCTTTGGCATCGTCTGCAAGTACATCCTTAATCTGTTGCAGGAATAACTCCTGCGGTTTATACGGCTCCTGCANGTTCTTCGGGTTGGTGACGATATTCCCCTGATCGTCACGGAAGATAGGGATGCGGTTGCCGTCTTTTTCAATCCAATCGCGCTTATACTGTGACAGCACCTGCTCTTTGGCTGTCTTGATGTACGTTTCGCGGATGGTATCAGGTATCTCAGCCTTGAACTTTACGCCTGCTAGGGCGCTATCAATGTGGCGCTCAAACTCGAAACGGTCAAGCTTATCGCGCTCCTGTTCAATCTGCTGCTTGTACTCATTTTCTTTCTCCTGCACTTGGCTTTTTAGGGCAGCCAACTGCGTGTCGCGGTCTTTGATCTGCTGTTCCAACTTTTCAATCCTGCCGGACAGCATACCGGATTTATCACCGCTTTTGAGCTGCTCTTCAAGCACCGTTTTTTCGCCTTTCAGCTTATTTAGCGCCTGCTCGTATTCGCTTGCTTTACTTGCTTTCTCTTTTGCCTCAGTAAGCGTCTGTTTCAGCAGCTCCCAGGATTTCACCTCACGCGGCTTATCAACGCCGAACACTTCTTTCAAGTCAGCATCCAGCCTGTCCCACATTTCGCGGGTTTTGTTGGCTATCGCCTCGCTCAATACCTGCTGTTCATCGTTTGCGCTGAGCGTTGCAATTGCTTTCACCTGCTCATCGGTAAGGCTTTGCAGCGCTGCTTGTTGTTTGATTTTGTCCTCTGTCAATGGCATCGTCTATAGTTTTGGTTATGNTTTGCGGGTAGCTCCGAAAATGTCAATATCTTCAAGCGCCTTTGCGCCTTGGGGCAGGTGCAGCACAGCGTGTACTACATAGCCCTGCGCCCGGTGATAGCGCCCGAAGTTGTCCCATGCCTTCGGGTCGAATTTTTGAATGCGCGGGCGGCTGTCCTTCTTGGGCGGCGTGCTATTGTCATAGGTCGGCACCTCAATCAGCGCATGAACAAAGCCTTTTTCATCGTCGTCAGGCGTGTACTCAATGCCTGACAGGTCAGCACCGTTTGCGTCTACCCTGTTTGCAAGCACATCAGCGAGCAGGGTATTGGCAGGCTCATCGCTAAAGGGCAGCGGCTCGTCCTGCGCTTTCAGGGCTTCAATATCTTTTTGCACTGTTGCAGGCTTGACGCTGAACTCATCGCACACATGGGCAATGACATCCTCTTCGCTCATGCCTGTTAGCAGCAGCTCGTCTACCCGGTTAAAACGTTCGTCTTTCTTACTCATCGTTTTGGTTTTGTGCCGCTGCAATCACAGGGCGTTGAATATAACTGTTAAGCACATCAGTAATGCGCTGTATTTTGCTTGCATATTCGATGTTTTCACCGAATTGGATAACGCTTGTATTCTCGCGCTCAAAACGTGCAATCAATGTGCTGAAGTTCATTTTCAGCATATACGGTTCGTACTCAATCTCCCCATTTTGGTACATCGCCTGCACCTGATTCTTGTCAAGGTGCC
>JGI10211J34971_10002847_pt1 | contig 13962 bp, 14 predicted proteins | sample Etolagsediment_FD_34971 | JGI IMG/M metagenome (IMG submission 34971) | reverse complement strand
GTGGTGGCTTCACCCCGAGTATCGGTTTAACCACGCCGCGTTCATCCCGCGGCTGATGACTCCCGCCGATCTGACCGATGTCGGATTCCGGTGCCGTTCGGTATTCAACTCGCCCGGTTCAATCATCCGCCGCGCCCTCGATCTGAAGACCAACATGCGCTCGCTGTTGAAATTCGGTATCTATGCACTCTACGCACCCCTTTTTCGCCGGGAAACGTTCAAGAAGCAGGGAATGCGTTTCGGGTTGAACGATGATCATTGAATTCGGCATTGCGGGTCCGAACGACGATGCTGCCATCCGCCGGCTGCTCGCGGAAAACCCGATGCCCGGTGCGGTTACCGTCTCCTTTGAGCGGGAGCCCGACTATTTCCTCGGGCACGGAGTACCCGGCGATCGGTGTATCACGGTAAAGGCGGTTGACGCCGAGGACGGGAATCTCGCCGGGATCGTATCTCTGGCTTCCGGCGAGCGCTTCGTGGGCGGTANACCTCGACCGGTCGGGTACGTGGGAGGACTGCGGGTAGACNNGCGGTACCGCGGGGCGGGGATTCCATTGCGCGCGATGAGGTACCTGCGGGAGTTGGTGAGCGGCGTGAATGGCGCGGACAACTCGGGAGAACGGTGGCCCGATGTCTGGTTCTCCGTACTCGCCGACGAGAACGGTGACGCGGTCAGAATTTTCACTTCCCGTCCTCGTCCGTCGTTCCCGGAACTGGTGAGGGTGGCGCGAATTCGCACGCTGGGGATTCTCACCCGGCGCAACGCATTATGGAGCCGTGATTTATCCCGACTTCCGTACACAGGCTCCCGGACACGCCCTTTTTTGCGCGCCGGCGGCCCTGAGGACCTCCCCGCAATAGCCGGTTTCCTCCGCGATCACGCGCCAGACCGCGAGTTTTTTCCCGTCTACCGTGCGGATCACTTTTCCGGCGACACGCGCACACCGGGGTTCTTGCCCAGGGACTTCCTGCTCGCTTTTGACGGAAACGAAATCGTCGGCGTATGCGGAGTCTGGGACCAGTCAGGCTTCAAGCAGACTGTCGTTCACGGATACCGCGGCAGGTTGGCCCGCTTACGGCCGCTGTTCAATACGATGGCGCCGGTGGTTGGAATGAAGCGACTGCCCGGACCCGGCGAACGCCTCGACTCGGTGACGCTCTGTTTCGTTGCGATTAAAAATGACGACCGGCGCGTCTTTCGGGCGTTGTTACGCCGTGCGGTGCATGACGCGTACGCTGCCGGAAAGCCGTACCTGCTTGCGGGATTCTGCGAGGGCGACCCGCTGCTTCGCGTTGCGAGCCGATTCCGCCATATCGGTTACCGGAGCACGATGTACGCATTCACGTTTGACCAAACGCGGGAACCGGACGCCTTTGACCGGCGGAAGATTCCGTACGTGGAGATTGCAGCTCTGTGAACGAGAAAACGGGCCGACAGTTGACCGGGCTGGAAGCCACCGGCATCGTCGTTGGAGCGGGTGTCGGCGGCGGCGTCATGGCTGTGCCGTTTCTTGCCGCTCAAACGGGGCTTCTGGCGTTTTTCCCGATCGTCGTCGCGGCGTTCGCGCTCAACGTGTTGCTGAACCTCATGTTGACCGAAGTCCTGCTCAGGGACGGAGGCGATCTGCAGATCGTCGAACTTATCCGGAAGTATCTTTTTCGTGGCACCGTCGGCGGGTTTTTCGTTTGGATGCTCTTCGGCGTTCTGACGCTGTCTTTTGTTGCAAGTCTTACCGCGTACGTGGTTGGTGCCGGAGACGTTCTGTCGGGGCTTACGACTATTCCGGCGATGTTCTCCCGCCTTCTGGTGTACGCATTTTCTGCGATAGTGGTTTTTTTCGGAATCAAGGGGGTGGGACTCTCCGAGAAGGTCGGATTGATCGTAATCCTTGCGTTTTCCGTGGTAATCGGCGTCGGATCGATCGGTGAATGGAGCTTCTCGGTTGGCCGGGGCGGTGTCGGCCAGAGGAGTGCGGACTGGAAAGAGACGCTCGCACTCTACGGAATTGTCATGTACAGCCTCAACGCCGCGTTCGCGATACCACAGGCGGTTTGCGGGCTGGGCAGGAATCCGGTCCGAAGTGTTCGCGCGGTGGTCGGCGGTACGGCAATTACCGCGGGACTCGTCACCCTGGTGACGGTCACGGCGATTGCCGTATCGCGTCCGGGAATCTCCCGTGCGGTGACGGAAGTTGCGGTTATCGGCATTGGAGCTGCAACGGGCCCCCTCGTTGCCGTTGCCGGGTCACTGTTTGTCATTTTCGCGATGGTTACAACCTACTGGTCGGTTTCGCTCGCTCTGTCCGACATCATTTCGCAACGGCTCCGCCTGGGCGCGCGCATTTCCTGGCTCATCGCTACCGCCCCGACGCTTGGTCTCATCGCGTTTAACCTGTTCGGATTTGTGGAATCGATGCAAATTGCCGGTGGCATCGTCGCACTGGTTATCGTCGCCGTGACGGTTCCCCTGTACGTGCGGGTAAAGAGCGAGGGCGCCGTTACGGATCCGGGGTGGACGCTGGGACGCCTCGCGTCTCCGGTCATCCTGGCGATCTTTATTGTCGGGATGGTGCTGATGGCGCTCGGTTCAAGTATCGGGGCGTTCTAATCAGCACCGCTGCGAACAGGTCAGAACGTGGCTTCCCAGCGGGTATCCCGATAATCGCTCGATCGCGGCGCACTTTACCCGGAACAGAAAGGCGATATTTGCCTCGGCGTGCTCGTTGAGTGACTCGTAGTTTCCCTGGCCTTTCGCGATAATCAGATCTGCCGCGGCAAAGTGTTCCCTGAACTCGCCGGAACACTGGTCGAGTTCGGTGCCGGGGACGGCTGCTCCGTTGGAGATTACCGGCACCAGGTCGGTAATCCCGGCGAACTGGGCGTCTTCGATCGTGGCGTCGTTAATGACCGGCGCACCGCGTACCGCTACCGTCGTCCGGTCCAGGGGAAGGCGCTCGATGAGCAGCTTGTCCAGAACGATCTCACCGGTATTGTCGGCGAGGTAGAGGATACGTTTTGCCTTCGCGAGGTGTTGCCTGAACCGCGTCAGGTCACCCAGCAGCGGCGTCTCAACCGCCTGCGTAAACGCTTCCCGCAGGTGCGACTCGTCGATATCCGCGGTCACGCCGAAGTCGACGACATTTCCGGCGATCGCCAGATGAAGCGCCTGTTCCAGCGGGTCTTTCGCCTGGGCAACCGTCTGTGCAAGCGCGGGCAGCAGACCCATTGCCAGCTGGTTGAAATGATCCTTCTGCTTCTTGTACGGGTCGGCTACCCCCAGCAGCTCCCGGATCTTCCGGTGCATCTCCGCCCCGATTGCCGGTGGTGACTGGTCAAACGAGAGCGTCTCCAGGTACCGCAAACCATCGCGCAAAATCGTTTCATGAACGGCCGGGTCATCCGACGCAATACGCGCCGCTTCCAGCGTCTGCCGTACCAGGCAGGGGATACAATCGAGAGTAAGGTGCATAGGCTCCGAGCATACTCGTAAATGCGCCCGGAATTCAACGTCGCCCCCTGTCCCGAAGTTTGATACAATACGGTTCATGGCAGAAAACACGTTGAAGAAAGAGATGGTTCGGTCAAACTGGAGCGGCCAGGAATCGTATGATCTGGTCATTATCGGTGCCGGAAACAGTGGCATGTCCACCGGCCTTCTACGGCAGAAAAATCCGGGCGCAGGGAAAATCCTGATAATCGAGAAGGAGCCGTTCCCGGGCGGGTACATAACCGCGTATCGTCGAGGCGGGTACGTATTTGAGACCACCCAGCTCTTCCCCGACGTCGTCCCGATTATCGAGTACCTCGGACTCGACCTCAAACTGAAAGAATATACCGGAGACTTCATGCGGCGGATCATCGTTCATGGTGATACGGTCAAGGAGTACCACCTTCCCGCCGGCGCAAAAAATCTGACTGCCTATCTGACCGGCAAATTTCCCCGTGACGCCGAAAAAATCGAGCGGTTTATGGCGTATTCAGTGAAGCTCTTTGCCCAGGTGCGAAAACTCAAGGCGCTGTCCACCCTCAAAGACAAGCTCCTGACGCCGCTTGTGGCGCCGCTTGTCGTAGCCAATCTGAACCGGACCTACGCCGGTATGCTGGACAAGTTCGGTATTACCGATCCGGACCTTCGGGAGCTCATGGAGACCTTTACCTCCTTCTCCGGCGTACCACCGGGACGCGCCTCGTCAATTCTGACAACCGGCGCAATGCTCTCGTCAATCAGTCGCTGTTTTCGGCCGTACGGCCATTTTGACGAGTTTCCGGCGGCAATGGCGTCGCTCTTTCAGGAGCGTGGCGGCGAAATGCTCTTCAACACCACGGTCCAGAAGATTGTGGTGGAAGGCGGTGTAGCGACGGGCGTGCGGATTTCCGGCGCGGGCGCAGGTCTTCCCGGCAGTGCAAACGGGGCCGGCGAGCCGCGGACCATTCGCGCCAAAGCTGTCGTCACCACCGTTGATCCGATGCTGGCGATGCACGGACTGGTAGGCGATGAGAACCTGCCGCCCGAGTACATCGAGCGGCTGAGCGGCATCGTCATGTCACCATCTTCGTTGAACGTCGCGCTTGGACTCGACGATGGAATCGACATGAGCGCACTCGACCTCGACTATCCCTATAACGTGATTTCCACCGAGCTGGGAACAACCGACCGGCTTTTTGAGTCATTCCTTGCCGGGGAGAACGGCTTCAGCGAATCGAGCTTTCATCTGGGTGTGATCTGTCCGTCACTGACTACCGGCGGGAAGAACACCCTCACCATCCGGGCGGTCCCGTTTGCTCCCCAACCGTGGATCGAATGGCGGAAAAACGACCGGGAGCGGTATACCGCGGAAAAAGAGAAGTGGGGCGAGTTTTTCGTCGGGCTGGTTGAGCGCTACCTCATTCCCGGTTTGCGCGACCATATCGAAGTGATGGACGTTGCCACACCGGCGACGTACGCGCGCTACTCCGGATCACCCACGGGCAGTATCTACGATATGGCGTCGCTGGTTACCCAGTTCGGACCAAAGCGCCTGTCCATGAAAACGCCGATCGAGAATCTGTACCAGCCCAAGTTTTCACACGGGATCTACGGGACGATGATGGGCGCCGTTCAGATGGTGGATCTGATGTCGAACCGTGAGTTCAACGGTGGGAACTCGTTGTTTAATCCGCGGGAAATCTAACCGGAAAGCGGGAACTCAACCGTACAACCGGCGCGTCCGGCGTCCGCAGAGAGGAACCAATAGGCAAGCGGCCTGGTAATCGCCATCGCGACAATGATACCGATGAACTGCGCAGTTTCATCCGTTTTCATGACGCGGAAAATCCGTGACTTCTCCCTGGTTCAATTCCCGGATGCGCGCCGCCGCTTGAGCATCCTGGGAATGAGGAAGAGCATGAGACCCGTTATCACGAGTCCCAGCATGATCAGCTGCTGAATCATTTCAACGGATGCCGGCAACGATGCGCCGGTCCGGCGGCCGGCGATTTTCATGGCGATCATGAGGGGGACGAGGGCTACCGTCGGGATGGCGAGCCAGCGATGGATTTTCCGTGCAAGTCCGTAAAGGGATTTCATTCTGCGTTCTCCTTTGTATTGAGTATGCGCGCAAAAAGCGCCTGCATCTGCGTGTGCTCATCTTCAGTTAGTGAACCGAACAGTCTGTGTGCCTTGGTTCTTCGGAACGCTCTCAGGCCGGCTGCAAGTGTAGACCCCGCTGTGGTGAGATAGATGTTGAACGCACGACCGTCACGCGCATCCCCTTCGCGCCGACAGAATCCATCATTCTCCAGCTTACTGATGGTGATGCTGACCGTAGGTTTTGAGAGCTTCAGGTCATCCGCGATGTTCTGGATGCGACACCCCCGATGTTCACTCAGGTATTCGACCACCAGGATTGAGCCGGGGGAGAGGTGTTCAGCTCCCGGGGGTTTTTCCACCGGGTCAAGGCTGTGCATGAGATCGATCGTGGCGATGAACAGGTCAGTGGTCCGGTCCGGTATTCGGCTCATAGTTAGTTAGTTAAACTAACTATATGTGAAGCCGACAAACGTTTCAAGGACTATCCGGGCGCTGAGTCGCACGATTTCTCGGCGTACAACGTATGTCACCGGGGATCCGACACGAGCATAAATCGCGATTTTTCGGTATACTCGGAGGCATGATGTTCTCAAAGGTGCGCGCTTCGCTCACCCTGGACGGCGCCCGGCGGGCAATCGTGTATTCGCAATTGGATCGCACGAACCTCACACGGATGACGTCGGTAATGTGGATTGGACCGCTGGTCAGCCTGGCACATATCATCCTCTTTGCGGCAGGACTCCCCGGGTCTGTCGGGACGGAGCGGGTGTGGCGGTCGGCGATTCTCATCAGTCATACCGTACTTATGGCGCTGATTCTTGGAGCCGGGTTTGGTGCGCGAGGAGCCGATCGTGCGACCCGACTCTCGACCCACGTCCTGTACTGCGGGCTTCTTATTCTGGGCGCTGGTATTGCCGTCGCGGATCAATTGGTTACCACGGCTATAACGCCTTTCGTCATTGTCAACGTTCTTGTTCCGCTCCTGTTCGTCGTGAATTTCTTTCATGCGGTGGTTTACCACCTCGTCGCGTATAGTGTTTTCGTGGTTGGTGTCGTCATCGTGCAAGCCGACGGAAACGCAGTATTGTCCGGGCAAGTCAACGGCCTTACCGTCGCGTCGGTGGGGGTATTGCTCGCGTACATCATGTGGAACAGCGCGAAAACGCGTATTCTGCAGCAACACCGGATCGATACACAGACACGTGCGCTGGAGGAAGCCGGCGCGGCCAAGGACCGGCTCTTTGCGATCATCGCGCACGATTTGCGTGGCCCCATTGGCGGATTTGCCGGGTTGACCGCGATGTTGGCGGCCGAAGACGATACCCTCTCGTCGGATGAACGGATCTCCTGGACGGCGGTACTGAGCCGGTCGGCACAAGCCTTGAACGATATGCTCGAGAACCTTCTATCCTGGGCGAAAGCGCAGCAGGGCATGCTGCACTATTCGCCGGAGGATGTCGATGTGAACGAGACGCTCCGGAAGTTGTACGATGCGTTTGCGCCGATTGCCGTCCGCAAACGTATTTCGCTCAACGTCGACTGCGCTTCCGGGCTTACCGTCGTTGCGGATCCGCACTTGCTGGCCGCGGTCCTCAGGAATCTGGTATCCAACAGCTTGAAATTCACGCCCCCCGGCGGAACGGTCACTCTTCGGGCGCAACGGAAGGAATCCGGTGTGGAGTTCGAGTGTATTGATACCGGCATTGGAATTACCGACGAGATTCGAGAGCAGTTGCTTCAGCTGGATCGCAAGGCCGTGCGCCCGGGAACCGACGGTGAATCGAGCGGGGGGCTCGGCCTGCTTTTATCCCGTGACTACGTCCAACGCCTTGGCGGTAAACTGGACTTTACGAGCACGCCCGGGGTTGAGACCCGATTCCGGTTTACCGTTCCGGACGCAGAAATTTCTGACGCTCGTACCGAAAACCATGAGTGACACCCCTCGAGACTCCTATCCCCCCAGATACGCCTTCTTCACCCTCTCGTCGTTCCGCAGTTCTTCCGAGGAGCCCTCGGCGATGATTTCCCCCGTTTCAAGGACGTAACCCCGGCTCGCGAAGTCCAGTGCGATCTTGGCGTTCTGCTCGACCACGAGGATTGTGGTGTGCTGGGTCTTGTTGATCTTTCGGAGAGCCCGGAACATATCGTACATCAGCACCGGCGCCAGTCCCATGGACGGCTCGTCGAGCATAATAAAAGAGCTGCCGGTCATCAGAGCACGACCAACGGCCAGCATCTGCTGTTCGCCGCCGCTGAGCGACTCGCTTCGTTGTTTGCGACGTTCCTTGAGTCGGGGAAAGAGGGAATAGACCATCTCCATAGTTTCCTGGATTTCGCCGGTCTCTTCTTTCCGCGCGTACGTAGCCAATCGTAGATTCTCGGCTACGGTCAGATTGCCGAAAATATGACGGCCTTCGGGCACCAGAGAGAGCATTTTTCGCTGTACAAGTTCATGCGGTTCCGTCGCAAGAATACTCTCGCCGTTGTAGAGAATGTCCCCCCCCGAAACGGTTGGCGCTTCGGGACGGGGAAGCCGTGCGAGGGACATCAGCGTCGAGGTTTTCCCGGCGCCGTTGGACCCGATAAGCGTAACGATTTCTCCTTGATCCACATGGAACGAAACGCCGTGCAGAGCTTCGATGGCTCCGTAGTGGACGACCAGGTTTTTCACTTCAAGCAACATCAGATTTCTCCCTCGCCAAGATAGGCTTTGATGACGGCAGGATTGCTCCGTACCTCGTCGGGGGTTCCGGTCATCAGCTCCTTGCCAAAGTCAACGACCTTGATCGTGCTGCAGAGGGTCATGATCACCTGCATCTGGTGCTCAATCATCCAGATCGTCAGGTTGAAATTCTCTTTGATCCAGCGGATGTAATGGATGAGCTCCGTTACGTCGGCCGAGCTCAATCCCGCCGCGGGTTCGTCGAGCATCAGCAGATCAGGTTTCAATGACAGCGCCCGGGCTATCTCGACACGCCGCTCCACACCGTATGAGAGGTTCTTTGGCATTTCGTACGCCAGATCGGCCAGCTGGAACTCCTCAAGCAGTTCCCATGCCGCCCTTTCCAGTTCCTTCTCGCGCTCTTTAAACTTCTTGTTGTGCAGGAACGCGTCCCAGAGTCCGTAACCCAGTCGGTAATGCTGGGCGATCTTGATGTTGTCCAGAACGGTCATGTCCGACCAGAGCCGGATGTTCTGGAAGGTCCGGCCAATCTGGCGTGAGGCGATCTGATGGGGTTTCAAGCCGTTGAGACGTTCGCCCTTGTAAAGGATGTCGCCTTCGCTGGGAACGTAGAAACCACTTACCAGGTTGAAGACGGTCGTCTTCCCGGCGCCGTTGGGTCCGATGAGTCCAACGATCTCGCCCTTTTTGACATCGAAATTCAAATCGGAAACCGCAGTCAGGCCTCCGAAGCGGTGCGTCAGGTCCTTGATCTGAAGTATGGTCTCAGCCATTGGGTACGTCCTCGTCAGATTCGGAAGAGATTTCTTCCGTTCCCCTGCTCCCCGTTCAGGAACCACTTGAGCTTCGGGAAGACGTCGGTGAGTTCCCGGTTTCCCAGCAACCCCTCGGGTCTGAATTGCATCAGGAGAATGAGCATCAGCGGAATAAGAACCCACTTGAGGATCTGGAGCGGTCGAAGGAGTTCGAGCATCAGCGTGAAGATTACCGCNGAGAGTACTGATCCGCTCAATGAACCCATTCCGCCAAGATATACCATCACCAGCCCCTCGGTGGACTTGAAGATGTTGAATGACGCGGGATTCACGAAGCCCATCACATGGGCGAACAGTCCTCCGGCGACACCCGCCAGCCCCGCGGAAAAGAGGAAGGCAACGATCTTCATGTGATTTGTGTTCACGCTCATGATTTCCGACGCGACCTCATCGTACCGGATGGACGTGATCCCCTTCCCGAAGGTCGAGCTCATGAGCCGCCGGATGAGAATAATGGTGAGGGCCACAAAGATAAAGATCCAGATCAACATGTACGGCAGATCGATGACACCCTCCATGGCGGTGAGCGTCTTCTTCATTCCCATGAAGCCGCGTGATCCGCCCACCGCTTCGATGTTGTTGATCAGGGTGACGATGATGAAGTTCGCCGCGATGGTGATGATTGCCAGATAATCGTCACGGGTCTTGAACGACGGAATGGCCACGAGGAGTCCGAAGACGGCTGCAACTACCCCCCCGGCGATGATAACCAGAGGAAAGAGAAATACCGCGGATCCCGGTGGAAGCAGCGCTTCTCCGGTGAAATCATTGGGCGTGAAGAGGATTACCGAGAGCACCGACGAGACGTAGGCTCCGACGGCCATGAATCCGCCGTGACCGCAGGTAAACTCTCCCATGTAGCCGTTTACGATGTTCAGGCTCGTGGAAAAGATGATATTGATGCCGATGAACATGAGCACCGACTGAATATACTTGTTGATGACCCCGCCCATCGTCAGGCCAAGGATCAGCAGGAAGAGTCCCAGGACGATCAGCGGTCCGGTTGGAAGGCGCAGTTTGCGCTTCGCGAGTGCGGTTGTTTCTGTCATACGCGCCTCCTATATTTTGGTGCTCTTGGCGATGCCGAAGAAACCGGTTGGCTTCAAGGTCAGAATGACGAGTAGAATTACGAAAGAAATCAAGTCCTTGTAGCTCGACGGAAAGAAGGTGATGACGAAGATTTCGATGAATCCCAGCAGGAATCCGCCGATGAAGGCTCCCTTGATCTCTCCGATACCGCCAACGACGGCCGCAATGAAGGCCTTCCAGCCGATTATCATACCCATGTAGGGGTTGAGCACCGGATACGAGAGACCGAAGAGCATTCCGGCTACGGCAGCCAGAGACGAACCGAGAACAAACGTGACGACGATGATTCGGTTGACAGGGATGCCCATCAGGGGAATGGCAAACTTGTCGTACGAGATTGCCCTCATGGCCATACCGATCTTCGTCTTTGTGACGAAAAATTGAAGGAACGCGAAAACGATCAGGGAAGCTACGATGACAAGGATCCGCAGATTCGTCAGATGGATTCCGGCGAACTCGATAATGTGCTTGTCGATTATCTCAGGGAAGCGCAGCGCGCTGGCGCCGAGGACCGCCAGGTTCCCGTTCTCAAGGATGAACCCGACCATCAGGGCGGTGATCACCACGTAGAGCCGGTGTGCACCCTTGGTTCTCAGCGGCCGGTAGGCAACCCTCTCGATAAAGACGCCCAGGCCCGCCGTGAGAGCCATGGTAGCAACGAGCGTCAGGCCAAAGACGACGGCGTCGGGCAGCGGCAGCGCCAGACCCAGGATAGCCGTTCCTATAAAGAACGCGAAGTAACTGGCCATCATGAAGATGTCCCCATGGGCGAAGTTGATGAGCCTGAGTACGCCGTAGACCAGGCAGTACCCGAGAGCGATCATCGAATAGAAGCTTCCCCACTGGAGACCGTTGAAGATGTTCTGGAGCAGTGTTTGCATAAATCTCTTTCTCTATCAGGTTCCGGACATAACAGGAGGCCGCCCGAGCGGCCTCCCGACGATTATACCAGCAAGTAGTGACCTCAGGGACTCAAGGTCTTGACGAATTCGAACTCGCCGGCGCTGTTCACCTGAACGACGACTGCATCCTTGATGGGATCTCCATCGAGAGTGAACGTCATGTTTCCGGTGATTCCGGGATAATTGGAAATAGCGGCGATAGAATCCTTGATAGCGGTCCGGTCGGCTGCGAGGTCTCCGGTGATTCCGGCATCCTGGATGGCGGTCAGAACGATGTTGATCGCGTCGTAGGTGAGGGCGCCGACGTCGTCGGGCGTGTAACCGTAAGCCGCTTCATANGCATCGATGAANTCCTTCGTCTCGCCGGTNGCGCCCGCGGCGGCATAGTGGGTGGTGAAGTAGTAGCCTTCAACCGCGCCGTCGGANAGTTTCCAGAGGTCCGCGGATCCCCATGCGTCGGCGCCGAAAACCACGCCGTCCCAGCCCAATTCCTGTGCCTGGGGAACGATGAGACCGACAAAGTTGTAGTANACGGGNAGATAGAGCATCTCGGCGCCGCTGGCGATGATCTTCGTCAGCTGNACGGAGAAGTCCTGGTCCTTCTGTCCGAAACTTTCGAAAGCCACCACGGAACCGGCTCCGTTGGTTTCTTCCCAGGCGCCTTTGAACAGCTCAGCCAGAGTCTTGGAATAGTCTGACTCCAGATTGTAGAGGACGGCACAGGTTTCGACGTCAAACTGCTCTTCCGCGAACTTGACGGCTACCGGAGCCTGGAATGGGTCCAGGAAGCACGCGCGGAACACGTAGGGTCGGTCCAGCGTGGTATTGGGGTTGGTGGACCAGGGGCTGATCAGGGGAACGCCGCTTTCTTCAGCGACGCCACCGGCCGGGATAGCCTGGCTGGAACCGTCGGGTCCGACTATGGCCAATACCTCGTCCTGCTCGATAAGCTTATACGCAGCGGTAACGGCGGTATCGGGCTTGAACGCGTTGTCTTCATAAATGAACTCGAGCATGTAGCGCTCACCGTCTACAAGAAGACCACCTTCGCCGTTGATTCGTTCTTTCACGAGTTCGGCGGCATATTTGGATCCTTCACCCACTTTCGGGCTGTCACCGGTCAAGGGAATGTTGAATCCGATTTTAATGGTATTCTCTGCACTTCCGCCGGCAAACAGGCCGGAGACGACGAGAGACAACACAGCGACGACGACCAGAAGTCGTTTTCTTCCATTCATTGAGCGTCCTCCATATAGAAAAATGATTATGTTGCATACTACAACGACTTTTGGTCAGCGTCAAAGAGAAAAGCGATTTTTCCAATGACGGCCCGGCGGACCTCACCATCGACCGGGTGAACGATTCATTCGAGTTCTATGCCATGTACCAGAGCAGGAAGGTGGCTGGATTCGAGCATCGACTGACGGCAGATCCGATACGTACGACATCGGGTAGCCGGAGGACGATGCGCATCAGCACTGACGATCTTGGTGTACTCGGATCGGCCCGTTTTCCCGTATACTCCATACAGGCAGTGACACTCTGTTGTATTCCTGTTGTAACCCGCCGGCCGGGTGAGCAAAGAAAAGCCTTCCTCAATTGAGGAAGGCCGTAGTCCTTTTCAGTATAATGAAATAAAACTGCCCGAGAGAAGACTTGAACTTCCACGACCTTGCGGCCACCAGACCCTGAACCTGGCGCGTCTACCAATTCCGCCACTCGGGCATTTGTGAAAATGGATGATATCGGGTGGGCGTGCCGATGTCAAGCGCCCGCGTTGAGCATCAGGCGATCTGCACGCGAATAGGCGTTGAGGCGCCCGTCCCGAACGAAACCGCACAGGGTAATTCCCCGGGTCCGGGCAACATCGATTGCGCTCGCGGTGGGGGCGGAGACGGAAGCGCATATCTGCGCGTTGATCGCCGTACTTCGTTCTACGATATCCCCGGATATTCGGCACGAGAGCGCGATGATCCCGGGCCACGGGTAGACGCCGCCGGAAAGGAGTCTGCCGACTACCCGGTCTATCGCGCTGTGACGACTGATGTCCTCCGCCCAGATGTTGGTTGAACCGGATACGTACATTGCCACGTGAACGCCACCGGTCTCGGCGCGAACCGTCGAGATTTTCTGGAGTGTTTCCGCCGCCTCCAGTATGGCGCGCACCGGGATCAACGGCCACGCTACGGGTTCCTGCGGGTTCGGCGGGTTCGGCGGGTCCGGCGGCGGGCTTGAATGTTTGGCCGTCAACGCACCGGCGGAGCGGTATGGTCGCTCCCGCGCGGTAACCGAACGCGCTCCGCGTACCGTTACCCGAAGCGTGTGAGGATGGTTTCCCGAAGCAATTGTGATTTGCGCCGGCAGAACGCCGTAGATGCGAAAGAGCGCTCCATATACCAGCGGGGTCAGGTCCGTCGGCGAAGCGAGGAGCTCTATACGGGTCGTTCCTGACCCGTCGGGAAAAGCGGTTTCCGGCGCGACGATTTCAACACGGATTCGTGCTTCCTCCACGACGGTATCGGAAATGGTTTCGGGGACGGTGCCGCCGGAAGGAAAGCGGACGACGGGGATCACCCGTGTAGCCCCGTTCATGCCGAGGTCTGTTCGAACGCCGAGAGCTGGCCGCGCGTGTTGATGTTGATAAACGGCGCTTCGCAGAACCGAATGCGAACCGAGGGGATACGCGCGGCAACCGGTGTCAGGTGGTACGCCTGTTGATCGAACGCTTCTTTCCACGCGTCGATATTCGACCGGTGGTAGAGACCGGGAAACGGCTGCAATTTCCCGCCGACGTCAAGAAGTACCGCTTTTCCCGGCGTCCGGTGGCTCCAGATGCGAGAAAAAAGATTGTCCACGAGGGGGAGGGTGTCGGCGCCGCTGATCATGATCCACGAAACACCGAGC
>JGI10211J34971_10002845_pt1 | contig 13963 bp, 11 predicted proteins | sample Etolagsediment_FD_34971 | JGI IMG/M metagenome (IMG submission 34971) | reverse complement strand
ATATTCGCAGAAATATTTTTTTTCTAAAAGGTTTTGTCGTACAAGTTCGCTTGCAACTTTAATGTTATCAGTTGGGAAGAAATTTTTAACGAATCTTTTAAGATTTTCGGGATTTTGTACTTTAGTAAAATGGATGGTGTTTTTATTGCAAGGACTAAGACGGTGAATATGGCGGATATAGTTGCTTTTTCTGTCAAATTTTTTAAAACATTTAGTGCAAATATAGTTATCGGACATTATTTAGATATTGTGTGAAATTTTTAATCTAAATTTTCCAAAAATTTAATTGGGTCTTTTTCAAAGTTTTCCAAATCTTTCTTATTTTTAATATTATTAATAAGCATAATTTCTGCTTGTTTAAAAAGTTGTCTGTACAATTTTTGGCAATTTCTTGCAATCCGATATTTCATATTATCATCGTAATCTGTGAGTGATTCTCTAACATATGTATCAAGCATTTCAGAGAATCTTTCGTAATTATCTTTAATAAATCCGGACAACAAATTTTTTTCTGTGCGTTCTTCTATAAAATCATCCATAATATCTTTTTTAGCAGTTATCATGTTTTGGATTGCAATTTTTTTGTCCTGTTTTTCCCATTGTTCACCATTAAATACTTCCAAATAAGGGTCTCTCTTATTTGTCATGGCAATATTCTGATTTTGTGGAGTGTTTTTATTAAAATGAATCTGTTGTATCAGTTTTAAAATACCTGTTTGGGGGCATTCTATCGCTTTACTCAATATTTCATCAGTAATATGATGTATATCTTCATTACCAAACTTCCTAATATGTCGCTCACTACCATTTACCACTATGATATTATTTTGAATATTCGTCTGGTTCTGATTTATGGTATTGGTGGTAATGGAAATCGGGTCGTTTGATTTATTTTTCTGTAACTCGTTCCTTAACGTGGTCTTTATCTCATCCAGATGTTCAATTGTGAGCGGTGCCTGATTACATGTCCGCAAATGGCGTTTTAGCGAAAACCGATTTTTTAATTGCCTTCCGCAATATGAGCATTTTATGGTACTATCGTTTTTATTTTCCGGAACACCTGAGCCATTTATGGTAAGTGGTAATAGCTGATTTGCTCGCAAATTTGGCCTATTTTTATCGGATTTATTACCATCATGGTAATGAACCATCGTTCCTAGGGTCGTCGTTTGAGTTTTTGGTAATGTTTGATGGTAATGAAAAGGCCCGATATTACCGTTCGAACCACGTATTCCACGGATATCCACGGGGTCTGGACCCCCCCATCTTACCATATTTTGTGGCGGTGGGTCAGAATTTTGGTTATTACCATTTTTATGGTAATAAGATTTTTCGATACAATTAGATTTTATTTTTTGGTGTCTTCTCCAATCGTTTTTATGGGTGAATTCTTTTCCACATTTTTCGCATACATACAGCACCATTTATTTTAAATACTGCAAAAATGCTTTAAATCATTGTAAAAACAAAAACGGGTAAAACGGGTAAAAACGGGTAAAATCATTACCAGTGGTAATAAATTACTTTTTAAAATTTTATGTCTCATTACCATAATATGGTAATATGAACCATCGCCCCATACCATAAAACGTTACTTAAAAGTAGTAGTCTCCGCATACCTTTTTTGTGCAAAAAATGAAAAATGCAATAGTTGGTTGAGATTTTGATTTTTTCCCCTAGTTAAAAAAACGCTCCTAGAAGTCCCTACCTTTTTTTCAGAAAGCGGTGACTAAATTTAGTCATTTACCGTGTTTTTTTATGTTTTCTTGATATTAATTATATTTTATCATATTTATATTATCTTTTTATTATTTATTTTTATAAAAAAAAAGAAAAAAGAATAATAAAATATAAAAAATAAGGGATGAAATGGTAATAAAACGTTTAGAACCATCGTTCTTGGTATTGAACATTACCATAAGCTTTTTTATTTAAAATTTTTTATTACCATAAAATTAAAATATGGTATATCAGGAAATGTAAAAAAACATCAAGAAAAAAAATGGTCAACTCGTTTTTTTTCTAAAATCCAATACCCCCGTTCTCACTTTTACTGTATCGTAATAAAGAAGTTTTTAAAAATATTAAAAAATTATGGTACTGTATGGTAATAAAATACCATTTTAAGCATGTCAGTTTTTTTATGTTATGGTAATAACCATTACCATACATGGTATTATGAAAAATTATAAAAAGTTAACATTTTTAAAAAAATATGGTACTATGGTAAGACACTTTTGTCGGCGATGGTTCACAATTTAGAGGCTTATGGTACTAAATAAGTTTTTGCATTTTTTTAATTTTATGGTAATGGTCTGGTAATGCGGGAAGCTTCTTTTGAGACTCTACTTACCATATCATTACCATGGGGTGGTAATGATATGTAAAAAAACTAAAACCTTTCCATTACCATAAAAAAGTGCCATGGTAATGCAAGTACCTATGGTAATGAGAAGCTGAGTGGTTTTTTGGGGGTTATGGTAATGTTTATGGTAATGCGAAAACTTCTAGATGGCTGGTAATACCATTTTTATGGTAATGCTTACCATAACTTTTGACAAGCTTCTCCTTACCATATCCAAATAATGGTAATGAAACTCCAAATTTTTTTTAGTAGGTTACGATACGAAATCCCGAAAGTGCACGGTAGTAAAAGGCATGGTATGGTAATGGATTTTTACCAAATGTTAACAAAATTGTTTAGGTAATCATATTACCATATTTTTAATTAACTATTTAATATCGGGGATGCTTATGGTAATACGCCCTTAAATCATTTCTCGATATAAAATTGAACCATCGTTCTTATTACCATTTTATGGTAATGCAATTTTCTGAAAGGGGCTAACATGTCTGGTAATGCATGGTAATGATGGTGTGCAATTTCCGGAAAAGTTTGCCATTTTGTTGAAAGCAAACATTACCATAAATGGTAATAAAAATGCAAAAAATCATTTCGTATCATATTGCCCATATTACCATACACACCATATATTTTTAAAAAACATCGGTTCGCCGTTATATCTTATATTTTATAATAAATTGCTAAAAAAAATCCGATAAAAACCCGTTCTTATTACCACTAATTACCATAAAATTACCTCGTAATATACACCGCATATTGCTCGTTTATCAGGCTTACCTGATACATAGTAGGTTCAAACGCTTGTATTCATCATGTAATCCCCTTATTTTTTACAATTTTAAAATTGCCTTGATAAAGTCCTGATATAAAATCCCAAAAAATGCTAAAAATCTTATCAGGATATCCTGATAATTCAATTTAAAGAAAATAAAATTTACATTACCAAAAAAAGGGGTGCGTTAAGAACGATGGTTCTTTACACGAAATGGTAGATGATATAAAAAAAAAATGGGCGGATGATTTTATGGTAATGGGTGGTAAAATACAATACCATAAAAAATGGACACATGGTTATGCGAAGGGTCATGGTAATTAAAATTACCAAAAAATGGGAACAAATATCGAAAAAGTCCTATTTATGGTAATGATGGTAATAGTGTAACCGTGGTGGACATTTTTTTATTACCATAAAATCCAAACATTTCCATGAACCATGGTTCCTGCTATTGCTCGTTACCATAAAATTTTTAAAAAATGCGGAATTTCGGTGGTGTATGCATTACCATAAAATGCGGACTTAACGAAATGGTAATGGGATGGTAAGGCTTTTATTTTTTCCATCGGGGGTATTTTTTTTATGGTATATTTTGTCATTTTTTGGGGTCACTTCGTATTACGACCATTACCATAAACGAGCAAATTTAAAAATTTTTTAAACGTTTTGGTCAACTTCTCAACCATATGAAACTATGCCGATAGGTACCCAGACCCCCTATGGTAATGAAACCTTCCAAAAATGGCTTGCGCCGTCAAGGACACCTAAATTTTGAAGTTTGAACCATCGCCGCATTTTTCTGGTAATGTCCAAATGGTCCCAGAACCATGAGGGGAAATTTCCGGAAATCAACTTTTGCGTTTAATTTCCATTTTTTTTTATTCTTTAGTGCCCATTAAACCCCATATTCCATCCATATTTTTAAAAAATGTTTGTATTTTTTCTAAACCCGTTCTATTTTAACAGGATTTTATACAAAAAAATGAGCATAACAAAAACCCCGTTATTTCCCAATTATTTTTTACTTAATTTGCTCACACATTCCAAAATGGAATAGTCTGCGAAACATCCATAATCAATTTTTTGGTTAGATTTTTGTGATATTACCATTTTGTAAAACCCATAGTTCAAAAATGGCGTGGTAATTTTTATGGTAATAAAGCTATTGGAACCATCATTCCAAAAAAATGGTAATTCCATTTTTATTACCATAAATGTGGCAATTTTATTTTTTATTTTTTATGGTAATGTTAGTACCATAAAAAATCTTTAAAAAAAATGCTGTTTTTCTATTACCAAAAACAGCCCTTGATGGTTACAGTAATACGGAATGGTGTATATATTACCATGGATATTTTGTCAATAAATTCTCTGGTGTATGTTTTGGATAGGCGACCATGGTTCCACCAATCAATTTTGCGTTATGGTATAGTTATGGTAACTCTTTTATGTATTCCATTTTGGAATATTTTGCATGGTAAATTTTCCAATTTTATGAGTTTTATGGTAATACGTCATGGTAATCAGACCGATTAGAAAAAATAACAATATATGAAAATGGTAATATATGGTGATACATTCCATATCGGAATAAAATGCCAAAATTGCCGGAAAATTGCAAAAAAACGTGGTAAGTGTATTACCATATTTTGGAAATATCTTAAAATTTCTATTACCATAATTTTTTTATGGTAATTAATAAAATTTCTCCAGTACCATATAAAAATAATCCCCGTGTCTAAAAATCTACCCATTACCATTTTTATGGTAATAACAAAAATATGAGCAATTTCTGGTAATAATGCATGAAAATTCCTTTAAATTGCTTAAAATTATGGGGTTTACATTACCATAATTGCTCACAAAATCATGAACCGTCTATGATATACACCATCCATTACCACGCCATTTTAAAAATGCAAAAATATGTTTTATGGTAATGAGTTTTTAGAAGTGATGGTAATGGATATTTTAGAAGAATTCTAAAATATGGTATAAAGACTACCACATGCGCACACGGTTATTTAACCCATTTCTGATGGTAATGAATCTAAAAGTGGGGTAATAAGAAATTGTTGGTATTTCCATTTTTTATTGGAAAGTATTGATGAAAATACGCAGCGGGGTGAGATGTGCGGAACGGGGAACATGTATATATTACCATTAAGAATATTTATGATAAGTAAATTTTTTATGGTAATGGATGGTGGTGGTAATATGGAATAAAGGAATGTTTGGATGGTCCACTCCATAGAGATGTTAATTTTATGGCTGGATTTAACTTCAATAATATTATGGTAATGGTGGTCATAAAAATCGGAAAATCCTCTGATACCATAATGGTATCCATTTGTAAATATGCTTTCGTTATCGTTAGGATTAAACCCAAGATTTTCCAGAATGGTGTGGTCATTGATGATGTGTGTAAGATTGTGAGGGATTTGTGTGGATAATTCTTTGGAAACCATTGGGGATAAAAGATTAACATTTTCGTGTAAAATGGATATATCATCTTCAAGACAGTCAAGGTATAAAAACATGTCAGGTTGGTAAATTTTCCGCATTATTTCATTGTAAAAGATGGAGACGTTCCACCAAACTTTTGTTGGAATGTTATGGTTAGGTACTGAGCTTAGGAATAGTAATAGTTGTTTTTGGAAATAATCGCCAGAGAAACATTTTGGGACAATTAATTTCGGACTTTCTGGTAAAAATATTTGTGACATTTTAAAATATTTAGTTGTTAATTTTTCCCACAATATTTCGTGCATTTCTGTTTGGAAATATTGATTAATTTGCAAATCATATGCTAAACATAAAACTCTGTCATCTTCTGTAAAATAAATATTCTGGGGATTATTGTAATTTTCAAAAATATTTTTTGTTGATTCTGGTATAAAAAAACGTGATATTAACAATTCCCCCATAACTCCAATTAATTCACACATAGTTTCATCCAGCACAGTACTAAACTCACATTTTTTACCAAATTTAATTGTTATTGGTTCGGGAAAATCTGGGCATATTTCTTCAATATCTTCATATTCACGAGATAAATCATTTTTAATTTCCAAAAAATCTTTCCTTGGAATTTTTAATGGTGTATTACGGTGGGGGAAATACCAATTTGGATTTTTGGTCATTGAATAATCCTTATGTTCATTAAACAATGAATCATGGTAATATTTGTTATTTTCTTTAATTATAAATTTGTAAAATGGTGGAGCAAGGAAAGGTACCCAAGACCTGTAGCATATTTTTGGCATGTGTTTCCAGAATTGCAGGTTTGTTTCTTTACTAATATAACGACTTGGTGCAGTTTTACTAAAACCGACGAACAAATATTTGGTTGACCTCGTAAGAGCAACATTTAAAAGTGATACATCAATTAATTCCTCATCTTGGAATAAACTGTTTTCTTCTGGGAAACAATTAAGTGTTAATCCCAAAAATATAACCAATTTAGCATCACGTCCTTTAAATGCATGAATTGACATCATTTTAGTTTTATCTTTAATTTCTTCCCAATTAATTGTTTCACGGTATCCGTCGTATTGTGTGCGACAATGTTTAATTAAATTAGGATTTTTACCAATTTTTTTGTAAGTTATTTTCAGCTGTTTCTTTAAACATTCAAACACTGGATTCTCATTCGTTTTTTTCATTAGAATAACAACATCTTTTGGTTCCAAATCAGTGTCTGTTAACATTGCAGTTTTTACAATTGCACAAATTTGTCGGCTGGCATGGAATGCATCAGTGTTGTGAGTTAATTTTCCATGTGTAAAAAGAACAGGTTTATCTTCAAGATTGTTATTATTGGAGAAGAATGGTTGGACATTAAATTTTTCTTGATATTTTTGCAAGATGATGTTGGCAAATTGAAGGTGTGCTTTTGGACAGCGATAGCAAGTGGGTATAGAGAATGAATGAGGATTGCATTTTTTAAAATAAACCATTGGATGTTTGGATAATCCTTGGATGAGAGTTTGTGAGAATATTGATTGTAGGATGTCTCCAACACAGAATATTTTAATGTTTGGATTAGATTTTTTGATTGCTAATAATAGGTCAACTTTAGAAGGTTCCAGATCTTGGAATTCATCCACCAATATCATTTGTAAGGTTTCATCATTTTTCAGATAAAAATTTTGGATATTATTTTTCAAGATTAAATCTGTTAAAAGATTTACTTTAAGATTGTGTTTAAAACCATTTTGTTGGTTAATTTCTTTAGCATTATCTAATTGTTTGTGAATAAATGCGTCAAAATTGGCGATTTCAATGAAGTTAAAATTATGTTCACCAATAAAGTGGTTGGAATTCCCAATACGATGAATGGGGATGTTAAAAATATTTTGGATACGATTTTTAATTTCGTAGGTGACACTTCCAATAAGAGTTAGAAAAATGGTGTTGCATTTTTGTTTGTTGATAATGTAGAATGCACATTTAAGGAGTGTGTCAGTTTTGCGGCTACCGGCACAACCATTTATAAGTTTATAGGTGGCATTGGATTCAACAATATTTTTTTGGATATTGGAAATATATTCCATTTAGTTAAAAAATTAAAATGTTTTTATATTGTATAAATGGTTGCAGAAAATGCAAATAGATTGGCAACTAATTTTTCTAACAATTCTGACAAAGTTGAGAGGATTCAGAAGAAATATGAGAGAGAATGGAAACATTTGGTAAAAGAGGAATTTGAGGAATTGCAGGATGTGTCAGATTTAATAAGAATTGGGTTATTTTTAGATGCTATAACAAATGGATTATATAATGAATATCCAGAGTTTTTAGAAGTTGTAAAAAAATATTTATCTGGGAAAGAAGAAGAAGCAGAAAAAAAATTAAAGAAATTAAAGTCGGCAAAATATATACCAAAAGATTTTGCAGGAACCCAAAAGAATGAGGATATTATACGAAAAGGTAAAAATAAATTAAAAATATTTATGAAAAAATTACATGAATATTTAAGTGATAAAAAGAAGATTTCTTTGTTATCTAATGATTTAAGGAAAAAATTAGACGAAAGTGTAAAAGTTGCTAAAAAAGCTTTAGAAAATATTGAAAAAATAAAGGTTAACCATGAAAGATTTGACAGAAAGAAGGCAATATACAACAAAATAAAAGAGTATTATTTCATAGAATTGGATTTTTTCAGAAGAAAGGTTAAGACAAGATTGGCAAGAATTTATATAGTTTATGTTGAAGACAAAAAAGTTCATTATGTGAGAGCATTTGAGAAAACATATGGAAACAGTGTAGGAAATTCTTTAACAAATCGTGTGTTCCATTCATTTTTAAATAATAATGAGGACAAAGGAAAAGAATTACATATGAAGTTGTACAGTTTTTTTAAGACTGGAGCAAAAGGTATAAATAAAGAAAAATTAAGAAGAAATGCAAGTAAACAAATATTGGCATCTTTTGATAAACTATTAGAGAACACTAACAAAAATAAGGTTCATGAACTTCCCAAAGGATTAAAGATAAGAGATTTTGTTAAAAAAATGCAAGAATGGGAAAGTAAGAAAGGAACAGTCACATTTCCTAATAGTTTTAAAAATATTAAAAATATTAATGGAATACAATTTGGTGATCCAGTTGTTGTTGAGGAACAAGTTTATAATCCATTAGAAAACTTAGCTCCAAAAAGAAATATTTTAGATGAATTAAAAAAAACTAATTAAATTTTTTCCAAATCCAAAATAGTTTTAATTACTGATTCAGGAATTAATCCGAGACTATCAATGCCAGCATCAATCAACCATTTGGCGAAATGCAATTTATCCGATGGTCCTTGTCCGCATATACCAATTTTTTTATTGTGTTTTTTGCATGCATGTATTGCCATTTTAATCATTTCTTTAACGCTTTCATCTTCTTCATTATAAATATGTGACACTTTCTCGCTATCTCTATCGCATCCAAGTGCCAGCATAGTTATATCATTACTTCCAATACTAAATCCATCGCATTTTTGTATAAATTGTTCGGCAAGTACAAAGTTGCTTGGTATTTCCGCCATCAAATAAAGTTGCAATCCATTTTCGCCCCTTTTAAGTCCATGTGTTGCCATAACTTCTTGTACTTTGTCGGCTTCTTCCAATTTACGGCAGAATGGCAACATAACAATGAGGTTAGTTAGTCCCATTTCATCTCTAACTTTTTTAATTGCTTTACATTCAAGGCCGAATGCTTCTTTGTATTCTTCACTGTAATATCTGGCGCAACCTCTAAAACCGATTAGACCGTTTCTTTCTTCTGATTTTTCAAAATACTTACCACAGAATAGAGATTTAAGTTCTTCTTGTTTAAAGTCCATTGTTCTGAGGATAACTGGTTTGGGGTAGAATGCAGCGGCGATTTTAGCGATACCCATGCTCATTTTTTCAATAAAATATTGTTCACCATTTTCATATCCATATGTTAATTTGTTGTATTCATCTTTATCTTTTTTATCAGTTATCATTTCAGGATACAAACAAGCATTTGGATGTATTTTAATGTAACTTGCTAAAATAAATTCTTCTCTGGCTAAACTTACACCATCGCAGTAGGGTATTTGTGAAGCTTTTAATGCTTGGCTTGGGTTTCCAACATTTAACATAATAGAAACAGGAGGTTTTGGTAAATTATCCAATTGGACTTCTTTTTTCTCAAATGGAATATGTCCATCATAGATGTAACCAATATCGCCTTGTGTGCAATCAATTGTAACTAATTGGCCATCATGGAATGTGTGTAATGCGTTTCTTACACCAACAATGGCGGGTTTGTTGAGTTCACGGGCGATGATGCTTGCATGGGAAGTTCTGCCTCCTTTTTCGCAGATGATGCCGGCGGATTTTTGCATAATTGGTTCATAATCGGGGTCAGTCATTTCGGAGAGTAAAATTTCACCATTTTGGAATTCTTTTTCCAATCTTGAGTCAAGGGATGTGATAATATGTATTTTTCCATAAGCAATTGCATCACCAACTGCTATTCCACTTGCAATAGGTTCAGGAGTTTCTTTTATAAAACTGTAAGTTGTTAAAATATTGTGGTTGCTGTTGCTATGGATTGTTTCAGGACGGCATTGAACACAGAAGAGTTGTCCAGAGATTCCATCAATTGCGAATTCGGTATCAACGGGAGTGAATTTGTTGTTTTTGTTGGAGAAATATTTTTCCAGTTTAACAATCCATTGGCCTAATTCAATGGCGTGTTCATTGGAAATGGACATTTTAGCGTAATCTTCTGCTTTAACGGGGATATGTTTTACTCTTTTATCTTGGTTGTCGGAGTAAACAATTTTTTCTTCTTTATTTCCTAATTTTTTGTCAATGATTGGATTTTTTCCGTTTTCAATTGCAGGTTTAAAAAGTAAAACTTCATCGGGTTCAACTTGACCGCTAACAACTAATTCACCTAAACCATATGCACAGTTAATGAGGATAACGTTTTGGTTGCCACTTTCAGTATCAATGGAGAAACCGACGCCAGCGCTACCTAAGTCACTGCGAACCATTTTTTGTATGGCGACGGAGAGTTTAATATTGGATTCACCAACATTTTTGTTGTGTCTATAGTCAACGGCTCTTTCGTTATAAAGGGATGCAAAACAAGCTTTTATTTTTTCAAGTAAATTTTTGTTACCTCTAACATTTAAGAAGGTTTCGTGTTGACCAGCGAAGGAGTTTTCGGAGCTATCTTCGCAGGTTGCGCTGCTACGAACTGCAACGTCTGTTTCATCAGGACATAATCCATCAATTTCTTGGTATTGGTTAGATAATTCTTTGTATTTTTCTAAAATTTCATTTTCAAGTTCAGGGGGGAAGTTACCGTTTTGTATGTTATTTCTTATTTTGCTGGCAATTCTGGCAACATTTGTATGATTTGTATATTCAAGTTTAGCCAAATCACTTTTAATGGATTGTTCTAAATTATTGAATTGGATGAAGAAATCAAATGCGTAAGTTGTAATAGCAAATCCATAGGGAACTCTGATTCCTAAAGAGGTTAAATGTTGTGTCATTTCTCCTAAAGAAGCGCATTTTCCTCCAACGATAGGGACGTCTTCCATATTTATATCGTTGAACCAAATTGTGTTTTTTATCATACATAATTAAAATAAAAAAAATATCTTAAAAACGTTTTAATAGATAATAATTATTAAAATGAATTATAATGGCAATGACTTGTATAAAAATTTGTTAAGTGGTGGAATATCTGGTTTTACGAGTTTAACAGCAACATATCCGACAGAGTATGTAAAGACGAAGATGCAGATGGGTAATACAAAAAGTTTTTTAAAGATTTTTGGGGAAGAGATAAAAAATGGGGGATTAAAAGTGATGTATAGGGGATATTTTCCAACATTATTATCAATAGTTCCCCGAGCAGCAATAAATTATACAGTATATGAGTTTTGTTATTATAATTTATTGGCGAGTGGTTATAATAAACATTTAAGTAATTTATCAGCGGGAATGATAAGTGGGGCAACAGCTGCATCATTGTTAGCAACTTCGGTGGAGAATATAAAAACGCAGAATATATATTTTAAAGATAAAACAGCTGTTGAGATTGTAAAAAAAATTTATTGGGAAAATGGGATAAAAGGTTTTTATCGTGGATTTTTGCCAACAGTAGTAAAGGAGAGTACAACTTATGGATTAAGATTTTATATTTATACGACAATATATAAGGAGCTGGATGTAAAAGGTTATTCATTGTTTACAAAAACTGTTATAAGTAGTGCAATTGCGGGTTTTGTAAGTAGTTTTTTAAACAATCCGATAGATGTGGTGCAGACAAGGAAGCAGATGCCGAAAAATGTAGTAACAAATAAAACATTTAAGGAGATATTAAAGAATGAGGGGATTAAATCATTGTACAGGGGTTCAATAATAAGAGCAATAAGGACGATACCAGCAGCTGGTATAAGTTTTTTAACGTATGAACTTTTATGTAAAAAAATTTTTATAGAGTAGCACGACTATCTGTTCTAAATGAAGGATTACGTCCTGTGTTTAATAGTGCTTTGTAAAAGATTTTCATATCAAATTCGGTAGCATAGTATTTGCATCCTAATTTTTCCATAACATTGATGCAGTTGCCATAACCGGTGAATGGGTCCCAACAAGTTATGTCAGATTTAGGTTTTCTGTTTAATTCAAGTAGTCTTTCGTATAATTGATTGGGGCGATTGGTTCCACATAAAAATTTATCTTCTTGATAGGTGATATCATCCCAGAAATTGAAGCCATCCCATTCAATAAATTGGGGTTGTATTTCGCTGTAAGGGATATCAATTTCAAACATTTCGCACAAAATAGACCAATGTGTTTCAGTTGGTAAGATATTTCTGCTGTTTTCACCACAATAAATGCTCCAATAACCTCCACCATTACTGTTACCAGAGAGGAGGTAGTTAATTTCACGAGCAGATTTTTGGAATTCTTGTTGTTTAAGTTTAAGTAATTTTTTAACTTTTTTTTGGATATCACGATTGAATACGAAGATAGAGTCAACAATTTTAGCGGTTCTGTTATTATCTCTGCTTCTTCTTCCAGCATGTAATTTTTTATTTTTAATAAAATAATAACTTGCACAATTGCTGAAACCAAATTCTTCAATAATAGAGAATAATTTAGCGATTTCTTCTGCATTACCAATTAAGTAAAAAATGCCAGTTTTTCTTAATTTAAGTGAACAGATATTTACAAATAATCTGAACCATTTTTCGTAATCATTGTAACTTGTCCAGTTATTTAATTGGCGGTCATTAGCATTGTAAAAAGAAGGTGGGTCACAAAAGATGATATCTAAACTATTGTCAGGAATATTTTTTCCTTTATCAATGGCATTTCCATTTTCTAAAATATTTGCGGGAGTTTCGGATACGTTTTTGGGCATATTTATTATTGTATAATGTAGATTTTTTAAATCCATTTTAGACGATGGTGTACGTATGGTAAGAGTAAATATTTTCTTAGTAAAAATATGCCACCAATTGCTAAAAGAAAGAAGCATGTTTTGACCATAGGAGATAATACAAAAACGGATTATTATTATTGGTTAAGGGATGATAAGAGGGAAGATAAACAGGTTATTAAATACTTAGATGAGGAGAATGCATATACAGATGAGCAGATGATGAAGAGGGGTATATTGTTAGAGAAGAATCGGATATTGAAGAAGTTGAAGGGAAATTTAGTGGAGAATTGGGAGACAGTAAGATTGCCTAAAGGGAAGAATGGTTTTACTTGTGGATATTTATTTTACAAGAAATATGTGAAAGGTTGTGCACATCCGATTTATATGTATGAAAAAGATGGTGAAGAAAAAGAATATTGTAATCCAAATAATTTGGTTAAGAAAGGGAAAATGCTTTCTGTAACAACGCCAGTGTTTAATGAGGATTTATCGGTAGTTGGTTGGGGAGTAGATTACAATGGGAGTGAGAAATATGCATTACAATTGTTTAGTTTTCCGGATTTAGAGAAAATAGACCATGATTTGCCGGAATTATTGTATGCAGATTTTTTGTTGGTAGGAAATAAAATTTTTTATGCACTGGAGGATGATGCAAACAGGTTAAATCGTATAAATGTATATACAATTGGTGGGGATGTTGAACAATTATATATGATAGATGATAATAGGAAGAGTGTTTTTATGGATTTGAGTGATGATTGGAATTATTTTTTTTATGGTTGGCGAACATCGGATGAGAATGAGTATAATATGTACAATTTGTTGAGTGGTGAAAAAAAGTTGGTAAAAAAGGCGAAAAGGAATGTTATATATAGTGTGAATATTTACAATGG
>JGI10211J34971_10002843_pt1 | contig 13969 bp, 6 predicted proteins | sample Etolagsediment_FD_34971 | JGI IMG/M metagenome (IMG submission 34971) | reverse complement strand
CGACGAGTTCTCTGTCTGACTTCTGGCGGACGCTGGGAGGCAGCCGGGCCTGCGTTCTTCGCACATTCACGGGCCACCTACTACCGGCACTGGCTGCCTGGCTGCACAGGAATTGCCCTGCATCCAGTGGGTTGGCCGGGGCCTGATGGGTATTCCGGCGAAGACGCCGGCGATACGGCACCGTATTCGGTGAGGCGCGCAATCCGTTCCCCTGACAGTGCGCGTGCGGCATTCGCATGAGTGGTGCGGACGTCCACGGTCGCGAGCACCTGGAGTTCCGCCAACGCCAGGACGGCTCATGTGGCGTTCTGCTGCTGCAAACGTCCTCGCCACGAGCCGTCCCGATAGATGGCGGTACTCCAGAGGGCCGGCACCGGCATCCGGTACGCCGCCCGAAAGGCAGCGCTACGACGAATCCCTCGCGCTCGTCAGTTGCCTCGCACGGGCGGCGCCAGCGACTTCAAAATGATCGATTTGATCATGAACCCGTCGTGGTCGAGGCCGGGCTTGCCATCCTCCAGACAAGACGGGATTCTGGCGGCTTCATCGAGGGGTTCCGCCAACGCAAGCGTCATGCAGTGCTCGGCAGACTCGTCGAGTTTCACGTGCCCGATTCGCTGCGTCCTGAACCAGCACCAATCCCTATCGTCGTGTACGGTCACGGGCAGGTCGGCAGTCAGGGTCTGTTCGCCAATAAGCAGCTTCACCGACACGGACTTCCCGGTCAGGTTCGCGTATTCCACGTTCACGAAAAAGGCGTTCTCCGCCGTCACCGAGAAGGTCCACTGGAGACAGTCATCGCCGTCGGCGAATCCGTGTGCGTAGTCGTCGTACAATATGGCGGCCACCGTCCCATGGTCGATGTGGGACGGTCGGCGGAGCGATCGCAGAGACACGCCGTTCCGCTCTTGCGCCAGTGCGGGAATGAAGCGATTGTCGAGGTCGTGATCCAGAACAGGCCGGGGATCCGCAGCCAACTCACCTTCGTGTTCCACCACGATGACCGTGTCGTGCTCGTCTGCGAACTCCGCAAAGCCGGGCGCGCTGGCCATGTCGATCTCGACGCCTCCGGGAACGGCCGTGATCCGCAAGGTCTGTTTCTCGGCGTCGGCCAGGTAGTAGGCGCGCGTTGGTCGTGACTGCAGGCCCGGCATGAACACGCTGTCCTGCGACGGCAGCTGGAACACGTGCAGGTAGAGCTTGCCGGGGCGACAGGTACACACTCCCCACGGCAGGTCGCCGTACGGGGTCGCACGCACACCGTAAATGGCCTCGCCGTGCATGCGCAGCCATGACCCTACCCGGGTGAGGACGACCTGATCTCGCAACGGCAGTCGTCCGCGCACGTCGGGGCCGACGTTAAGCAGCAGATTTCCGCCGCGGGAACGGATGGCCGCGAGCATGCGAATCACGTCCTCGGCGCTCTTGTGATCGCGATCTTCGGGATACCAGGCCCAGTGGTGATTCATGGTGATGCAGGTTTCCCACGGCCCGTCGACGCGGGTCGGAGGGACTTGGTGGTCGCCGACGCTGGAGAAGTCGCCGAGCCCGTTGCCGACACGGGAACAGACCATGATGTTCGGTTGGTTCCTGCGAACCGCTTCGACGCACCTGTTCGAGAGCGGGCCGTTTCTGCCGCAGTCGAACCAGGCGATGTGCTGCACACCGTATCGGGTCGTCAGTTCCTCCAGGTGCGGCAGCACGACCTCGTCCGCATACTCGTCGAGCGACCTGCCCTCCGCCCCCCCGAGGCCGCCCGGCGCATGCCAGTCGATGTAGTGGGAATAGTAGAAGCCCGGGCGGATGCCGCGCGTGCGTACCGCCTCGGTCAGTTCACCGAAAATGTCGGGGACGTCGGCCGCTTCGGTGTGGTCGACCACGTTATAGGAGGTGGTCTCGCTCCTGAACATCGCCACACCGTCATGGTGTTTCGCGGTGAAAACCATGTAACGGGCACCGGAGGCTTTGACCAACTCAGCCCATTCATCGGCGTCGAACCGGTCCGGGTTCCAGTTCCTCACTTGTTCTTCATACACCGGTATCGGGACGTCGGCCCGGCGCATCATCCACTCGCCCCAGAGGTCCCGTTTCAGTTCCTGTCCCTGATAACGCCCCTGAAAGGACGTGCCCGCCGAGAAGTGCAGAAAGATGCCGAAGCCGTCATCTTGCCACTGCCGAATCGCATCGTCCATGGACGCGTCACAGGTTTCGCGGTCATTGGAGGTCCCGAGCTTCACGACCTTTCCTTTCCTTTGCCGGCATGATTGGCTGATCGTTGACTATGAACTGGCACTCGATCCACGCCTCGGACCATGCGCGTGTCATGTAGTCGAGAGCGTGTCCCGCGACTGTATGTGGCGACAAGAGCGGCGATCGTGGCGCTGGACAACTTCATCGAGGGGGCATTGCTCCACTGAAACAGAAAACCGTTCCATCCTTCAGAGCCAGGAAACACTCTCCTCCGGCCGAGGCCAGGCTGTCCCATACGGGAGGGGCGGGCAAGTTCAGGGATGCGATCTTGGTGCCATCCTTCTTGGACGCTGTCCAGATGAGTCCGCCCTTCTTGCCCGCGAAGGTGCTGGACAAGTCGGCATTGTTTGAGGTCTTCTCGAGGGGCACACCCGCGACCACCACGGTATCAGCGGTCACGATCAGGGCATGGCCGCTGAGCGGAATCTGCGTTGCCCAGCGTTTGTTCCACCGACCTGAGAACGGAATGCTGCCGCCCGGCTTCCTGTCGGGTGTAGTCGGTGCCTTGATCTTCTCACTCGAATACAGCGTGTACCCCTTCCGTGGATCGAGTTTCCCGTGACGCCCCGGAAGATACCCACGCACCTCATAAACCACATCGCCGTCTACCGCAACGATATCTCCCTGCGGCCCCGGCGTATCGACCCCGTTCGCCGTCCCGTACCGGAGGTCCGTGTCGATCGACCAGTACGTGCGATGCTGGGGCATGTCGTCCAGGAAGCCGCCTGAGGCCATCAAGTGCGCGTTCCGGACGTCCTCCGTCGAGACGGGCGTCAAGTCCGGGAGAAACGCCTGATGGCGCATGTAGAGCAAGCCGTGTTCGGCAGAGAAGATGCCGGATTTGAATCCCTGACTGCGAAACTGCCCTTTGGCATAGATGTGGAAACCGCGCTCATCTTGAGGCCCGTGTAACCGGCGGCGGTGCTGCACCGTCCCTGTCAACGGGTCAAGACCGTAGACGACAATGCCGCCGTCGATAAAGGACTGCCTTCCCGCAGCAAAATAGACAACACTACCGTGCACCAGGACGCTCCCGTTCAACGGCCAGGCGGACTCGAGCTGACCGTGCACACTGATCAACCGCCTCTCGGGAAGATCGTTGAACTGCCAGGCGAGTTCGCCATCGCCGGCGCGAAGCGCATACACCCAGCCCCCTCTGGAGCCCAACAGGAGCATTCCCCGGTGATACGAGGGAGGCGAGTCGATTCGGCCTTCCGCCGTGAAGGTCCAGACGATCTCGCCGGTCTTGCGGGAGAGCGCGTGGAGCATGTGGCTGTCCCGCGCAGCAATGAAGACCTTGTCGCCCACAACGACAGGAGCAGTCGGTGCCGAAGGGAGCCTGGCCGTCCATGCCGTTTCCAGCCCGCCGTTGTAGGTCGACGAGATGGCCCCGCTACGTGAATTCGTACTCCTGTACATGGCCCAGGCTTCGGGATGGTCCTCGATTGTTGAGGACTGGTTTTGCAGGGGGGCGTAGGCGGGGCCTCTGATCAATTGAGGGACTGGAGACAGATCCAGCACCTTCCCTTGTGGGCGGCCCTCGCTGTAGAGGGCATTGAAACTGGTCAACATGATGCCGATCTCGCACGTACAGGAGTATGGTGACGAGTAGAGCAGGCCGTTGGCAGTGAAGACACCCAGCCCGCAGGTTCCCCGGACCCAGGGCGCGGGAAACTCGCCTTCCCCGTCAAGGCGAACGAAATCGGATCCACCCGTTTTGGAGTTGATGAAATAGGTCTCCGTGATGCGGTTGCGATAGCACCGGTCATGTGTCATGGGGCCCTGCATCTGCTGGTCCAGTTCCCGCACGACCTCGCCAGTCCGGGGATCATGCCCATTCATCAGGCCGCTCCAGACAAGCCCTCCGGCGATGAAGATGTCCGAGGGCTTGCCGTAGTTGGGCACGTTGTCACCGGTCCAGACCCGCTTCCCATCCGTCAGAGAGTAGGCGTTGATGGCGTAGAGGGTGGAGCAGTACAGCATATCATCCGACAGTACCAGCGTCGGCTGGAGATTATTGAGCTTGCCACCAAGCCAGACCCTAATCTCCTTCTTCTCTTTCGGAATGAGGTCCGGGTGTCCGGCCTGCCACCGGGGAACGCCGGTGTCCGCTGCCAGACAGCGGATGCCGGATTTCGTGCAGTAGGCCAAGTCGCCGTTCTTCGCCGCGAGCGTGCCACCCATGTAACCACCGTCGTCGCTGAGTTGCCGCTGCCAGAGAGTGTTCCCTGTTGCCACTTCGACGGCCACAAGTCGGACGTCGGCATCCGCCGAACTCTCCGTCGCGAAGGGCCTGCCGACAATAACGTAGAGAACACCGCGGTCATAAACGAATTCCTGGGTTTCCGTGGTGCCCTCGTAACGGCTCAACACGTTGCCCGTGGCCCCGTCCAGAACGCTTATGGGGTCGTCGACCCCCAACGGACAATACAGCCTGTCGCCAATCGCCGCGATTCGGCGCTGGCGCTGTGTGGCAATGAACTTGAGATAACCCACCGGAGCCCAGATGCCCGGCAAGGGGATTCTCCAGAGTTCCAGGCCGTTGAACGCATCCCGCGCGATGAGAAAGAACCTGCCGGGAAGGGAGTGATACTCAACGGTTTCCAGGTCTTCGATTGTGTAAACCCGACCACCGGCTGAAACCATCGAGACCACGGTCACCGCCGACATGTGGGAGCGCGCCCAGCGTGTCCCCCCGGTCCACCTAAGCCTCTCCGGCGGCCCGACCTCGTCACTCGACACCGCATTGTTGTCGGCGTTGCGCAGGTACTGATTCCATTCGTCCATGCCGGAGGGCCACGCTTTGACGCGTTTGTGCCAACGGCCGTCGCGCCGTATCAGCCCCATTCCCCCGGGGGCGAGCACGCGCATGACCTCCTCATCCGCAAGACCGCCCTCGTCCAGGACGACCACATTTACCAGGTTGTCAACGCACGGAATGGTCGTGCCGTCGAACAGAGAAACGGACACCTTCCCGTATCTGCCTGATCTCTGGATACGTACACGCATCGCGTCGACGCGTTCTCGGTCCGTCTCAAGTCCCAACACGGTGAAGCCCGACTCCGAGGCATCGTCATAGGCCGCGTCCCCGGCCCGGACGAGCACGACGATCCCGTTCCGGGCTCCGGTCGCGCGGATCTCATCCAGCACTTCCCCCCCGGAAAGGGCACCGGGGAGCAGGCAGACGAACAGCAATGACACACAACGAACTCCGGCTGACTCAGACATGACCGGCCTACAGTGATGCTCACGCTTTCCAGCCGAGCTTTCCGACTCGTTTTTCGAGATCCACCTCGACATCCACGTGTTCGAATTCCCGGCGGAACACCCAGCCTCCAGGATCGACGCGCCGGGCTTCTCCCTTCGGTTTTCCGAGGGGTTTGCTGAACTCGGGGTGGTCGACTAGCGGACCGGAGTGGAGATTCCAGCCCCACCCATATTGGAAATAGGAGTATTCCTGAACGCCCACCAGAAACGCGGCGAGGTAATACGAGATCCGTTCTCTCGACAGCGTCGCCAGGTATTCGGCAGTGGGTTTGGCGCCGCTGGCCTTCAAGTCGAGCGACGCATCGTCATGCTCAACCCCGATTCGCCAGACACTGACCTTGCCGGCCTCCGAGATCGTCTTCATAGAGGCCCAGTCCTCAACAATCTTCTCTCTGGTGAGGAGCTCGGGTCGGTAGTGTTCGAACATGAACGCATCGCCGATCTCGAAGAGTTCAGGTATGTGCTCCGCATTGTTGAGCAGGAGGATCTTGCTTCCGATCGCCTTTTTCGCCATCCGCATCATCTCTGCCTGCGCATCGGCCACCTCAGATGCCTTCTCGGGCCTGAGCCAGGTGAATCCGTGCATCTGATCGACGAAAAGGCCGTCCGCCCCCGCCTCGCGCACAAAGCTCCCGACCGTCTCCACCCACCACGCTCGCAGCTCTGGATTCAGGACATCGAAGTAGTGGACGTGATCGCCCTCACGGTATGCCAATTCGCCGGTTTCCTGGTCCGTGAGTAGAAACGACTTGTAAGTCGCGTTCTCGGGCTTATGGATATCGCCGCGCCAGTCGAACACTTTCGAGCGAGAGATGAATGGATAGGCGTACGCAGAATTCAGATAGACCAGACACGACGTCCCGGGATTCAGCGCCTTAAACTGGCCGATCGCGTGTTTTGCACCCGCATCCGCCGCCCCTGCCTCCTTTATGCCATGTTGCTTCTCGATACAGAGAAACCCGGTGGTCGCCGCAATAGTACGCACGTCTTCGTCTTTGAACAGAACACCATCGGCAAACATCTGATAAACCGGTACCGTGTCCCAAGTGAACGGGGGATAGCACGAGTGTGTCACGTCAGAAACCGTCGTTTTCATGAGATGCCTTTGTGAGCTCTTCCTGTAGTTATTCGCTGCCAAACACGGCAATTTCGCGGTAGACATTGAACCCGAGAGGGCCATTCGCGAAGACGAAGCGGAGCGTGCGCACCCCTTCCATCAACGGCTTCTTCTTGAGCGAGGCGATCGTTGCCTCGGTCAGCCCTTCCTCTCCATCGTACGCCACGTCTGCGATCTTCGCAAAAGCCTCGGGAGCGGCGCTTGTGGATGCGTGGAGCGTGTACGCCTGCGATGCCCGTGCGTCGTGATGGCCCGCATAGGTGCGGACGCTGTGGATCGTCACGCCATCCGGTGCTTTGGCGGAATCGAACCGAAGTTCGAGGACATCCCCATCGCCCATACCTACGAAGGTCTTGCCGTCGTTCTGAGTCTGCTCCCCTCCTGCTCCGTTGCCTGCCGACCCGTTGAGCAGGGCCGAGAAGCCGGTGCCGCCGCCCTTGTGCGTACAGTTCCCATCGATCCTCCGGAGCATACCGGGTTGACGAAGCAGGTTTGCGGAGTCCGCAATAGCCAGATCCAAATCCGCGAGCGCTCCGTCCGTTGCGGAGACCTGAACATCGCCGGTTTGACTCACGACATTCACTCCCTCGGGCTCGCCGGTTCCCCAGTCTCGCGACAGCAGCCGCACCGGCCCGAAGAGGCCTGAAGTGGGCTGGCCGCGGTAACGCGACGGAATGGTCTGGTAATGATTGGCAAGGGTGTTGTAGGCGAGCACCTCGACGGTGTTCTCGCCCGGTCTGAGCAGACCGGATACGTCCAGCCGCCAGGGCGGCGCGACCCGCACGCCGGCCTTCTTGCCGTTGACGTGCACCTCGGCCGTCGCGACGACTTTGCCGAGGTCCATCTCGACGGCACCCGGTGCCTGGTCATCGGTGAGGGTGACCACGGTGCGGTAGCGCACGCCGCCAGAGTAGTTGTGGAGAATGCCCAGTTTGGACCAGTCGCCCAACGGCATGACGCCCTTGCCCGTGGTCTCGACCACAACCGGCTCAGGAATCGCTTCCCCGCCGGAACAGCCCGTTTCAGGCACAACCCGGAGCGCCACAACGGCCGATTCACCCGCAGGCGTGGTCGCCGCAAAACGCCCGTTGCCTTTGTCGACCATACGCTCTCCGTCAAGCCAGGCGCTCACCTTGCCCCTGGCCTGCACACGAATCGCGCTCGTGCCGGGCGCGGACAGGAAGCGGAACCACTCCGCGGTTGCTTTACTGGCGTAAACATCAAACGGAATGACTCCAGAGTCCCGGTACCAACGCATGGCCAGCTCTGTCCGATCCGCGGGGGGCGGCACGCCCGCACGCCGCAGCACAAAATGCCCACGACCGGGGCTGTCGTAGCGTATGAGCGTGGGATTGGCGCCAGCCCGTAGTGACACGGACTTGTCCAAAGCGTCAACCTTGGCACCGTTCACGTACACCGCGGCCGGCGTGATGATCTCCGACGTATGGCTCTTGTCGGCTGGAGCGGCCGTACTGACATGAACTGAAGCGGCGATGGCTTCGGGCGTCGTTGCCGACGTCCACAGGTAGTAGCGTTTGCCGCCGGCTTCCTCCACGTATTGGGTCTCGTTCAACGCCCCCCTGGGCTTGCCGAGGCAGATGAAGTCATCCGTGACAGTGCGCTTGAGGCCGTGATAGCCCTGGTGGCCCGGGTCCCCCTCCCTACCGAAGCGCCAGGAGAACTCGTAGGGTTGCCAATCCAGCTCCGCGTCCCCAATCCCGACCGCAACAGACGGATCGACGGCTTCCACGGCCGCGAGTTCGGCATCGAGTGCCGCCACGTCAACATCATCCGGGACCGGCCCGAGGAGATAGAACTTGGGTCCGTAGCCGTGCAGTTGCGTCGTCCAGTTTCTGTCGTTCGTGTCGGGAGCCATTGCGGACTCCGCAAGTTCCGCGGCTTCACGCGCCCAGGCGAAGCGACGTGCTTCGACACCGATGGTTCTGTTTTCGGGGGTGACCGGGAGGCGGAAGTCGCCGTAGCGATTGTCCATGGTCGGCTCGAACGCAACCGTCCACTCGTTGGGCAGGGCTTTCTGCCGCTTGGGCCGATCGTCGTCGGCAGGCGGATTCTCATGATTCTCGCCCAGTGTGAAGACGACAATCTGGGCTTCGTACCTCTCCAGGGGCAGGATGACCCGCGTGCCTGTCTGCGTTTCCCCGGCGACGCGAAGCGGCCGGTTTTCCCCGGTCCACGGATCCCACAGCTCGACCTTTCCCTTGACGCGGAACTCGACAACCGTGCCCGGCACGGCGTCCATCACCATGTACACATCTCTCGGGCCAATCCTTCGGTGCTGCGCGCGGACCGTACGTCCCACGCCCTTAACATCCTGGACGAAGGCGTCGCGGATTGCCTCAACCACATCTGAAGCACTGCCCAGCCGGCAATCGGCTGTGAATGCGCGCGCGTTGATGACGTTGAGTTCCGCATCATTGCGCCCGGCACGGTCGGAAGCGGCGGGAAGATCACCGAGGACGTACACCTTGCCGTCCGCATCCGCGAACTCAGCAGCTTTCTCGATCGTTGGCCAGCGTACGGCCTTCATGTTGGGCACAACCAGGGCCTGGTAAGACGAGCCGGCATCCCGGACGATCAGCCGTCCGTTTGCGACTTCAGCACGGGCCAGTGAATCGTTGTCGATAAACTCGAAGTTGATTCCGGTCTGGATCAAGCGATTGCCAAGATCAAATGCCGCACCTCTTGAGCTGTCAGCGTCCATCTCCGCCTCGTATGGAGCCACGGGATAAACGACCGCGACATCACAGACCAGATGTCCCTGGCTCATGAGATAGGATAGCCTTTCGAAGTAGTCCAGAAAGACGCCCATATGGCCCCAGTAAGGCATACGGAAGTGGTAGCACGGCGGCGCCCATTCCCAGTGCGAGCCATAGGTCGCGTAATACAGCCCGTGCAGGTTGAGGAGTGTACATCCGTAGAGGTAATTCTCGCGTGTTGCGACCATCAGTCTCTCCGGTGCCGCCCCCCAGCCCAGACTGTGGTACCCCTCCAACCACACACGCGGCTTCCGGTAGAGGTTCGCGACGGAGGAGGAGACCTTCCCCTTAATCACATCGGCATGCCCACCGGGCGTGTCATGTCCCGGTGCCGTATACCAGCGAGTGGCGCGGAAGTAGTCGCCGAACTCGTTTGGCTGTTTGCCCCGGCCGCCGCTGTCGCAGGCGAAGATCATGCCGCGTGTAAAATGCCAGTCGTGAATGGGTTTGAAGTAGCGTTCCTCCATCAGGCTCATGCGCACATCGGCATAGTCCATCCGCACCTTCGGGGTTGTGTCGCCCATATCGCACCACATGGCCGGTAAGACATCCAACAAGCCGTATTCCTTACGTCGCCGGAACTCCGCCGGAAAATCCGGGTTCCATGCGAACTTGCCGAGACCGATGTGCAGTTCGTCGTTGAAGAAGTAATTCAGCCCCTCCGAGGTCTTGCCCGGATTGTGATCCTCGAATTTCTGGAAGAAGCCCCGGATGACGGTGTCTCCCGATTGCGCCATCAGCGGGTTCAGGGAACCTGGTTTGCGTTTGGCGCCGAAGGTCCAGATTTCCCATTCGCCATCGGGGGCCGTCCACGTGACGCTACCCTCCCGCGCCAGCTCGGTCAGGTCGGTGCCGCCGGGCTGGAGCACGCCATCCCGGACCTCATAGGCGCGCGCCGCGAAACATGCATCCACGCAGACCAACGTTTTCGTCTCGCCGCCACGCAAACGGGCGCGCCGGCCCGCGACCAACTCGATGGCATTGAGCTCCGGTTTGCTGTAGAAGAGGTGGTAGAAGAGATTCCGCGCGCCTCTCGGCCAGTCGATGGTGTAAGTGCTGAGCCCGATCCCCATGCCCAGCTTGGCGCATTCTCCCGACACTTTCGAGTATACGTTCCACCACTCTTCGGTGAAGATCCCCGGTTCGTCCTGCTCGGTAAGCCATCCGGGCGTGTCGTAGTGAGAGTAGTTCACCTGGACGCCGCTGATGCCCTTCTTGTGCAACTCGCGCACCTGCCAGATCAGCCGGTCCACGTCAAGATCATCGCCGGTCCACCACCAGAAGGGCACCTCGCCATAACCCGGCGGGGGGTCCCGAAATCCCGGCAAGACGTCGAGGTCAGGTGACCGGCTCGGGTAACCCGGGGCATCGTGCGGAGTCGCGGGGAGGTGTTTCGGCATGGGATTCCCTCGTATCGGATTCAGTTCCCGGGCGTGTCCCGGTCTGCCGCCGGCCAGGCAAAGCCAGAGGTACAGCAGCGTCCGAGTTGTGGTGCGACAGTGTCCTGCCACGATGGTTCTCCTCAATCACGCGCCCGGCTCTGATCTGCTCCGTCGAGTGCCGTCACGTCCCTCTTCTCTTCCCACACCGCTCGGTGTTGCCGGTTATTGGTTAATCTGGCCAACCATGCGCCATCCGGCAATGGCTCGAATCCCCATGTCCTGTGTATTTGCTCACCACGGTGGCGGACACCCCGCCCGGAGTCCGGAGCAATACGGAGTTCGCAGATGCTCACGATCCATCTGCCCCGGAGCCCTGATTCTACGACCGCCGCCCTCACCGAGGCAGCCGTTGATACGTGTTCAGTGGTCTCCGTCCAAATAGAGGCGTCCCGGCGCATCTCACTGCGCTTCCCCGAGACAAGCGTCAGCGTGCCCGTGAGCGGGCCGTTCTCGATTGCCGGCAACCTGGTGGGTTCAGCGACCTGCTCCTCGAAGCCGCAGCCCGGCCCGAGCTCGTCGCAAGAGCAATGCTGGACTACGTGGCCGGAATCGGCACCTGATCACGGCATGATGTTGTAGCCCTGAGGGAGCTCGTGCGTAACCAGGTAATACATGGCGCTGATAGCGGAGGGCACAAAGGCCCCGAGCATGTCGCCGGCGATTATACCGATCATAAAGACCTGAATCCGCTGCACGACCTGCCAGCCGCCGTACCGTGTCGCCATGGCCTTGATCAGCCACCCAAGGAAGAACGAGAACGCCAGTTTGGCACAGTGGAACCACGACCATAGCAGGAAAACGGCGGGGTTCAGCGGCCAGTTCTTGACTCGGATTCGGCCGATATAACAGATCACCACCAAGAGCGCCCCGACCACGAAACTCACGGTGAACTTCGTCTCGGGCCGGATTGCCAACACTCTCTGCATTGACGACATGCCGTCCGAGGCCTCCAGAGCGCCCTGGCTCTGCAGACGTTGGGCAATGTCGGTCGAGATCTCGAACGGATAGCTCGGCACGGTCCGGGTAAACCAGCCACCGGCCGCCATGTCGGTCCCGTGCGCGTACTGGAGGTAGAGCGTGACGGTCAGGCCCACGAGCAATCCGAGTCCGGCAGCGGCTGCAGCCCACGCCGCGGCTCGCCCTAAGCGGTTCTCCTCGCCTTCGCGCGACAACAGGTTCAGCGAGTTGCAGATGTAAGGCATAACCGTCTCTCGTCCCTCGGCAAAGAAGATGGCGGAAAAAAACATGGCGATCAATGCCGCGCTGGGACCGAGTGCGCGGCCGCCGAAGAGACCGAGCAACAGGATATGCGGCACCCATGCCGGTTTCATGACCAGCAGGCCGGTCTGCGCCACGACACGGCTGACGCCGATATAGAAGACCGAGATCATTCCCATGTAGAGCACCGCAAAAGGCAGTGGCAGACCATAGAGCGTCATCAGCCCGGTGCAGAGCAGCGTGCACGCCAGGAACACGCGCCCCCCCCATACTTCGCTGGACAGCAAGTCCTCGTCGCTGCGCCAGCCAATCACGGCGCGGAACACGTGCCAGTAGTGGTGACGCCCGAAGTAGCCGACCATGGCCACAAATGCGACGAAACTGCCGATGTTGAGTGAGGTGTAGATGGAGGCGCGGTGCTCCCCGCCGCCGTAGAAACTGATTCCGTAACCGGATAGTACGCCCAGTGCCATTGCACCGAAAAACGGGACGACAGCCAGTGAAAACGAGACATCGGTGGATACTAGGTACGCCACGCCGATAACCGAGAAGTACAGACGACAGTTGAGGACGGCATGGCTCATCCCGCTCTTCTCGTAGAACGGAATGAGGGGACGCAACGCCCGGAGGTCGAATGCAGTGGTGACCGGGATCACGGTGTCCGGCCACCACACGGCCGCATAGTTGATCATATGAATGCCGAACACCACCCCCAGGCCAACCCAGAACGCCCGTTTCCTGAGAACCGAGCCGTTGCCTTGGTCGTCGTCCCCGAGGAGTCGCTTGGTGAATGTCGCGATGGGATAGGGCAGTTTCTCGTGTTCCGACCACTGTCGATGCACAACCAGCCCCAGCGCAATGAAGCCCACGACCAGTAGTAGAGCGAACGGCACCCACGTCAGCAACGGAGCTGCCCAGTTCTCCCACGGAACCAAGCCGATGCTCACCGGTTTCCCGGCCTCCTGCCCTTGGAGGAACCCACCCAACGCGTCATCGTTCGGCCCGGGACTCGCGATCATGTGTGCCGGCAGCCGGGGATACGTGCCGGTCGGCTCCGAGTCCCAGCCAGGGTTGATGCGATGGTAGTGATTGGGCAGCATGACGACATTCGTGAACGTCTTCATGAAGCCCGACTCCGCGATTCCGCACGCGGCCAGCACCAAGGCCATGGTCACGGCCAGTTCCTTGCCCGACAGTCGCCACGAGGGACGCAGGCGGGTCAAGATCGGATTGACCAGCACAAGAAGCATGATCAGCGTGCCGTACACACTGAGCGGCATGTAGTTGCCCACGATCGCCGACTGCCGGATCACGGACTGGTTGAAGTACGTGACGCTGCACAATGCGATCGAGCAAAGCAAGCCGATGATGATGGATCGACGAGTCATCGTTGTCGGACCTTCGACGTTGTGGAAATCCCGCCTCTACCTCGTGAAGATCTTCACGCCCTTCAGGTGGAGGTATCCGGGCTCTTTGTTTACCAAACCGATCTTCACGTAACGGGCCGTCTTGGGTTTGTCGAGCGTCACCAACCACTGCTGCTGGGCTGTCGACGTACGGAACACCTGCACCCAGTCCGTCTTGTTCGTGGACACCCAGACGTGGAGGTTTGCGGCGCGATCGACGAGATCGGGACGGTTCAGGATCTGCAGGCCGACAATCGGGTACTCCTGCTTGAGGTCGACCATCACCCACGGCTCCTTCTCCTCGTTCGTGTGGAAAGACTGTTTGCCCTCCATCGTGGTGAGCAGTGTGTGATTGTGCGGCACGCCGAAATGGGTCGACAGAGTACTGTGGCTGACGGTGCCCTCACGCGAGATGCACTTCCAGTCGGCGGGGACGGGAGCGGCCCGGATGCTGGGGGCTTCGGGCAGAGGGGTGTGCGCTTCGTTCATGAT
>JGI10211J34971_10002841_pt1 | contig 13970 bp, 16 predicted proteins | sample Etolagsediment_FD_34971 | JGI IMG/M metagenome (IMG submission 34971) | reverse complement strand
CAGCGCCACATCGAACATGAACCAGTCGCCCTTGCTGGTCATAGCCTCTCCTCTCTTGAAGCCGGACCTGCCGATCTGGGCGCAGGCCACAATCACCACCGGGGCACTCCGTACCGCATCGGCGGCGGGATTGCCATGGGCCAGCGCCTCAGCTATCCTTCCCCTGGCCTCGGGTTCTTTGACTACCCCAAACCTCCAGCACTGCGTATTTGCCCAGGATGGTGCCCAGCGGGCGGCGTCAAGTACAGTCTCCAGGTCCTTTTCGCTTACGGGGTCGGGCTTGTACTTCCGGATGCTGCGGCGACCTTTCATGGCTTCCATCACGTTCATTGTCCTAATCCTTTCTATTTAACTAACTCTTGCACTGTAAACCATAGCCGGGGGCGCTTCATAGCACACCTCACGGCTACAGGTTCCAGAATACTCAGTTAGTCTACCACCTTGAGGCAATTAGCTGCAATAGAATGCCTACCCACCGCAAACAGCATCTCAATATATGGACGCTGGCTGCACGGCCCTACGTACATGGTATAATGATGTCGAAGATGTCGAAGGAGAGATCGTATGGAAGGTATATCTGATGTGATAGCCAAGGTAATATCCCAAAAGGGGACTTGCTCTGCCGGGCATATGGTTGGCGATGAATTCGTCATTGGACAGAAGACCCCTCCTGGCTTATGTTCGTGGGCCTTCTGCGCTTTGTTTCCCTTCGCCGAGGTATTGCAGTTCGGTGGCTCATTTCCATGGGAGGACAACCCAGACAAGACTACCGTTGCCTGTCCCGATCCGGGAAATCCAGTGGTGTTTGAACTGACGCGAAAATCGTCATAATAAGGGAAGTCGAGCTACAGCTACAGGTACTATCAAAGGATTGACTTTCGGAAGCGTACTGTGTCACTGGTTAGACAGCATCACATTCCGAACGAAACCTCTTTCGCCACATAATAGCAATGTGTTACCATACCTAATGGAGCTTTCTAAGCGCTGGGGTGAAATGGCAGCAGCAAATACAAAAAGGGGCGGGCAAAAAATCCGCTCCGTCCTGGGTGAAGAAGAGGTCGACAAGGTCATCTTCTACCACGACTGGTGTAAACACTGCAATATATGCGTTGCCTTCTGTCCGAAACAGGCACTGGCCATGGACGAGAATAATTACCCCCGACTTGTAGCTCCAGAGCGGTGCGGGTCCTGTGGCCTATGTGAGGTATTGTGCCCTGATTTTGCTGTTACCGTCCCCGGACGGCACCGCGCGTCAAGACCGCGAGCAGGAATTAGGAAACTGAATGTCTAACAAGATGGGTAACTCAACCTCCACAGCCCGTAGACAAAAAAAACACAGATTGATGCAGGGCAACCTGGCCATCGCCGAAGGTGCTATTGCGGGTGGCCTTGGCTTCTTCGCCAGCTATCCGATAACTCCGGCCAATGAGATTGCCACCTTCCTGTCCAGAGCCCTACCCAAGAGGGGTGGAGTTTTTATTCAAATGGAGGACGAGATAGCCAGCCTATCGGCTGTCATTGGAGCCTCAATAGGTGGACTTAAAGCGGCTACAGCCACAAGCGGACCAGGGTTTTCCTTGATGCAGGAAAGTATAGGTTATGCCGCTGCCGTGGAAATTCCATGCGTAATAATCGATGTACAGCGTGCTGGCCCCAGCACAGGTTTGCCCGGTGGCCCAGCCCAGGGCGATGTTATGCAGGCCCGCTGGGGTACTCATGGCGACCACCCCATCATCGTCCTCTCTCCAAGCTCGGTGCGAGAGGCCTATGAACTGACCATCCATGCCTTCAATCTTTCAGAGCAATACCGAACACCGGTCATCCTGCTGACCGACGAAGTGCTGGCCCGCATGTTTGAGACGGTTGAAATGCCCCTACCTCAAGTTAAGGTAGTAGGCCGTCTGCACCCCGAAGTCCCTCCCGAATGGTATTTCCCTTATGACAATGCAGAGGGTGATGTGCCCCCACTGATTTCGTTCGGCCGTGGCTACCGATATCATGTGACCGGCCTGTTTCATGACAAGTCCGGTTACCCCACATCACGCCCGGATGAAATAGATGCCTGGCAGGAGAGGCTATTCCTCAAGATAGACGGGAATGTGCAGCAAATAGCGCGCATAGAAGAGGAGGAAATGGAGGATGCTGAGATAGTCATCGTCGCCTATGGCTCGACGGCAAGGTCGGCTCGCCATGCAATGATGCAGGCGCGCAAATCAAACAAGGCGGTGGGGCTTCTCAGGCTGGTCACGCTGTGGCCTTTCCACGACGCGTCGATTGAGCGTATTGCCCGCTTTGCCAAGAGAATAGTAGTGCCGGAGATGAACCGTGGTCAGATTCTGCGCGAGGTAGAGAGAGCGTCCCGGGGAAAGACAGATGTAGTGGGGGTAAATCGCGCCGACAGCGAGATGGTAACCCCCTCCCAAATAATGGCGGCGCTGGAGATATGATGGAATACACCATCCCCGAGCATGAATACTTGAGACCGCATAAGAAATTTCCCAGCGTTTGGTGCGCCGGCTGTGGTATTGGTACCGTTCTCGGGGCCATCATCAGAGCAGTGCAGGCGCTCAATCTGTCCAAGGATAAGGTAGCAATGATCTCAGGCATTGGCTGCACTGGCCGTATGCCGGTATATGTGGACTTCAATACCATGCACACCACTCATGGGCGGGCTTTGGCCTTCGCCACCGGTCTGAAACTGGCAAGGCCCGACATGGAGGTAATCGTGGTCATGGGCGATGGAGACGCCCTGGCCATAGGTGGAAACCATTTTATTCACGCCGCCAGGCGCAACATCGAACTAACAGCGATAGTGGTAAACAATAGGATATATGGCATGACCGGAGGCCAGCTATCCCCTACCACTCCTTTAGGGGACAGAGCGACAACGGCCCCCTACGGCCAAATAGAGCAAGTCTTTGACATAGCCAAAATCGCTGAGGCAGCGGGGGCAGCCTTCGTAGCTCGTAGTACTACCTATCACGCCATCGAGCTTGATAGGCTCATTGCCAGAGGCATGCAGAAGAAGGGCTTCTCAGTAATAGAGGCTCTGACCCAGTGTCCTGTTTCCTATGGGGAACTCAATCAAGCGGGCGACGCCGTAAAAATGTTGAAATGGTTTCGCGATAACACAACGTCTGGTCGCAGCAAATCTCCCTCAGGGAAGATAGTCCGTGGTGTGCTCGTGGACCGCGATCTTCCCGGCTATGTGGAAAGCTACCAGAAGCTAATGAAGACAAGCAAGAAGAGGGCTTTAGCTTGAAGAAACAGCGCTGGGAAGTGAGGCTGGTGGGGCAGGGCGGGCAGGGTGTAGCCTTGGCCGGCATCATCCTTGCTGAAGCGGCCGTCCGGGATGGCAAGAATGCTGTCGTGAATCACACCTACGGTGCCCAGAAACGAGGCGGACCAAGCCAAGCCGATGTGATAATAAGCGGGGAGAAAATAGACTACCCTAAAGTGCTGGATGCCGACCTGCTTGGGATTTTCAGCGAAGCGGCTTTTGACGAATATCACCACCAGCTAGGCAATCACGGCCTTCTCATTTACGACTGCTCACAAATCAAAAGGGCCTTAGCTAAGCATGATAGGATTATGCCCATACCCTTTGCCGATATCTCCCACCAGGCCACAGGCAGCAGCCTCAGCGCCAACATGGTAGCACTGGGCTTCGTGGTTGAACTGACAAAGCTGGTATCCAGCAGAGCCCTGGCTGGCGCGGTGAGAAAGCATTCCCCAAAAGGCCGCCTTCAGGCCAATCAAACCGCCCTGGAAAAGGGCATCCAGATGGCACAATCCATCAAGGACGGGCACGATTGGAATCATTAGAACACATTCGCTATATTGCAGAGGATATCTTTGCTCCCAGTATACAGGTTGCTCGCAATATACCAGGTCACGCGGATTGCTGATGCCTACATTAATTTTGATCCCTATCCTTGGCCGCTTTAGGGATGCCAAGCTTAATAGAATAACAGTTGGTATTTGATAAAAAATAAAGGGGGAGAGAATGAGCGAAACGCAGAAAGTGATGCTGGAGATAGAGGACAGCATAGCCATTGTTACTCTGAACCGCCCCGAAGTGCTAAACGCCATGAATGCCGAGGTATGGCAGGGGCTAGTAGATGTGGCCGATAAAATAAAGCAGGAGCCAGAAGTACGGGTAGTAATCATCACCGGGGCTGGTGACCGCGCCTTTTCCTCTGGGCTTGACCTTAAGGCAGCGGCCGAAGGAAAGGCCTTTCCTGACATTCCTATACGGCAAGGGCCTGATGTCCTTACTACACTGAAGCATTCTTTTACCGTGTATGAGGAGCTAGCGGTACCGGTGATAGCCGCCATTCAGGGCTACTGCTTCGGAGCCGGTCTTCAACTTGCTGCAGCCTGCGATTTCAGGATTGCTTCCGAGGACGCTCAGTTGGCTATCCTCGAGGTGAGCCGGCTGGGAATCGTTCCAGATATAGGGGGAACCCAGAGATTGCCCCGGTTGGTAGGAGCCAGCCGCGCCAAGCTAATCCTGATGACCGGGCGACGAATAGATGCCCAGGAGTCGCTGAGAATAGGCCTGGTGGACGAAGTTCACCCTAAGGATAAATTTATGGATGCGGCGAGGAGCCTGGCCCAGGAAATAGCTGCCCTCAATCCTGATGCCGTCCAAGGAGTCAAGCGGGCGGTAAATGTAGCCATGTCTCATAGCCTGGAGGTAGGACTTGCCTTCGAGACAGCCACCGCCCTAAGCGTCCCTAGAGTGTCGGATATGGTTCGCGATGCTGCCAAATCCTTCTCGGACAAGGGTAGCAAGTAATCAGGCTGAGCAGCGTCTACGGGACTTGAGGGCAATTGCTGCAGCTATGGTGGAAGTGCAATATGAGCGATGACAAGATCAGGGAAATAGAGGCAAAGATAGACGATTTGAAGGCTCGTTGGCCGGCTCACTCAGTGCCAATATCCATGTGGCAGGAACTGGAGGAGTTGGAGGACGAGCTGGAGAAGGCAAAGGAAGCGAAGAGAAGTTAGTGCCTGGCAAGATGGCCTTGATTGACTTCGCAAGGTGTCATCCTGAACAATGCGATAGCGGTGTGTGCGTCGCCGTAGCTGCCTGCTCCCATAATCTGCTCAAGCAGGAGGCTACCTACGAGATACCCATGACCGACCCGGCTATCTGCCAGGGCTGTGGTGACTGCGTGCGGGCGTGCCCCCTGAAGGCAATCAAGATAGTGAGGGTGTAAAGAACCGGGGCTGTCATTGGTCTTCAACCGACAGCTAGTTCTAGGTTATTTATACAGGAGGAAAAATGAAGATATCGGTCTGTGGCAAAGGTGGCAGCGGTAAAAGTACCACAGTTACCCTGCTGGCGGGTGAAGCTCAGTCCAGAGGCTATAAGGTGCTGGTCGTCGACTCGGACGAGTCNAATGCCGGACTTTACCGGATTCTCGGCTTCAGTCAGCCGCCGGTACCCCTGATGGAGATTGTCGGCGGTAAGAAGAAAATAATCAGCACACTAAGAGAGCCTGCGGCAAGTGATTTGGCGCCGAAGGCGATGGTGCTGACACAAGACCGCATCGCTATAGAAGATATTCCCGCGGAGAACGTGGTTGAAAGGGACAATCTAAAGCTGGTGTCTGTAGGAAAGATACTTCAAGCCCTGGAGGGCTGTGCCTGCCCCTTTGGNGTGCTGAGCCGGGAGTTCTTGAAGAGGCTCGACGAGGGGGATAACGGCCTGGTCATCGTCGACATGGAGGCGGGCGTGGAGCATTTCGGACGGGGGGTAGAAGAGAGCGTGGATGCTGTGCTGATGGTGGTCGAACCTTCTTTCGAATCCCTGGAACTGGCGGGGCGGATAGATAGCTTAGCTACTGGCACCGGCATTAAAAATGTATCGGCAATCCTAAACAAGGTTCCGTCGGATGATATAGCTTCAAAGCTGGAAGCTGAATTGGGCAAGAGGTCCATACGTGTCATAGGTTGCATCCACCATGATCCAGAGCTGCTTGATTCTAGCCTGGAAGGCTGCGCTCTCCATACCGGTAGAGCAGCAGATGAAATCAGGGGCGTGCTGGATTCGGTGCTCTCACAAGCGAGCGGGTAGTAGCAAAAGGAGGTATTCAAAGATGTGCTTGGCAACAGCTTATCTCGTTGGGGGAGGTGGTAAGCCAATACTGGAAGAAGTCTCCTACATGCAACTCGATGGTGCCCAGGTAGAAATGGTAAGCTTCTCGGGGGAGAAGAAGGTTATCCAGGGCAGACTAATCGAAGTGGATTTCTTCACCGAGACACTGCTACTGGAGCAGAACAACGCCTCCACTGAGTGATTTCAGGAAACGAAGAGTAAATACCAAACCCGATTGAGTGCCCCAAATATCATGCGCTCAGATCATGAGCCCTCGAATTTCATTAGATATCTTATATCCACGAAAAAGCGGTCGCAGCACGCTTGCGCTCTACGAAGGATGTAAAAAAATATATTGGGATCAAGTGCTGGCGGCCTCTTCCCGCAGACGGCGCTCCTGGGCACATTCCAGCGGCTCACTCCTCATCAGGATACCGAAGCACTTGTTGCAGGATACGCACTTGGCAGGTCCCCCCTCACCCTTTTGCCAGCGGTCTATCAAACCCGGTTCTCTGATGAGGGGACGGCACATCGAGATGAGGTCAGCGTCCCCACTGTCCACTACGCTTTGCGCCGTCTCCAGGCTGCGTATACCTCCAACTACCATTACCGGCACCTTGACCGCCTGTTTAACAGCAGCAGTTCTCTCTCGAAAGTACGCTCGCTCAGGATCACCTTCTCGCGTCGTCCGTATAAACTGGCCAACACCTCCACTGACCTCTATGGCCTCGATGCCATTCTCCACCATCTGGCGTGCTGTCTCCACACCTTCAGCCAGGGAAAGGCCTCCCTCAGTGTCATCTTGCACCCCCAGCTTGACCATCAATGGAAAGTCGGCCCCTATCGCCTGGCGCACCCTTTTTGTCACCTCAATGTGAAACCTTCTCCTGTTCTCTGCGCTACCTCCCCATTTATCGGTGCGGAGGTTGAATAAAGGCGACAGGAACTGGCTCATCAGATAGCCATGGGCCCCGTGAAGCTGGACCGCATCAAAACCCGCTTCTCTGGCCCGCACTGCAGCCGATGCGAAGTCGGAGATAATCGACTCTACTTCCTCGTCGCTCATCTCTCGATGCGGTGTATTCGTGCTCTGCATATGGGATACAGCCAGATTAGCAATGCCCTTCGGCGGTAGATAATGGGAGTTGATGCCGGCGTGGACTATCTGCAGCGCAATTTTCGCACCTCCCTCGTGTGCTGCCTGTACCAACCGCCGCAGGCCAGGGATCATGTCATCGGTATGGACGCCGTACTGGCCATGTATCGCCTGGCCAAGGGGTGAGATAAAGGCATATCCAGTCATTATGAGGCCAACTCCCCCTTGCCCGAGCTGCCGGTATACCACCACCGAATTATCGGTGGCCATCCCGGAATCGTCTGCTGAGGCATCCCACGTTGCCGACCTGACGAAGCGATTCCTCAGTTCCAGCTCACCGATTCTATATGGCGCAAACAGGTCTATTGACATACTTCTCCTCCTTAGGCATTCGTTATATTCAACGTTTTCTTTTTCATGATAAAAAACGCCGAGCCGTACCACGGCTGATACTTTTTATACATATCTACCTCATGTTGCTGCCCATCGAGCACATCAAGCGCCGCCGAGTCACCGCTATACTTCTCCCGAAGCTCATCGAGCCGGCTCTGCAGCGGACCGAAATACTCGAACCACCAGAAGTCCTCAGATAAGGCGAAATGTCCGATGATATCATACCCGAATGATGGTATCCGTTCCAGGTACTCTGGCACGGTTCTTATCCCAGAGTAGATTCCCTTCCAATAGTCGAAAATCTCCTGCGGGGGGTCGGGACGCAACCAAGCCATCTCATGCGCCACCAGGAACCCGTTGCGCTTAATGAAGCGCCGCCACTCCCTCAGCCCCTTTTCAAAACCCATCAACCATATAGAGCCCTCGGCCCAGATGATGTCGAAGCATTCGTCGGGGAAGTCCATCCGGAACATGGAGCNGTTTACNGTNTTTACACGTTCCGAGAGCCCNGCCTCTTTGACCTTCNTNGCAAGTTCGTCCAGGTCNGACTGGCGGATATCCAGCCCTATTACATACCCCAAGCTCAAGCGCGCCAGTTCCAGGGTTGGTCCCCCGCGGCCGCAGCCGACATCGAGGATGTAGGGCTTGTCCAGTTGGGGGATCATGTGGAACGCTTTTCTGGTGTATTCAATCCTTCGAGAGCCATATTCAGGAATGGCTTGACGTATCTCAGACGCTATGTCGTTGGTCATCGCCTGCCCAGCCACACCCGCTGTTGTTTGCCCAATGCGCTCATGTTAGCGAGATTCTACAGTTTGGCTCACTGACCGTCAATGGCAATTCTGGTTTTCTTATGTTTGCAACTCCGACATAGATTGATTATTTGCGAATTTGGTTTAATAATTCAGCCATACTAACGAAAAGCTGGGTCTCCATATTTTCGTATTCTATGCTGTCCTCGGTGTCACTGCTCCCGCCACCGATATTGTCTCGTTTTACGCCTGCGCCTTAGTCCTTCAATCACTGGTTTTAGACCCGAGATGTGCTATAATGGCAGCTAATGCAAGACAAGATAGGCGAAGAAGGCTTGATATTAAAGCAAGAAAGGAAGAAGAATGTACGGCTATGCAGGTACGATACTAACGGTCAACCTGACTGATGGAAGCTCAAAAAAGGAGCCTCTGGGAGAAGAGTTCGTCCGGGATTGGATTGGAGGTGAGGGTTTTGGGGCCAAATTGCTATGGGATAGAATCAAGCCAGGAACGGATCCGCTATCTCCTGAGAACGTCTTGATAATCACCACCAGCGCCTTCAGTGGTTCGGTGTTCCCGCCAGGTTCGCGAACCCTGGTCAACTACAAATCGCCGCTTACCGGGTTTTATGGCCAGAATGGCATGGGTGGCAGCTTCGCGCCGTATCTCCGCTTTGCCGGTTATGATGTGCTAATTATTGAAGGGAAAGCTGAAAAACCGGTGTATCTCTTTATAGATAACGATGAAGTGGAGATAAGGGACGCAAGTCATCTATGGGGAAAGCTGGGCTCGGAGACAGATGAATTATTAAGAGACGAGATAGGCGATACCAATGTTCAAATCATTCGTATAGGTCCCGCGGGAGAAAAATTGAACCGTTTGGCCTGCATGACGTCCGGCTACAATCGGGCCTTTGGCAAGGGGGGTAATGGAGCTGTAGCGGGATCAAAAAACCTTAAAGCAATAGCCGTTCGGGGCCGAGGCAGCATCCCTGCTTATGACCCGGCCGGGCTGAAGCAGGTTTCCACCAGAGTCTACAGAAGCTGCAGAGAAGGGGTAGGCGCGCTTCTCAGTCAGTATCATCTTCATTTTGGTAACTCAATGTATGCCGTTACCATGGGCATCCCCAGCCGTCACTTTCAGCAGGGATTCTGGGACAAGGGGGAGAGTCTGTACCACGAGAACCTGATGGAGAAACTATACACCGGCGAAGACTATTACTGCTGGGGCTGCCCTCCCAGAAGTGGAAAGGTCCTGTCACCGAAGAAAGGCCCCTATAAAGGACATAAGGTCGATGTGAAGATCGAGGCGGATTGGGCGTGGGGCTACAACATGATGATTGACGACCTCGATGCGCTCTGCGAGATCTGGCACCTGTGTGGTGAATACGGGGTCGATATCAACGGCAGCGCGGAATGGGCGGAATGGCTGGCTGAGTGCCAGGAGCGGGGCATTCTCACCCCCAAGGACTGCGGGGGGTTGGAGGTGAGATATGGTGATGGCGAGTCGTGCATCAGGTTGCTAAAAGCTATTTTCGCCCGAGAAGGATTTGGAGACTTGCTGGCTGAGGGGCCCAAAATAGCGGCGGATACAGTGGGCAAAGGAACGGAGCAATACGTCATGCACTGTAAAGGCTCGCCACTGGAAGCTGAGGAGTTCAGAGCAGACAAGGCGCTTCTTCTTAGCACTGCTACGACGGAGCGGGGTGGTTGCGTTAATAGAGGCTGGACATACGGTATCAACTACGCCAGCATACTTCAGTCGGATGTCACCGGGCTTACTGAGAAACCCGACCCATTGGCAGAGAAGGGTGTAGCCAGATGGATGAAGCCTTACAAGGAAATGGTCCCGGGGATTTTGAATACCATGGGAGGCTGTCTTATTCTGTGGTGGTTTGGCAGATTTACCGCTGGTGATGTGGTAGAAGGGTACCGGCATCTGACCGGGCGTGACATCAGCATCGAGGAAGGCCTCAAGGTCGGTGAAAAGGTCATCAATCTATCAAGGGCGTTTAACGCGAGGGAAGGCTTTAGCAGGAAGGATGACACCATGCCACAGAGGTTTCTCTCCGAGCCGGTGAACGGGGGCCCGATGGATGGCGCACGGGTAGAGGATTTTGATGCTATGATAGATGAGTACTATACCGAGGCCGGCTTCGACCTGGAAGCGGGGTGGCCAACTCGGGCGAAGCTCGAGGATCTGGAACTGAAGGATGTGGCGGACCAGTTGTACGGTAAAAGTAAGTGATAGGGTCGGGGAGAATCCGGTCGCTCTACCAACCCGGCGGGCGCTACCAAGCAATCGACCGAGACCCTTGGATTAAAAACAAAAGGAGGTATGCCATGGCGTGGAAAGTGAAAGCTACGTGGTATGAGACCTGTGCGTCGCAGGGGCAGTGCGCGCACTACTTCGGCCGGGACCGGGAAGATCCGTGCAAGTCGTTCCAGTTGTTCGACATCAAGGAGGGCGAGATCGACGGGGTGGATGTGAGCGGCATCCAGGTGATGACCTTCGCCGACCTCTTCTCGCCGACCTTCGCCGGTCTGATGGGTGAGGGCGGCGAAGGTGGGGTGTACATCAGCGACAAGGCCACCGAAGAGCAGAGGAAGGTGCTGGAGCCCTTTTTCGCAAACAACGTACCGGGCTGGCTCCTGACGCGAAAGGTGCTTGGGGTGAGGTACGTCCCCATCAACGTGAAGCAGGAGGACAACACCTACCACATCACCATGCCCTACGGCGAGATCAAGATGACGCCGACGGCCGGGCTCGACGGTAAGCCGGTTCGTGTGGAGAACTCGTTTTTCAACGCCGTGTTCCCCCAGATCAACGTGTGCAACAGCCACCTCTGGAAGTACAAGGACTTCGGCAAGGACTTCGACTTCAAGAACAGAGGAGCGGTGATCAGCGATATCGACATTCAGGGCGGCTAGCAGGTTCCCGGCGGCCACGCGTGTCAGAGTGAGGTATTGCGGGCGTTGTCAGTCTGAGTTCGTAGATAGTGCTGACAAACGCTGAAGGTCCTCAGCGCGTCAGGCCTCGACCACGCCTAAAGGTGGTCGAGGGGAGGACCATCCCTGTGGGCCTGTACGCCTTCGACGAGTTCTGGTCGTGAAGCGAGGTTGCGCAGTGAGGCTGTATCAACCACCAGAAGTGCCGTAGCCAGTTCAGCACAAGTATTATATAATGTGATTGTGGATATTAGTATCGTTAAATTTCATGGCTGTCCCGGTAGAGGGACAGCCATGAGTTTATTAGGCATATCGGAAAGGAGAGATAGAGTTGTGTGACAAATGCGCAGCGGAAGGCCTGGCCAGGGTCTTCGGCAAGGACGCGTATCGGTGGTACTTCAGCACCGATGCATATGATTACCAGCATGCCTATGAGGCCGACCAGAAGTTCCTGGAGTATGCCGAGCAGTATGAGATACTGAACTCGATTAATCCCGGGAAGTTCGGCGCTGAGTGGGTGAAGAAGGTCGTGGAAGGCGGGCGTGTGGCTCAGGTTGTGACCTTAGAGGAAGCACTGGAGCTGCTCCGCATTGCCAAGGAGGCTAACGAAGGCGAGAATCTGATATGCTTGAACATGACTTGTATCTGCAAGAGGACGCGTGGCGGTGATGTAACCGAGCCAATCTGCATGTTCTTCATACACCCTCCAAAAGAGGAGCACGCGCGGGAGATGTTCGCGAATCGGATATTCACCAGCGGCGAGCGAGAATCGTTCTACCTCTACGACCCTGTTGATTTAGACAAGATGAAGGAGTTGCTGCTGGACTACGAGAAGAGACTGGGGTTGGTACACACCGTATTCACCATCGGTTTCCCCAGCATTATCACCCTGTGTAACTGTGAGATGCCGTACTGCCATTCGATGAGGCAGCGTCTTCTCTACGGCGTCGAGGACGCGTTCGTTGAAGGCTACTACGTGGCACGTATCAACAACGACAAGTGCATCGGGTGCGGCGAGTGTGAGAGGCAGTGCCAGTTCGGCGCCATTCGTCTCGACCGCAAGCTGGAGAAGGTGGTCCACATGCCGACCAACTGCTTTGGCTGCGGGATATGCCGTAGCGTATGTCCGGCAGATGCCATAGAGATGGTGGAACGGGAGACGGTAACACTCCTGCCAAAGAAGGAGCCCTATGGTGTGCACCACCCCATTGCTCTACATGAGGAGAGCGTGCAGTGAAAGAGGATATCGAGCGAATCCGTCAGTCGGACATGGGTTTCCCCGAGCTGGAGGTGCTGGAGGCGTACAAGAAGGCGCCGGTGATTACCGTGGGCGAGGAGTGTACCCAGCCACAGGAATGCCGCAAGTGCATGGAGATCTGCGCCACCAAGGTATTTGTGATTATTCCCGACGCCAAGCTGGTGCCGCACACCAGGTATCCGTTGATCAGGGAAGGTTTTGAGCTGGCAGCCGCCCCTGAGGCGATGAGGGTAGTGGCGGCGGAACCGACGGTATGCACCCTGTGCATGGCCTGCGTACGGGTGTGCCCGCTGCAATGCATAACTATCGAGACTCCCTCCAAGTGACATTCACTGAGCTTGATATTCCAGGCCCTTAACCCTCAAGCTCATGCAGGGAGGGCTTTCAATTATCACCAAATAAGCTGGGGTGGATGGTAAGTGGGGATTTGGTTGAGGGCTGCACTTCACCTCTGCCGCTTAATACCATGATTTTACGTGGTTGGCGATCATATCCGTAGCTTCAAATATATCGGGCGTTGGCAGGAAGTAATTAGTCCTGATCCTGGCATAGTCACGCTTTGGCTCATAGTAGATAGAAATGCCGCCCTTGAGGGCACTGAGGTCAGCTTGCAGTAGCTTATCTTTGAGCCCGTAGTCGAAATTGAGCTTCTGGGCCAGGAAATCATCTCCTTTCCATTCGATGTCAACCACCTTACCCTTAAATAGTGAGCTTTTCTTCGTGTTCATCTTGGTTTTCTTCTTCTTACTTCCCCCTATAAAGCTGGGCCTGTTTACCAGAAAATCGAGATAGTAGTTGACTCCATACTGGCTCGCCACGCCGATAACGTTTATCGCATCTATATTGTAGTCTGTCAGCTTGATGGTCCCTACCAGCCTCTGCCCCCAGGAGCGTTTCTGCTTCGTTTTCTCCTGGTCGGCGTCCTTTTCCAGTGCTGATGCCTTGACGCCTATCCCCTGAAGGTGCTGGCAAAGCTCTTCTACCTTTTTTTGCCCACCCTTCCTTAGTGTCCATAACGCGATAGGCAATCCTATAGCTAGCGAAAGCGCAAACAAAATGGGGAAGATATTGCTCCAGTCCACCTAATCTCCTTCTCTTCGCTTGGCTAATACATTAAAGCTTATGATACCTGACAGGATTGATTCCAACAAGGATGCATGTTTGCCTACATGACTGGCAATACCCCATCTTCTTTCGCCGATATTGAAGCCTGTGCTCCACGTTGTCAGCATATCCTGAAGCTGATATGATTAACTCAAAGCTAACGCTGAAGAATTTTTATTTGTTATGGCCATTATTAAGACCAAAGACCTGACTAAACGGTTCAAAAACGTATTGGCGGTAGATGATGTTAGTCTGGAGATAGAGGAAGGTGAATGCTTCGGGCTATTAGGGCCTAATGGGGCAGGCAAGACAT
>JGI10211J34971_10002838_pt1 | contig 13981 bp, 12 predicted proteins | sample Etolagsediment_FD_34971 | JGI IMG/M metagenome (IMG submission 34971) | reverse complement strand
TTAGTTCAAAATGATGGAAGTAAAATAAAATCACCTTTGTTTTTTAAACAAAATAGAAGAAAAATAGCTAAAGCTAATAAAGAACTATCAAGAAAAACTAAGGATTCTAATAATCGTCAAAAAGCTAAATACCGGTTAGCAAAATTACATAGAAAAGTAGCAAATCAGAGAAAAGATTATCACTTTAAACTTGCTAAAAACCTATGTGAAACATATGATGTCATGTTTTTTGAAACATTAGATATTCAATCCATGAAAGCAAAACATGGTAAGAAAATTAATGACTTAGGGTTTTCTGATTTTGTAAAAATATTAGAAAATAAATCTTTAGAGTACGGTAAAACCATTTATCACATAGATAAATGGTTTGCCAGTACAAAGACATGTAATATATGTGGATATAAAAATAATGCATTAACTGAACGTGACAGGACATGGGTATGTCCTGACTGTTCAGCTTCTCATAATAGAGACATAAATGCCGCCGTTAATATAATTAACAAAGGCAATAAAGAATTAATGGATGGGACATCATCCAATTGGAAAGAGAATGTCAGACTTGTCGTAAGCCAAGCTGTTCTCGCTTGATCCTAGAATCCCCCGAATTTATTCGTGGGGAGTATGTCAAACATACATTTTCCTCGTACTCACGCTCATAAATCTCAATCTGAAACCACATTCTGCCAGAAAACGGTCCATAAAGAATGCATGGATATGGCGGCGACATAGATTCTTGCAGAGAGATTGTGTCTGACTCCCACATTTTAACGGTATCTGTCATGTTTCCATCCTTCTTAGGCTAGGGGGACTTCATTCAGTCATTATTGACGTTCCAGCAAGATGAGCGGCATCGTCATCACTATCGTCGTCGTCATCGTCAGTAAAGCTGTAAGCCGTACCGACAGTTGCCGAACGATAACTCTTCATGCTGTCGCTGAGACTTGCGAACATGCATTTTGTTCCATCCCCGCTCGCATCGTAAGTGAGAGCCGATTTGGCTCTCACTCCTATAGTGCCACCAGCACTAATTGCATCCTGGTTTGCTCCGATGAAGACGAAATCATAATGTACGCCAGAATTGGACTTGCGAAGCTCTTCAATCATATCAAAGATTTGCTCCCGAGTGAACTCCTTGCTGGCATTTTCGTCTCCATCGGTGATAACTACAAAGACACATTTCTCTGGCCTATCATCTTCCGGCATACCATCAATTCTCCCAACAACGGTGTTCATTGTTTTTCCCATTGCGTCGAGCAAGGCAGTCATGCCTCTAGGCATCAATGACAGTTTCGGCACTTCTTCAAGCTTTTGCATTTCGTAAACAAGATCGTAATGATCGTCGAACTGTGCAAGGGTGACAGTCGCCTCACCTTCAACCTTCCTTTGTTTTTTCATGAATGTGTCAAAACCGCTGCACATTTCTGTGCTAATCGAACTCATGGAACCTGAACGGTCCAGAATGACTGCGATGTGGGTGTAGTTTTTCTTAGACATTTTCTTTCTCCTTACTTTTTATGCTGTTTCTTCTTGTTTGACATTTCCAACAGGTATATTTTGCAAGAAACCTTCTGGCTCAGCCTCGATTGGTACTCTCCCAGCATCAAGGATCTTCTGGGCGTCAATTTCTGTGCAATAATTAATACACAATATGGACTCAGGTTCTTTGCGCCAAAAGTCAAGTGGTTCTGGATCGTCGTATACCTGTTGGTCAATACTTTCGCCCGCACCCACTTCAAGTTTTTTTGTTTGGATTGGTTTATGGGTAGCAGATGTCCCGAGTCTTGTTGAACCAAAGAGTTTCTTCGTACGTTTTCCAACCGTGTCACGAGATAAGACGATACTGCCACTTTTAGCGAACGCTTCTCCGGTATTACCTGATAGTGTATTTACTGCTCCTGATGACGTTTCTTTATCTAAACTTGCACAACGAACCTGAATTTCGTTAACATCATATGAATATTTGATATGATGGTTAACACCAAGTGGTTCTGCAAAATATTTTTTATTCCCGTCATTGACGCAGTTATGCCAAGTGGTCGCCGAATATGTAGGAGAAAAGAACTGTCGCGGATTAACAATTGGCTGTCGTCTTCTTTCTTTTGACAGGAAGAAGCTTATTCCTACTGCGTATACGCGATCTTTGCCGACAATGTGCCCAGCAACACTACGGAGTTTTTCTTCTGTCAGTATATATTGCCTAACAATTCCTTCTGCCGTCCTGAAACCATCAAGCCAAAGAAATCCGTATGGCTGTGCGGTTGTAGACAGATAGTTTTGTTTAGGCCAATGAAAACCGCATTTTTCACAGTATCTTTCAGGTCCAAACTCTTTGTCGCATTTGGGACATTTTTCTATATACTGTTCGAGTTGAGCATCCGTACATGGCATACCAGTAATAGGATTTACACCCTGTACAGAAATGACAATAGCGATGTCATATTCGCTATCCCAATTTTTGTTAAAATCGAGCCACATACCAGCACCATCGGGTACTCCTACAAACCAACTTGTGGTTTTCCCGTGACTCCTCATCCAATTATCTGGGCATCCTGGATATTCATCAACAAGAAAGCCTTGTCGTTTTGAGTATGGTGGAAGACCATGAGTTTGATTGCCGTCAGAAATCAAGGCATTCGGAGTATTTAGACCACAAAAGAAATGGCCAGATTTCATCCAATATCGATGATCGAAATTAGTGGAAAAAATAGACATGTTTATATTCCTTATGTCTCTGATGAAATAAAATGGGGGACCAGTAGATCCCCCGTCATTTTGTTTTAGAATCTGCGATTAGAGCGCACCGCAAAAGGATCTTGAACTTTACCGCTCATGCTTCCGACAGGAAGACGCAGCTTTGGTAAGTCGTCTAGTTCCTTTTTTTCTCGATAAGCCATATATGTCTCTGGGTAAGTCTCTTTTAGTTCATCAAGACTCATGCCAACAAGTTCCATGATGGCTCTACGTTCCGACTTGTGACTTGGGTTGATCTCACCTTCTTCAACCAGCAATCTCATGAATTGACGGACTTCTTGCGAAATGCCCTTCCAGTTAATGCGGTTGACAGTGGAACGATCACGCTTGAGTGGACTGCCTGGGAACAGTGGGTCTTCGTTAACGATATTGTTTGGAACTTCGCCAACGCCATAAAGGCGAACAAGTTCGCTATCGACCATGATGCTCTCTTCAACATCAAAACCTTGCTCAAGATCGGTGACATAGTCAATTGTCTCATTAATGGCAACTTCTATACTAGATGGACGAAAGGCAATGAACTTGCCATACTTCCCATAGCGCTTTTCAAGTGCCTGATGAATACGATTTGGTTTGCCAGGACTGTAGTAAGGCAAGAGTTCTTCAATGCCGAGATCTTCCAGTCGTACTTTAATTCCAAAGCGTGTCTGAAGGGCCAGAAGATCGGGATCGACTTCTTCCTTTTTCACTTCTTCTTCGTTTTTAGACAGTTGACCGCGAAGGATCTTTTCAGCTAGCAAGAAGCGCGGCAAAGCGACTCCAGCTTGGTCGCAGAAATAGCGTCTCAGGTCACCTTGTTTTGTTACTTCTTTGTCGTTCAATAGATCAAGGCCAGTAATTCCTGCTTCAGGAATGCCTTCTTTTGTGACTTCGAAGCCCTCGGTTGAAAGAATTTCTTCTACTTTTGCAGGTTCAATACCCATAACCTTTGCGGCTTCTACTATCCGATATTCCCAAGAATCTTGGGGATTTAAAGATCTGTCTTGGGCGACAGATGTTGTGGTAGTGTTAGACATGATTTCTCTCCTTTCACGCACATTACGATACACACGCTCGACCTTAACTACCCCGGTCGAATAGGGTTCTCGCGCACGTTTTTATTATACCAGATATTTTGGAAAAATCAAGATGAGGAAAGAAAAAAAATGATATCAAGCCAAAAGAAATAAGTCAACTACCGCTGCCTGAAGGAAGGGGGGCTTCTCAAAGTTATACTAACGCGCATGTGCGCGCCTATACCATGAAGAATTATTACTGAAGAGCCAATTGTGCAGTTCATCTTCTTCTGTAGCAGGAACAGAAGAGTCATTTTTTTCATGCCCAGATGGCACCTTTGGTTCCTGAAGTATAGTTTGTCTTACAAATGGCTTCATTGGGATTTGGGCAAGAACGCTGTAATCCCAGTCACGTAATATAGACATAAGTTCCGGTTGCCTTATGCTTTGTTCAATAAAGCGGTTGACAATCTGAGGAGATAGATTGTAAGTTCCTCCCGGACCAACTTCATACGTAAAGAAGCTCATAACCTTTTGCGCTAGCTCTGGAGATAATTCAAACAATATAAAAAACGGATTGTTGTCTGGTGGCTGTTGAACAATTTTCTTTAGTGCCATTGGACTTGATAAAGTATATTTTTTAATGGTGTCCCATACAAGATCAAAATATTTTCCATACGCGGGATTTTTGGTCAACCATTCTAGCATTTTGGGCGTTTCTGCAATAAACTCTTCGGTGTTTATTTCTTGAGGGTTTATAGACAAATACCATCCGAGTATTGAAGAGGGATTGTGGTTATTAGAAAGATTTTCGAGCATTGTTGGTGTCATGATGGAATCCGGGAGTTTCACCAACATCGCAAAAGCTTCTGGGTTGAGGTTTGCCTTTGCCGCTTCTGTCATGAAAGGGTCCTTATTGTCTTGATGAAGTCTCATGGCAAAGATATTGAAAGTCTCAATGCTTCCCCAGACATATCCATGTTGTAAAGCTTCCATGATGTAGTACAGGACGAGTAAGCCTGTTTCTTGAGAAGATCGATTATGTATTCCCTTTTCTTCTAGTTGATTTGCAATGTGGTTATCTATAAGGACTTGACTTGTCTGATTGAGATGGTACTTGGAAATAAGTGATGTTTGCATAACGGTTGGCATACTCGATGACAAAATAACAATAGCTGCATATCTTGGATGCACTTCAGACAGAGCTTGAATCCGTATATCTCCCTTCAGTTTTGCTCCCAGAGAGTCTGCCAATTGAGTATATCGCCACAGCATATTTTCAATTGTTGATTCGTACAATGAGCTGGCGCGGCTCCACATATATTTCATGAGAGGTTCTTCAAGTAGCTCGATAATTTTTGATGAAGTATTGTCTTTATTGAGACCAAAAACAAAAAGGTGCCAATCTTTGGCGCTGTTTCGTCTCGCTATTTCGTTTACAACTGCTGTTGCTTTGTTGTTTTTACGTGCTTCTGCCAACAGTTCATTTACCCTCATCTTGGTAATTGACTTGGCTGCATAATGGTAGGTGTTTAGAGGGTATTTAGTCATATTTGTCGAAATATCCTGTATACTGCAAAAAGCTTGTATAACTATATATTTCTTGATTTTAATTTGTCTCTCCTTCCAGAAGCTCTTAGAGCAATTGGAGACTTGGCTTGTTGTATAATATAAGACCAATGCAGTCAATGCAGTAAGACATAAAGGAGAACAATATGGCAGAATCTAGTGAGATGGAGCAGTTTGTTATTATGGATGAGAAAATCAAGCAAACCGATCAAATAGAACGGGTGATTCTCCCGGAAGCATCTAACATGAAAGCTCGTGGAGTTGAGAAATACAAACATTTTTTGCCGCGCATAGCGGCGTCATCGCCATCTATTATACAATTTTTATGGTCGGTTAAAGAAAATGAAAATGGTGAATCGTACTACGATGGAAACGTTCAGTGTATTGTTCCAATAAGTGGATTTAGTTTAACTCAAGATGACTTTTATATGTATAGGCCGGAGTTATTTTCGCCATTCGTCGTTGATTTTATGGGTGAATTAATGATTCGTCATAATCTTGGGTTTTTCATTAACCAAGTATTGAATCGTAACCCCAATGAATATATCAAGGCTGTATCTTGTCATACACACCAGCATTTTGGCATGAGACTGGACACAACTGGAAAAGGCATGATACTACTCTTCCACATCAGTATAGTACAGTCAATTTTAACTGAAAATATCAAATCTCAAGTCATAAAGGGAGTATAATATGGGCGAGTCAGACATAATACAGTCTGAAGTGAACGAAAAAAGCAGGAGGTGCCTAATATTCCTTCCTGCCAATGCACGTCTCAATTTCGACATTTGGGAACATGATGCCCCTAAAACACAGTACAACGATAGAAGAACTGATTACGGGCGAGACAATGTGGCTACAATAGTTAGAGGTATATATGGACGAGATAGCGAACAGCAACTTGAACACATCGCGAGTCATTCTACCGGACTTTAGAGCAGATTCCTTACCATCAGTAAAAATTCTATGGTTGAAAATACATAACTTCAAGGCGTTTGAGGATGCCGTTATTGATTTTCGAGATGGTAAATCATTCCGCAGATTTAGCTGTTTTATTGGGCCAAATGGATGTGGTAAGTCAACAATTCTGAATGTTGTACAGTTGATTTTCTCTAACTTTCACGGATATACGGGAGAGCGTATTGAAAGTAATCTCGGCAGAGCTGTGCGACATGTTGAACTTATTTCTGGCCCTGACGATGATTTTTTGATTGAAGCCGCTATAACAAGTTCGCATGGCAACTATATAATCAAAATTAATAAGCATGGATTTTTAGAGGGACATCCGGATGAAATAGGACAGTTTGCATATCGACTGTGTTACGCTGCTAGGTTTGATCAGGAACTTCATAACTTTCAGCTTCGGCGCGACCAATGGAAAAAATTCAAAAACCTTTTTGAGTCTGTCACTGGGTTTACAATCGAAGAACATATCGACTTGTTCTCAAGCAACCAGGATGCACGTCAAAAAAGAATTATGGACGAATATGTGCTCGGATTTACAGTAAATAAACCACATGAGTCAATTAGTCATAAAGAATGCAGCGCAGGGGAAAGAAAATTGATAAAAACCTTTTCCACTTTGTTAAATATGGAGTTTCTTCCAGAAGTTATTCTAATAGACAATATTGAGATGCACGTAGATATTAGCCGCCACTTGCCATTTGTGAATGCTCTTCGTTCAAACTTCCCTGATTCTCAGATAGTTACGACTACACATAGCTATCATATTTCACGAAATTTCAGCGAAAGGTCTCAGATATATGATTTGAGAATGATAAGGAGCGAGCCATTATTGCGTGAACAACCATGGAGACTTTATATGATTGACGAAATCGAAGATAGCATTGTTCGGCTGAACAGTCTATCGAGTCAAAAGCAGAAAAAAGATTTTATTAATGAGGGACACGCGCTACAAAATTTATGTTGCTATCAAAATGAAGATATTGAAGGTTTGCAGAAACAACTAAAAGCATTTATGGCGAAAGCATCAGGTGCCTTCGTTTCAGAACTTATGAAATAATATTTCGTGTTGTCGAGGCGAAGGATTTTTTGTGTAAAAATTTAGGAGTGAATTAGATATGTCGATCAAAGGACTACAAGAGTATACTAGATACTCAAAATACGCTCGCTTTAACAAAGAGCTAGGGCGAAGAGAGACGTGGGATGAACAAGTTGACCGTGTTTTTGCAATGCATCGTGAACATCTTGGACAAGAAATTGTGTCTCAGATTAGAGAAGATATGGATTTTGCAGAAAAGATGTTGCGGCAAAAACGAGTGCTTGGGTCGCAGAGGGCTCTACAATTTGGTGGGAAACCAATTCTTGTAAAAAATCCAAGACTGTACAACTGTTCGGCAAGTTATTGCGATAGACCTCGTTTCTTTCAGGAATGTATGCACATTTTGCTTTGTGGAAGTGGGGCTGGATTTTCAGTACAAAAACACCATATAGATAAATTACCTGGTATTCGCATGCCAGATAATTCTCAACAAAAAACGTTTATCATACCAGATACAATAGAAGGATGGGCAGATGCCGTAGGAGTAATTATGTCCAGCTATTTTGTTGGCGAAGATTTGCCATTTCAAGAGTATTCTGGATGTCGTGTGATTTTTGACTATAGTCAGATACGTCCAGAAGGGTCACCCCTGTCATCTGGTAGTAAGGCTCCTGGTCCCAACGGATTGAGAACTTCAATTAGAAAAATTGAATATTTGTTGGATAGGTGTTGTAAACTTCAAAAACATTTACGTCCTATAGATGCTTATGATATTATCATGCATGCTTCTGATGCTGTGCTTTCTGGTGGCGTAAGAAGAAGTGCCTGTTTATGCTTGTTTTCAAAAGACGACGAAGAAATGATGAATGCGAAAATAGGTGCTTGGAGAAGAGATAATGACCAAAGGGGACGATCAAATAACTCTGTTCTTCTGGTTCGAGATGATACAACTAAAGAAGAATTCAAAAACATCATAGAAAAAGTCAAGGAATTTGGCGAACCAGGATTTGTATGGGCAAACAGTACCGAAATGATGTTTAACCCCTGTTGTGAGATAGGGCTGTATCCAACTTTATCAGAAGGCGATGCAAAACAAAGTGGATGGCAATTTTGTAATTTGTCAGAAATAAATATGAAAAAGGCAAAGACGGAAGAAGAATTTTTGGATGCTTGCAGGGCGGCCAGCATACTGGGCACAATACAGGCAACATATACAAAATTTGAATATTTGGGTGAAATTTCAGAAGAGATTACTAAACGTGATGCCCTGTTGGGAGTTTCAATGACAGGTATGTCAGATAACCCAGATATGGCTTTTTCTGCTAAACTTCAACGCAGAGGCGCGAAAGTAATACTTGACGTAAATGAAAGATTGGCGAAGGTTTTGAACATAAATACTTGCGCCAGAGCAACATGCGTAAAACCGAGTGGAACAAGCAGCGCAATTTTAGGAACCTCATCCGGTATTCATCCTCATCATGCGAAGCGCTATTTCCGTCGTGTTCAGGCGAACAAAATGGAAGCACCGATGCAATATTTTCGCATCCAGAATCCACTGGCAGTCGAGGAATCCGTCTGGTCATCAACTGGAGCTGATGTTGTTATAACATTTCTGTGTGAAGTTCCAGATGGAGCGAAGACAAAAAACCAGGTTGATGCCATTACGCTTCTTGAAAATGTTAAATTGACTCAACAGAACTGGATTGAATATGGAACACGATATACACATGACGAGTATGCGTTAATCAGACACAATGTAAGTAATACTATAAGTATCAGAGACTTTGAATGGGATGAGGTTGCCGATCATATCTATCGAAATCGCAAATGGTATGCTGGTATTTCCATGTTGCCAGTCTCTGGTGACAAAGACTACCCTCAAAGCCCATTTACGGCAGTTCTTACACCAATAGAGATAGTTAGGGAATATGGTGACGGATGTATGTTTGCAAGTGGTCTTATTGTTGATGGGATGAGAGCCTTTAACAATAACCTTTGGGCTGCATGTGATTGCTCTATGAATATTGGAGAAATTATAAGGGTTAAGACACTGAGAGAAAAGATAGATTCCGATTGTAGGACAAACGGGGCAAGATGGAAGGAAGAAGGACTTTCTCCAGAATCGCCAGATAAATTACTACAAGCATGGCTTGAACATAACGTTGAAAACTATCATGAAAAAGTAGATTGGGTGCGCCGGGCAAAACAGTTTGCAGATCGATATTTCGATCATGATCTTAGAAAGATGACTCATTGTCTCAAAGATGTGACCAACTGGAAACTCTGGTGCGATTTGACAAGAGAATACAAAGATGTTGACTGGACCGAGTGTAAAGAAGACGAAGATGGTATAATATATGATATGGGGGCAGGGAGTGCTTGTAGTGGTGGTCAATGCGATTTTGGCGAACTTGGACTTACTATAAATGAGAAAAAACACCAAGAGACGATAGCTTAAGAATACTAATGTAACACATTTGTGTCGAAGACACAGCCTTCAAATACTAAGCAGAGTTAAAGGAACTACGCGGTATTTAACCGTAAAATATATAAATCAGGTTATGTTATGGAATATACTATAAAGATACTGAAATCATCTGACGGACTTTATGCATTCTCCGTCAACAACTTTCAATCTATGAAGCATTACTTTCTGTCTCCAGGCATTAAACCGCTCTATCGCTATGCCTGGGAAGCATATCGTCATGCAATACACATCGCAAAAAAACGACCTTATCACACAATAATGTCGTCAGAAGAACAAAACGAACTAACGTATGAAGATATATCGGCTGAGACACAAATTATTAGCCATTATAGAGATGTGCTGGATATGCTCAGTGACAGAGCAGATGGGTTTCGGGATAAAGGCGCTAAGGGGAAAGGGGAACAAGAACGGGAGATTGTCTACGAAGAAATTAAGGCTGTAGTTGGCGAACTTCTTAATCTAAAAGAAGAAGTTGATCCAGGCGAAGATAAGGTTGAAATAGAAGATATTATAGATGATTTTCGAGAAGTTGTAAATGACCACTTTTCAGATCTGCTCGCAAAAGATGTAAAAGAAAAAGAAGAGGAAGTGGAGGAGGGGGAGGAACTTGGACAAGTTCCCGGAATGCCCGAAATGCCTGACGCAGGACTTTTGCCTCCAGTAGGGATGCAATCAGGATCAATAGAGGCCCCACTTGCTGGGAGGAAACTAAATGTTATTCTGAGAGCAGCGGCAAAAGGGGAAAAATCGCTAGACCCAGAGCTACTTGAAGATATTTTGGAACATTATTCGTGGTGCATAGGTTCTGCTGTTTGCCGAATAAATTCAGACTACATTTGTAGAATTAATAAAACAGATAAATTTATTAGTGTTACAAGTGGACATAATGAACAACTCAGAATACTTGTAGGAAACGATCTTTTTGTTCATGACATTATGCCTCGTGGAAGTCTTTCAAAGATCTACTCATATGACTCGACAGAGTTCTATACAAAATACTGGAAGCCTATCGTAGAGGCTGTTGGTCACGTCAAATTTGATGATTTTGGATGTCTTCTTATACCATCGACTGATGAACTTCCAGACGTACCGATTGACACACCGGAAACATTTGTATTTAGTGCCGTTGATCCTGAAAAAGGACAAACGGCAATGCAAATCAGCTTTTCCGGGAGTCCTCCAACCTGGTTGATTGAAAAGAGCACAGAACCTATCAAAACAGAACACGTAAAACATGCATATACTGAGCTTGACTTTGTGGGCAATGGTAATGGTGTTATGGTAATATGTACAGAACCGTCTCTTGGTATTAAAGAAATAGGACATGTAGAACAAATCATACCTACAGAACAAGGAAACCAAATTGACGTTAATTTTGGGAACCACATAGTTAGATTGCATGAAAGTAAATTGGAAATACTTGGTGAATAGATACAAGATCATTGAAAAGAAGCTCGATGTCAACTCTTTCACGGTATTGATGAAATCAGTTGTCGATGATGAAATTTACGACATTTGTGCTATAGGCGAGAACATATATTCCGTTTCAAATAGCGGTCTTATCTTACTTAACACAGGCGAAACCATAGTAAATGGCGAAGACTCTGTTGGGAAAGAACGTTTTGGAACCCTTAGACACTCCCGACTTGTTTTCCCTACATCCCTATGCATACATTTGTCAAACATTATTACATGTGAAGCATCTGGAAGAATCATAAGAAGGATTGATCTTGATTCTCGATGGACCAAACATGAGAATAAAACAATGAAGTTTGTCGAAGAATTTCGCAAAATGCCGGAAAATAGTCCTACTGGAATAACGGCAGAGGCAAATGACATTATGTGGGTTGTTGCAGAAAGGGATGTATCATACGCGTGTAGGCATGGAGATACAAGAAAACTTGCCGGTACCGGCAAACGCGGTTATTCTTGCTCACAGACGGCATTGTTAAGTCAAATTGCATATCCATGTGGAATAGCTGCAAACAGCAAGACGGTGTATATCTCCGAAATGATGAATCGATGCATTCGATACATTCAGAATGGACAGATTTCTTTTCTATGTGGATGTCCAAAAGAGGATATTCTTGTTAACCCTAAGAAAGTTATACACTTGCGAAATCAGTTGTTAGTTGTTGACGATGGGGTTCTCAAAAGTATCACTATCAATGATGGTATAACAAGGGCTATCCCTGTGTATAATGCGACGGAAGTAATATCTGTTTGTCTTGCTGACAAAAGGATACTGATATTGGCGAAAGATGGCAAAGAAAACACAAAAAACACAAAACGAACATGACCCACTGCTATCAGCCATTGAAGAAATACATCGTCAAAATCCGGAATTAAAACCAGAAGATCCCGCAAAAGATTCTGGTGCAGATGGGATTGTGGACATAATAACCTTTTGCAATGATCCGGCGTATCTAAATCTTCCCGGAAATAACTTCAACCTATGGCTTCCGCAAAAAGTAATACTTAAGACTTTTTATATGGGGACTATTGGCAATGAATCTCTTCAGTTAAAAAAAGAAGAGTGGGAATGGCTTCATAACAACGCAGAAGATGAAAAACGCGATGGGGAAATGTATGAAAAGAACTGCAATCATGTTATAGAAAAGCTACACAGATTGATCAAAAACCGTAATGAAGACAGTGATGATGACGCATCTTCGAAAAAGAAAGTTAAATACTTCAATGAATTGCAGTTGGTACTTGGGCGGAGAGGTTCAAAAACGGCATTGGCTTCGATTATTACTGTTTATGAAGCCTACAAGCTTCTTGTTATTAACAATGGCGACCCGCATGAATATTACAATCTTCCATATGGTTCTGAAATTGCAATTATTAACGTGGCTTTGTCTCAGGACCAGGCTGGCCGTTTGTTTAATGAGGTTCGAGAGCGCCTTAGAAAATCACCATTCTTCCAATCGAGAATATCACACCCAACAACGTCATCAATACGTCTTCTGACTGATCGCGACCTCGAAACCCAAGAGCAGGGGAGTATTGTTGGGGTAGAAGGTTCTGTTCTGTTGCTATGCGGGCACAGTAATCCAGACTCCCTATGCGGACATAGTGCAATTATGATACTGTTTGACGAGATTGCTTTCTTCGATGAAAGCGGAAAGGTCAAAGGAAGTTCGTTCTATGAGCGTCTGGTCCCTTCACTTGCAAAGTTCTATAAATACGATGCTGCAAAAGTTATAATGATATCCTCACCCAACACAAGGATGGGAATTTTTTATAAGACGTTTGAAGATGCTGCCGACGATGATACGATTTTGTCATTTCAGCTTCCCACTTGGTGCATTAATGAAGACATTCCGTATGACCACCCTGAATTGCAAAAGGCAAGGCACAGAAATCCTGACCGTTTTATGGTGGAATATGGTGCACAATGGGCGACCGGAGGTTCTATTGGCTTATATTTTGACGAAGGACAGGTTGATAGATGTATAAGGCCAGATATTACTCCTCACCACCGTCCGTTACCTGGATATAATTACTATCTCCATGTTGATCCAGCAAGAGGCGGCAATAATTACAGTGCTGTGATGATTGCCGCAAAAAAATACACTAACAGTCGAGGGAAACGAAGAACGAGGTGTTATCTTGCTAACTGCTGGGTCTGGAGACCAATTCCTGGGCGAGGGTTGCAGTTCCATGAAATTGACAAACAAATTGTTCAGATTTGTGGTCTTTTTCATCCGATGATTGTAAGCTATGACGATTACCATTCAGTTCAGAGTCTACAGCTGCTTAAGAGTCATGGTATTAACACAAAACGCTTGTCATACAATCATGGTGTTAAACAAAAGATCTATCAGAATCTTCGTTTAATGATGGTATATGAACCGGAACCGGAATTGTTTTTGTATGATGATGGTGGCGAGTCTTCTCTGCTGATAGCGGAGCTTAAAAGTCTACGATATAAACGAATACAACGAGGGATTTCTATCCAGCCCGATAAACACGGTGATGTCAATACTGATGATTTAGCAGATTGTGTTGCTGGAGCATGTTCATGGGCAACTGATGGAGTTATGCCTTCTCTTCCAGCTCCTCTCGTTGTGCGAACTGGTTTTGTTTAACCTGACTCGCAGAGGATTTTTTTAAAGGATTCTGGAAATAAATGGCGAAAATAGTAAAGATGTTTTTGCATTAGGAGAAATA
>JGI10211J34971_10002837_pt1 | contig 13982 bp, 10 predicted proteins | sample Etolagsediment_FD_34971 | JGI IMG/M metagenome (IMG submission 34971) | reverse complement strand
ATTCGTCAGATGGCTCAATGCGTAATGGATCAGCAAGAGGGTCATTCCGGCACAAAGGAGGATAGTATGGAATCAGAAATCACTATTCCGGACAAAATATTACTCCTGAGAGGGATAGAAATTTTTGAAGCGTTATCCGTGAGTGAATTAGCGGCTATTGCATCGGTCACGGAAGAGATCACATGCCCACCTGGCGAGACCGTCATTAAAGAGGGTGACACTGGAGAAACCATGTATCTGATTATCAAGGGAGAGGTGTCTGTTATCAAGGGGCAGGGAGGAGACCATGAAATTGAACTTGACCGGATCAGCGAAGGTGATTATTTTGGAGAGATGGCCCTTTTTGAAGATGTGCTGCGATCAGCAACAATCCGCACCGAGCAAGAATCCCGTCTCTTAATCCTTCATAAGCAGGAATTCAAAGAAATAGTAAGGGAATACCCCCAGATTGCCCTTACCATTTGCAAGGTATTGAGCGGACGAATCCGTAAGCTGCACAAAAAGCTGATGACATAATGCTGAATGAGCCTTTCGATCTGAATTTAAGGTCGAAGATAATTGCCCAGAAGTAACTCGATGGACTACGGCACCGTATTTACGAATCGAAGCACCGAGGTATTTTATCACGATTTTACTTACTATTTAATGGACAAAATTGACCAATTTTTTTAAAACATTTCAGAATTGGAAGTCTGTGCTTCGGTTATCGAAGGCAATTATACTCTCGACTAACAAATGTTGGAGCTCATGCGTGCCTGGAGATTGATACCCACATCATCCATCATGTAGTTCGGGCCTAAGGAAAGATGTTATGAGAATAGCCTTCTTAATGGATAGTTTAGAGTCTATCAATCCGGAAAATGAGACCACCAGTTATCTGATGTATGAATGTAATCAGAGGGGGCATACCGTCTATTTTCTCGAATCGCATGACATCTATATTCGGAAGGATGAGGTGGTAGCCAGAATGCGAAATATTACTGTGCGGCCTGATTTCTCTATGAAAAAATACTGGCGTTCTCTGATAAGTTGTATGAATAAAGAGGAACTGATATTTGAAACCCTCACTGATATTGATGCCCTATTTCTAAGAAAGGACCCTCCTCTGATCTATCAGACCATGGAATTCCTGGCGTCCATTAATGATCGTGTGTTTATGATAAACAGCACCACAGGACAAATCCTCGGTAACAGTAAACTCTATATCCTCAATTTTCCCGACATCATACCAGAGACTCACGTCTCCAGAGATCCAGTCCGACTCAAGAAGATCATCGATGATTTTGGAGGCGCCATGGTGGTTAAGCCATTACAGAGACATGGTGGGGAAGGGGTGATTAAGGTCAGTACCCGCGATCATGAAAATCTGGTTTCCTTGATCAATTACTATACAAAGGCCTCCAAATCCTATCCGGAACGTGAGCCGATTATGGTTCAAGAATATCTGGATGTTGTGCAGAGAGAGGGTGATATAAGAATTCTTTTGCTGAACGGAGAGATCCTCGGTGCAATGAGAAGGAAACCTCTTCAAGGGGATTTTAGGACCAACATTCATGCCGGGGGTCAGGCATATAGGCATGAAGTTACCGAGAAAGAAAATGAGATTTGTCGAATTCTCAAGGAGAGGTTGATTAGTGATGGCCTGTATTTTGTAGGCATTGACGTAATAGGAGATAAACTGGTTGAGGTAAACTGTGTCAGCCCGGGAGGCATTCCCCGCATAAACCGACTGAGCAAGGTGAAGCTTGAAACCAAGGTAATTGATTTTATTGAACAGAAGGTGAAAGAAATGAGAGAAAAGGGCTGACAGTCGCCTAAATCTCCGTTTCAGAATTTCTATCCCGCTAAATGCGGAAAAATTAAAGGAACTATTAATGGTAGTTGTTCTATATTTTAATACGGAATAATGAGTAGTCAGAAAGGAAAAAGCCATTAGTCATAACTTCCCAGTGAAAATAACAAACTTTTTGAAGAGCATCTCCTGGCTTATCTCTCTCATTCTCGTCCTGCTCTCTCTGGGCCTTTCCAGTACTCAGAGCAATGCGGCCTGCTACCTCAAAATCGGCCTTCCAGAAGAGCCCAGGACCCTCAATATCTGGCTTGCAAGCGATACAAATTCTCGTAAGATCCTATCACAAATATATCAGCCCCTCTATAAACGCGATCCTGACACACTAAAACTTGTCCCGTGGTTGGCAGAACAGGAAGCGGTATTTGATGCTGAAACACTTTCATATATAGTGAGGATCAAACCGGCTAAATGGTCTGACGGTTCAGAGGTGACCTCAGAGGATGTGGTCTTTACTGGGTACTTGATAAAGGATTTTAGGGTGCCCAGATATATATCAAGGTGGAATTTCATCAAAAAGATTGAGGCGCCGGATAAATATACGGTGAAATTCTATCTCAAGGAACCAAAGGCCATCTTTCTAACTAGAACCCTGACAACACCCATTGTGCAAAAGAAGGAATGGGTTAGAGTTACAGAAATTGCAAAGAGCACAAAAAAACCGCTCACCAAGTTACTCAATCACAAGATAGAGAAGCCAGTGGGGACAGGTCCTTTTATGCTTAAGGAGTGGCGACAGGGGGCCTATCTCTTTCTTCAGAAAAATAAATACTTCTTTGGAGCAGGCCGTGAAATCAGCGGCCGGATGCTGGGGCCTCACATTGATGGGATTATTTTCAAGATTTACGGTACCTCCGATGCAGCTATTCTTGCCTTAAAGAAAGGCAGTATTGATATGTTCTGGTGGAGCATTCAAGCGGGGTATCTTGAGGACCTCAAAAGACAGAAGGATATCCAAATATTTTCCAACCAAAAGAGCGGGCTTTATTACATGGGCTTCAATGTGAGAAAACCGCCCTTTAATGATGTAAATCTCAGACATGCTGTGGCCACATTAATCGATAAGGACTATATTATCACCAGGATCCTTCAGGGATTGGGGATTAAAATGAGTTCCATTGTGCCGCCTGGCAACCGGTCTTGGTACTGTCCGGATGTGCCACGGTACGGTGAGGGACTCAGCCGAAAGGAGCGTATCAAAAAGGCCTATGAGATTCTGCGAAAGGCAGATTATACTTGGCAAGTGCCACCCGTTAATAGAGAAGGTAAGGTGGTCAAGGGAAAGGGGATTCGACTCCCGAACGGGCATTCCATGGGAAAATTTACCATTTTGACACCCCCTGCTGACTATGACCCTCTTCGAGCCATGGCTGGAATGATCATTCAGGAATGGCTCAGAGCTGTTGGCATCCCAGCCTCCGCCAAACCCATGGCCTTTGGGGCCCTGATCCAACAGGTCAAGGGACGCCATCAATTTGATTCTTTTATCCTTGGCTATGGAAGGTTGGATATTGATCCAGATTGGGCGAAAAACTTTTTTCATTCCAATAATGACAAAGCGAGGGGATGGAATATGAGTGGGTACAAAAATCCTGATTTTGATCGTATTTCCGAGGAGTCTGCCAACGCTCTGGATCGAGAGAAACGACGGAAGTTGATCTGGGAGATGCAGAAGATGATTTTACGGGATGTTCCCTATATCCCCTTGTACAACCCCAAACTGATTGAGGCGGTTCGCACGGATAAATTCAGCGGTTGGGTGGAGACACTGGAAGGAATCGGAAATACCTGGTCGTTTTGTGAAGTGAGACCCAATTGAAGAATAAGGCTATATCGGTGACCCTTAAAGCACCTAACTGTTTTAAAAATGGCGAAAAGGATCCCTTTTTTAATTTGGCCCAGGGTCATTAAGCAAGACAGGGGCTGAAAAGTTCAAGAAGGTTTAGTGTGACATGGAATTAAGGAGATACATTGGCCGGAGGCTAGTTCAGATCGTTATCATTTTTTTTGTGATCCTTACGGTCTTGTTCCTGCTTTTCCGCCTGGCACCCGGAGATCCTGTGTCCAGGATGATTGATCCCAATCTGACGCCAGAGGACGCAGCACTTCTTATTAAAGAGTTTGGCCTTGATCAACCTCTGTGGATGCAATATCTCTATTATCTTAAGAACTTTTTCACAGGGCATTTCGGCTTTTCCTTTCATTATGGGCAGCCGGTGGTTCAGATTATAGGGGACCGACTACCAAATACCATTCTGCTCTTTACCACATCCATTATCCTCTCCGCCCTCGTGGGCATATTTTTGGGCAAAATCGCATCCTGGCACAAGGGGAAAAAAACGGACACCTTTATGACCTTAAGTGCCTTAGTCACCCATACCTTTTTTCTCCCCTGGCTGGCCCTGATCATGATCTGGGTATTTGCTTACAAGCTGGATTGGTTCCCCATCACTGGAATGATTTCGGAGGAAATATGGCTTGACCCAGAGGCCTGTCTGTGGACAAAAGCATTGGATGTCCTGCATCACATGATCCTCCCTCTGGCCACCCTTTTCCTTATACATTTCGGGAGTTACTTGCTGATTATGCGCAGTAGTATGCTGGACACGCTCAAGGAGGATTATATTGTTACGGGAAGAGCCAAAGGCCTTCCGGAAAAGGTGATTAGAAACCATCATGCTGCACCAAATGCTGCGCTTCCTGTTGTGACTAGCGTTGGTCTGAGCCTGGCCTTTTCCATCAATGGGGGAGCGCTTACAGAAACGGTTTTCACATGGCCAGGAATAGGCAGGGAGCTTGTTTTTTCGGTAAGCCACAATGATTATCCTCTGGCCCAGGCCTCATTCCTGCTCATCGCCATTGTGGTGCTGCTTTCCAACCTGGTGGTGGATATTCTTTACGCGTATCTTGATCCAAGGATCAGATATTGACAAGAGAAATAATTAAGGTGACCGTATTCAATAACGACATAGGACTTTCAGAGCGATTTCACTGGATCGGCCGTTTGCTGGAGGGATGGTCCATCTACAAGAAGAACCTCCTTGGTAAAATCGGCCTTACCTTGCTGTTCTTATTCGCATTGATGGCGCTTTGCAGTTTTATTCCACCCCTGGTAAACCCCATGTACCAACCCATGGCAGGGGTGGACCCGGACATTTCCTATTCAGTAGGCCCGAGCATGAGACACTGGCTGGGGACCGATTTTATGGGTAGAGATATTCTGAGTCAGCTGTTGGCAGGTGCAAGAATTGCGTTCATGGTGGGGGTTTCAGCGGCCTTCATGAGTGTGTTTCTTGGCACAGTCATAGGGATGATCGCCGGTTATGCAGGGAGATTTACGGACAACCTCCTCATGCGACTGGCAGACATGATCATGGTCATGCCAGCGCTGCTGGTGTTGCTGATGCTGGCTGCGCTTTTCGGCCAGCTCAGTATCTGGTTCATTGTCTTATTTATCGCGCTATTCCGGTGGCCGGGGGTGTCGAGGGTCATCAGGGCCCAGACCCTCTCCTTGAAGCACAGGCCTTTTGTCGAGGCGGCCAGGGTGTCCGGGGCCTCACATCTGAGAATCATTTTCCGGCATATCATGCCAAACGTGTTGCCTCTCTCATTTCTATATATGACCTTTCAAGTGACCTCCGCAATTATTGTTGAGGCGGCTCTGGCCTTTTTGGGGTTTGGGGATCCTGGGACGGTTAGTTGGGGCATGATGCTTCAATGGGTGTGGAAGACCGGACACATGTTCAGGGCACCCTACTGGCTCCTACCCCCGGGCATTTGCATCTCATTGATCACCCTTTCCTTTTATATGTTGGGCCGGGCTATGGATGAGGTGCTTGACCCGAGGCTAAGAAAGGAGGGGGGGACCGACTGAGATGGCCCTGTTGGTTGCAGAAAATTTGAGCGTCGGTTATCAGGCCCAAAAGGGCTATCTCCATGCTGTGGAAGGGGTTTCTTTTTCTTTGGATGCAGGAAAATCCCTCGGTTTCGTGGGAGAATCCGGCTGTGGAAAGACCACGTTGGGTATGGCCGTGATGAGATTACTGCCTTCCAATGGGTCGATTCGGGAGGGTCGTATTCTCTTTGATGGGGAAGATCTCCTTCAAAAGACTGATGAAGAGATGCGCCAGGTCAGGTGGCAAGAGATAGCTATGATCTTTCAAGCCGCCATGAATGCCCTGAATCCAGTCCACCGGATTATTGACCAAATTGCAGAGGCTATCTTGACCCACACTCCTTCACTTGACAAAGAAGAGGCATATGAGCAAGTCAGAGGTCTTTTCCAACTTGTGGGGCTTCCAGAAGATCGCATGAGAGATTATCCGCACCAGTACAGCGGTGGCATGAAACAGAGGGCCATTATTGCAATGGCGCTGGCCTGCAAGCCTAAACTGATTATTGCCGATGAGCCCACTACTGCTCTGGATGTTATTGTCCAGGATCAAATTCTTGAAGAGACAAAGAACTTACAAAGGGAATTTGGGGTCAGCATCATTTATATCTCCCACGATATCTCAATTGTGGCAGACATATGTCATGATATCGGTGTTATGTATGCGGGACAGCTTGTGGAATACGGAGCTAGGGAAGAGGTCTTTGATAATCCGTTGCACCCCTATACAAAGGCTCTCCTTTCATCATACCCCACGCTAACAGGAGAAAAATCCCAACTGATGCCAATTCCAGGGGAGGCACCCAATCTCATTAATCCTCCCTTCGGATGTCGGTTTTCCGATCGCTGCACTGAAGCGAGGGTGTCATGCAGAAGTAATCCTCCGGTGTGGCTGGAAATAACACCAACGCACAAGGTATCCTGCCATCAGTGTGGAAAGCATTGTGAAAAATAGAAATCACGGATTATGATGGATCATGGAGAAAAAACCATCCTTGAGCTTGACCGTATCGTTAAAAAATATAGAACCAAGACCTTTTTGTTCGGGGCACGCGGTCAAGAGGTCATTGCCCTCAACCAGATAAGCATCAAGGTAACGAGGGGGGAGATATTCGGCCTTGTTGGCGAAAGCGGAAGCGGCAAGACCACAGCTGGACGCCTGATTGTCAGACTGGAACAACCTCGTGAGGGAAAAATATATCTGGATGGCCATGATATTACTAGCCTGAAGGCAAAAGCCTCAAAAGCCTATTCCCGCAGAGTCCAGATGATCTTCCAGGACCCTTACCAGTCTCTGAATCCCCAGTTCTCAGTCTTTGACACGATCTCAGAACCTTTGATTATCCACAAAATTGGAAATACTAAAGCGAAAGAAGAAGCGGTGTGGCGGGCTATGAAATCGGTTGGTCTCTCTCCTCCTTATGACTTTGCACATCGTTATCCACACCAACTGAGCGGGGGGCAGAGACAGAGAGTCGCTATTGCACGGGCCATGGTCCTGAACCCAGATTTTGTGGTGGCTGACGAACCCACGTCCATGCTTGACGCATCTATGTCTGCACAGATCTTTAACATCCTCCTTGAAATGCGTAAAAAGCTTAATGTTAGCGTTCTATTTATCACGCACAGTTTGGCGGCTGCACGCTATCTTTGCGACCGCATTGCTGTGATATACAGGGGTAACGTGGTTGAGGTGGGACCAGGAGACGAAGTCATCGAAAACCCAAAACACCCCTATACAAAGGCTCTCATCGATGCCCTGCCACAATTCAGGAATTCTGGAGATAAAAAACGCTACCAGACTCTTATCAGGGCAGAGCGTAGAGTTCCTGAACATGCAGGGTGTCCATTTTTTAGCAGGTGCAAGCGTGCTGATCCAGTAAAATGCAGCCGCGAAAAACCCCCTCTAATGAGACTGGGCGACTCCCACTGGGTGGCCTGCTTTTATGCAGAACCAGGAATCAAAACCAGTTCCGGAGACAACGCATGAAATATCCTTTCATCATATCCCTGCCACACTGCTCCAAACAGGTTCCTGAAGAAGTAAGACCGGCTCTTGCCCTCAACAACAAGGAAATATGGGAGTCTACCGACAGAGGAACAAAAGAGATTTTTGGATCAATTCCTGCCAAGAAAATCATTTTTGCCCGGTGGAGTAGACTTGTAGTGGATCTGAACAGGAGCCCCACTCGACAGAGTGCTAAAGGAGTTATCCCTCAAGTGGACTACCATGGCCGTTTTATCTATCGCTCAGGCTGCATTCCAGATAAAAATGAGAGAAAAAGGCGACTTAGAGAGTATTACTGGCCTTTTCATAAACACCTGGTTGAGGCATTTGAGGAAACTGATAGTAAGGTGTTATTTGATTGTCATTCTCTTAACGGGACTGGTCCGAAAGCGGCGCCTGATTTTGGAAAGAAAAGAAAGGATATTATATTAGGCAATAATGGGGACCATTCTGGAAATATAAATCCGGCGCGCGGCGGCATAACTTGTCCGGCGAAAACCCTGCAGTTGATGAAAGAGGCCTTTCAAAGGGCCGGATATTCTGTTTCTCTTAATGATCCCTATCCTGGCGGTTTCATTACGAACTATTACGGTAAAAAATTCGCCAGTGCGGGAAAAATTGTTGTCCAGATAGAGATCAATCAGGATCTCTACCTGGAACCCACTTGTAAGCAACCATCACCAAAAAGGTTAGAGAAGGTCAAGACCAGGGTTTTGCAATCATTTAAGGAGATCGCCAGCAAATTGTAAGTGAGTTGCACTAACTTTTAAAGAAGGTTTTTCATGATACGTGCAAGAGGAAAAAGAAGTATGAGACGTATAATTACATTTTTAATCGTAGTTGGAAATGCAATCGGTGCCTTTTTGACATATCTCTACTTTTCTAAAATTAGTCAAATCCATCAGGCCCAACAGGATATTTCCCCTTATTATGCTGATCTTTTTTTTGGTATCGCCACAGCTATCCTTATCTTTTCTGCTGTGGGGATGATGAGACAGTCATTCTTTCCTTTATATCAAATCGCAAATGATGAAGTATCAATTGGCAGCATGGACAGCGCAAATGCCCAAAGACTTAAAAGAAAGGCTATTCAGCTTCCCTCTGTTATAGCGGGAGTCAGTTTTTTGGTCTGGATCCTGGCCGGCTTTATCTTTAGCTTTCTCCAGCCCGTCATTTCCCAAATTCTTTATGGAGTGGACCCTGATCTTATCGAATGTTTAAAACAGTTCTTTGGTATTACCTGCATCGGAGGATCAATAACCACCCTCTTTATCTATTTTTCTATAGAGATGCATTGGCGAGAAGTCATGCCAAAATTTTTCCCTGAAGGAAATTTGAGCCAAGTGAAAGACGCATTTAAGCTCCGTGTGCATGATCGACTTCTCATAGTGTTTATTGCGATCAGCCTGGTGCCTCTCCCCTTGCTTGGGATTGCAGCCTACGCAAAAGCCCAGGCGTTACATAAGGCCGATGCAATAGTGAGAAGCCAACTCCTTTCGTCTTTACTTGTAGAAATCATCGTTATCACAGCCATTTGTGTAGCCTTCTCCATTGTATTATCAGTCTTTGTTTCCAAGAGCGTTTCCATCCCTCTGGATAAGCTTGAAAAGGCCATGAAAGAGGTGGAAAAAGGGAACCTGGATATGTGTGTAGAGATTGTGTCAAACGATGAAATTGGCTCTGTTACTGAAGGTTTCAATATAATGGTTAAGGGGTTGAAAGAGTCTGAATCAATAAAGAATTCGTTCGGGAAATATGTTAGTCAGGAAATACGAGATGAGATTTTAGGAGGGAGGGTATCCCTGGATGGGGAGATGAAGAGGGCTACTCTATTGTTTTCCGACCTTAGGAATTTTACCCCTTTTGTGGAATCTACTCATCCCAAGCAGGTAATCACCATAATGAACCAATATTTTACCCAGATGACAGAAGCCATTAAAGAAAACCGCGGGCTGGTTCTCCAGTACGTTGGCGATGAAATTGAGGCGGTATTTGGAGCCCCTGTAAGCTATGACGATCATACGGATATGGCTGTTAAGGCTTCATTGGGGATGAGAAGAAGACTGATTTTATTGAATCAAAGCCTTGAGAAGCAAGGATTCAGCCCGTTCCAACACGGGATCGGCATTCACACTGGAGCTGTATTAGCTGGCAATATCGGGAGCAAAGACCGGATTTCATATGCCCTGGTGGGCGATACTGTGAATTTAGCCTCAAGAATCGGGGGACTTACCAAGAAATTTTCTTGTGACATTATCCTAAGTCAAACCACCCATGACCTTCTCACTGGCACTTTTCTCACCGAGCAGCTATCTTCTGTTACAGTTAAGGGTAAAAAAGAAGGGGTAATGATTTATAAACTTTTAGATCATGCGTGAATAATTTTTTCACTCACACATGAAGCTACCTGCTGTAAACTGGAGACAATGTGCGCATTGATAGCACCTGCTTTTTCAATATAATCGGACAACGTATGCCCAAGCTCTAAGTCTCTTAGGGGAGTTGCATTAGAAGGATTTATGGATGTTTTTGGCCAATATTTATTAAGGCACGCAACTTTATATATTACACTGATTCACCCAAACCCGACCTTTGAAACTATAAGCCTCCCTCGTAAGCCCCCCTGCATTTGATACCTTTCAACTACTATATATTGTGTTGATTTTTATCTTGACATACAATATTTTATATTTCTATACTCTTTTAGCAAAAGGAAATTCTATCTCCCTATTAAAGTTAAGAACTACATGAGAGACATCATGGATCACATTCTGGTTATTGATAACAGATATGACATTTGCAACTTTCTACACAAAGCTCTCGGACCCATTGGGTATGAAGTTAAAGGCGCTCATGATAGTGAAGAGGGAATCGAACTGTTTAATAACGGCTACAATTTCAATCTGGTAATTACTGACATCAATATGCCAAGGATAAACGCTAATGCAGTTGCCAAACACATTAAAACCTCAGATAAGGCAAATATACCAATAGTGGCAATCATTGAATCTGGTAATGATGGCATTAATCGAGAATTGTTTAACTTTATATTAGTGAAACCATTTAGGCTTAAAACTTTAATAAAGGTGATTAAATTATTTACATAAAATCGTTGAATACTATGATAGAAGCCTGTCTATCTGATACGTTTTACGTCCTTTTTTCTTCATCAAACCACTGATATGTTGCATTAGAATGTCAACACTCCTATGCAGTTTATACCGTAAAGCAAATGGGGATCTATAGAAAGAAGGAGACACAAATGCGGCTCGACTTTTCTGAAAGACGGCGCTATGAGCGTGTTCACCTTGAACTTCCGGTCAGTGGGCAGTGTCTGGATGTGGCGGGTGATATCTATCCCTTTCAGGGAGAGACACGGGATGTTAGTTTTGAAGGGTTCTGCGTCAAGGTCAACAGTAGCAATGGTTTCAAAGTTGGCCAGAATGTAAAATTTAATACCAGGCTTTACAGGGGTGATCCTCTCATTAAAGCCAGCGGCAGAGTGTGCTGGGTTTATGCCCTGCCCAGTCCTCCTTCGCCTATCAATATGGGCGTCATGTTGACCAGTATGCTTTCCTATAGGTTTTGGTATAAAAAGGTTAATGATAAAATCTACCAACGTGATAAAATTACATGATCTTCTTATTCTTACAATTAAGCCTTCCTAAATCATCGAGCAAAACCTAATAATCTTTGGCACCCTCGTTATAAAAAAATATGGTTTATGCAAAGCTCTCATATTGTGTATGAGCCGATCAGATTACATGATATTATACTCGGATCCCTCAAAAATTTTAGGCCAAAAAATGCCCGTATTATGTTTACAATTTTCAATCAAATCAGATAGGATTTGTTTCTGTTTGCACAAATTCAATAATTTATGCAATCCGTAGGTGGGGGAAAAAGTATCTTTCCATAAATAACCGAACACGATACAGGAGTTGCAAGCTTGGCTAATGCTATCGAAAGGCGCGAACACACCGGAATCAAAGTCAGGTGGCCTATTACTATAGTAACTGAAACAGTGCAATAGAGGGAGAAACAAGAGATATTACTGCTGCTGGTATGTTTATCAATTGCAAGGAGCCACTTGAACTAAATGAAACGTATCGAATTTCCGTTATACCTCCGAATCAACAGATATAGAACTTACCTGCAAGATGCTCTGGTCGAATCTTTATAGTACTGCTGGCGAAAATACATATGGCATGGGCTTTTGCTTTGTAAGGGTTTCTGATGAAGACAGCCATCTCCTTAGTGATGTACTCTCAGTTCATTATGAATAATGGGTGAAACTCTCAGAACGTCATAGCCCACCTGCCGGTCTTCGCTCTAAGCAATGGCAGTGCGATGGATAATCCATCCAGCTACACCATAGAGCAACAAACTAATCCCGATCACTATACGAAACCCCAGACAAACACTCAACAAACTCCCCAAGACAGGAGCAATCACTGAAGCTACGCCGTTTATACCCCAAACCCAGGGTATATAACTACTCACCTTATCCGAGACTATTTGCAGACCAATAGGAAAAGGCATTCCCATAAAAAGGGCTAAAGGGGCCAATAATATAACCACGACTATGCACTTCAAAAGAAAAGGGAAGGGAAGAAAAATCTTCAGCAATCCATCTAAAAAAATAACGTAAATGCAGGAAAAGAATAGTATTCCTATAAATGGAATCCATCTGTTTTTCTTACTTATCCTGCTACTTAGAAGGCTGCCTATCCCGGAGAAAAACATCAGGGTAAACAGTACTAAAGCCAGAGCAAAAATGGGATGAGTCAATAAAAAAATAAATTTTTGAATATAGCACATCTCTATGAACATAAAAGCCAAACCAAGCAAGCTAAAATAGGAAAAGATTTTTCCTTTTTCTAAAGAAGAAAGTCTCTCCTTATTTCTAATGAAAATAAGGGGTAAAAATATAAAGAGAGGNGCTACAATAAGGGCTTGTATTAAGGTTCCCCATAAAATTACGTAGCCCCACTCTACAAAAGGAATCCATTCCCTCCCCAAAGCCTTAAGAAGATAAAAAAGAGCGGATAACCTGAAGAAATGGAAAAAATAGGGTTTATCATCAGTAGGTGGTTTTATGTTAAATACGTAATGTTCATAAAATTTATCCCGCGTATCCCTCCTTAACATATTACAGATATTTTCATAATAAACTGGCTTCTCCAGTATGCTATATAGATTAATTTCTCCCTGATCAATTCCTGGATAATAAACCACATCAAAAGCTCTTTTCTTACAAAAATCCTTTATCTTTATAAGCTCCGCAAAACTAAACTCCCCTTTCTTTATAAGCACGGTTCCGGTCGCCCAACTGCGAATAGCTACTATTGAGCGAGAAATATCTCCTCCCACTTTTGTATCTAAGGTCTCAACAGATAAAGCTAAGAGTTTTAGAAAGGTGCGGGGAGGACTACTCAACCAGGCAGAGGCACTGAGTATACCTTGGGGTTTCAGATGCTCAAAATATTCCTGGAAGGCCTCTATCGTATAAATATAATTCTCTCCTGTAGCATAAATCCCTCCTTCCATCCCTCCCCAACTACCAATTAATCCTAATTGGATAAGATCGTATTTACTGAGCTCACTGGCTATGAACTCTCGCGGAGAAGCTATATCTACCGTAATATGAGGTTGATAGTTATAGATATTCTGGGAAAAAGACCGTAATGGGCCCCTAACAAGTTTTACAATATCAGGATGAGACTCAACACCCTGAATATGAGTTGAGGAGTGATACAAAGCGGCTAAAATCTGACTTCCGCTTCCCGGGTTCAAGATTAAATCCCGCTGAGGAGACATTAAATGGTAGGCAAGTGTCAAGGTGGTGTAGTCAAGATATTCTAATTTACTCTTGTCGCCTTTGAAATTAGTGATTGCACCATAAGAGTGTCCATCTACAAATACTTCCTTCTGAGGAGGCGGGCCATCCTCGGCATAGGCAAGACTCAGCCCGGGTGCATACCGCAGGGAAGGTGCATCTACTAACTGTACCAATCCCAAAGGTGAATATCCCTCATATTCAAGTCTTGCCCCTGGTAACTGCAGGCATTTACTGATTCCTTTATACGGAGAAATTTTTAATGAAACTCCGCCGTTAATCACGCACATAAACAGAAAAAGGGCGCCTGCTATGCTCATAATCAGATAGAATTTCGATCGTATATTTTTTCTGGCAGAAAAAAGGAAACCCAAAAATGCAAAGAAACTGGAGA
>JGI10211J34971_10002836_pt1 | contig 13983 bp, 11 predicted proteins | sample Etolagsediment_FD_34971 | JGI IMG/M metagenome (IMG submission 34971) | reverse complement strand
ACTCGATATCAACCTCGGACTGCATGAGAACCACAACTTCAACTTGGGTTTAAGTGGTAAATTGTATCTGCTCGACAGGGGATCGCACCTGCCGCTGAATGATATGTCGTCGGTTTCGCCAATTGATCTGGGCAATGAGAAAGCCATCGAAAGCGCCATTTTTGTTAGCGATGAATGGAAGATCACGCCGTTAATTACGCTTTCCGGCGGACTTCGGTATAACCTATACACCTATCTTGGCCCACAATCGGTTTACCAATACAAGTCCAATAGCCCAATGTCACCAACCACAATTACCGACACCCTGACCTTTGGCCAAAACGAACCTGCAAAAACCTACACCGGACTGGATTACAGGCTTTCGGCCAACTTTTTGTTGAACACCAATTTATCAGTAAAAGCAGGTTATAACAGGCTGCATCAGTATATTTTCATGCTTAGCAACACCATCGCCCTCTCCCCTTCTGATACTTGGAAACTAGCCGATTACAACATAAAGCCGATGACAGGAGACCAGTTTTCAGCCGGGATATACCTTAATATCGGGAAAAATCTGGAGACTTCCGTTGAGGCTTATTATAAGTACGTAAACAATTTGGTTGAATACAAGGATGGAGCCGACTTAATGACCAGCAAAGTGGTGGAGTGGGAAGTGTTGCAAGGCCGTTTAGACGCTTATGGCATCGAGTTCATGCTCAAAAAACCTTTCGGACGGCTTAACGGGTGGGTGAATTACAGTTATTCAAAATCTTCTGTGCTTGTTGACAACAGGCTTACCGGCGAACAAATAAACTTCGGACAGCGGTATCCTTCCAATTACGATCATCCCCATGTTTTTAATCTCGCCTTAAATTATAAATCCAGCCGGCGGCTCGTACTCTCCGCCAATGTAATTTATTCTTCGGGTCGCCCGATAACTTATCCAACAGCCATTTACTACCTCGACGGACAGAAAATACTGCACTACAGTCAGCGTAACGAATACCGCATTCCCGATTATTTCAGAATCGATCTGGCTTTGAAAATTGAAGGAAATCTGGTATCCAAAAAACTTGCTCATGGGTCATTTATTTTCTCGGTTTATAACCTTACAGGAAGAAAGAATGCGTATTCAGTGTATTTTAAATCAGAAAACGGAAGCATCAATGGTTATAAGATGTCCATTTTTGGTACACAAATTTTTTCGATTACATACGACTTTAAATTAGGTAATTATGCCAGTTAAACAACTCTTTATATGGCTATTGCTTGCAGGAATCACCTTTTCGTGTGTTGATCCTTTTTGGCCTGATATCGATAAATATGAAAATGTATTGGTGGTTGATGGCCGACTGACGAACACCGAAGATACGGTGATGGTAAAACTGTCTTATTCAAGCCCTTTAAACAACGAAGAGCGAATCACAATATCGTCGGCCAGCCTGTTTATCCAGGACGATAAAGGGGAAGTAGTTTATTTCACTGAAACCAGGCCTGGCACATACATCATCCCCGATTTATCATTTCACGGGGTGGCAGGAACGAAGTATCAACTTCATATTGCCCTGGAGAACGGAAAACATTACCAATCGGATATGGAATTACTCACCGAATCAGCTCCTATAGACTCGGTTTACGGTGTGGTAAAAACCGAAGAAGTGGCCGGATACGACCATGATTTACAAGGAGTTCAGTTTTATGTGGATAACCACAACTCCCTTACCGACACAGCCTATTACTTATGGCGATGCGATCAAACTTATGAATACATGGCTACTTTCACCCTCGATGTTATTTGGATGGGCTATCCTATTTATGTATCGCGGCCTGACTCGTTGCGGCGATGCTGGCGCACCAAACCTGATTACAGTCTGTACACGTATACAACAAAAAATCTGGATCAACCGGTGATAAAACAATTCCCAATTACCTATGCCACCACCGAAACGAAAATGCTGAGCATCAGATACAGTCTACGAGTNGAACANTATTCCATTGANGAAAAAGCGTATGAGTTTTTTGATGCCTTGCGGCAGCAAAACCTCGAGCAAGGGAGTTTGTATGCGCGACAACCCATACAAATCAGAGGCAATGTGTTCAATACCGATGATCCGGGAGAACCGGTTCTGGGCTATTTTACTGTAGCAGGTGTTTCCACAAAGCGGATTTTCATAAACCGTCCTTCAGGGCTGGAATTTTATTACAGCGTTTGTCAACCTGATTTTGAATCTGTTACTATGATAGGCGCTTCATCACCTGCTTTCTGGCCTATTTACCTTACCGATGTCCCCGGCATGGGCTGGGCAATGGGCGCATCGGATGTGTGTTTTGATTGCCGCCTTGAAGGTGGCGCTCTCACCCCCCCTGATTTCTGGACCTTAGAATAGAAAACCATGCTAAAAATACACTATATCATCCAGTTTTTCATCTTGTCCAGCCTACTGGCTTACGCAACAGGTCACGGGCAAAATATCCGGCAAACCAATCCCGAAACCATTCGGCTGACTACTGACCGATCGCTCTATCTATCTGGGGAAACCCTATTTTTTTCTGCTGCTTATTTCATCAACCCAAATCAGCCCGAATCGTTGAGTAAGGTGATGTATATCGAGCTTTTTGATGTGGAAGGAAAAACGGCAGCCGCCGCTAAATTTGAAATCATCAACAACCTGTGTCAAGGCCAACTTGCTATCCCGGATCAATCTAAATCAGGGTATTACATCCTTAGGGCTTACACCCGCTTCCAGCAAAATTTCCCCGAAAGTCAAATGGCAAGTGTCGTTGTTACAATCATTAATCCGGAACACCCTTTACCTCCCGTTTCTTACAATAAATCAACTAACCCGCTGGTTTATTTTTCTTTGTCTGAGTCTGTATTTGGATTCCAAATTCAACAACCTGTTCTCAATCAGGTACAATCTATTTTTTTTCTTTGCGACACAACCTTGATCGATAAGCCCACCGCTCTTTATGGGAACGGACTTGGCTATTTCAAAACCGACTACTGTAAAACAAAAGAAATTCAGTTGGGTACAGTGCTCAGTTCGGGCGACACCCTGTGGGGAAAACTGCTAAATCCTGAAAATATTGATATAAATAGCAAAAAGCTGACTTCCATTCTTCCAGTTGACACAGACACAAACGCTCAAACAGAAACCAACTTTTTTGTTAAGGGGTTATTTAAACAACATGAAACTATAGACGTAGAATTGCCTGAGGCATTTTTAGAATCATCTGAATTTGTTTGTGTTTCAGTTTCAATTGCCGGCACATCTGAATACGGTAATGTGGATCTTCCTGACTACTTAATTGACAATCCGCGATATTTGGTCGACTACCCTCTGGTTTTTGGGAAGAATCATGCAGGTTTCCGTTTCCAGAAAGAACTATTGACATCGTTTAAGCAGCTGGATGTAACGGCAAACGGATTACCAACAAGAAATTATCCCACAGCCCCTACTGCACCTGAAATTACAGGCCTAACCCTATCTGGAAAAATCACCGAATCCAGTAGCCAAAAGCCATTAAAAGATGAGGTGGTTTACTGCGCACTAATTATGGAGCCCTATCAGTTTCACGCTACTAAAACCGATGAAACCGGGAGTTTTATTTTTCCACTCTACCTTGTTGAAGGCTTGAAAAACCTCTACCTGAGCACAACCCCTAACACGGAAAACAGCTCAATAATTTCGGTAAACAAAGGTTATTTACAATCGCCACCGGAATGGAACAACAGCCCATTTATTGTTGACACTAACAAGAAACCACTGTTAAAGCGCATGAACCTCAACAAGCAAATTGCTTCCGTGTATAATTTGAAACCTTACTCATTTCTCAAAATCAAAGAACTCGATTTACCTGTTTTCGGAAATTTCCAAAGACAAACCAGGCTATCCGATTTCGTACAGATGGCTACTACACGCGAAACCATAAACGAGCTTGTTCCCTTTGTGAGAGTTAGAAAAAAAGACGGGCATTTCAAAATAGTTGTTCTCGATGAAGTGACTAATATAGAGTACGACAATCCGCTGGTTCTTGTAGATGGCATTCCCTTCCACGACATTGACGCCATCATGGCACTACAACCCACCGAAATTAAAGCCTTTCAGGTTATTAGCAGGGTGTTTGCTCATGGACAAATGCAATACAACGGCATCGTTTCCATCCTCACCACGGGAGGAGATTTCGCTTCCCTTCCTATGCCATCTGGAGGTGTATTTATTGAATACGAAACACTTAATCGACCAGCTGTTTTTTTGGACAGCGCGTTTTACAATGCTACTGCTATTCCGGATTTTTTGAACACTACCTATTGGAAAACCTACAAATCCAATCAAATGGATTCAACTTTTAAACTAATAGCTCCTGATGTGCCGGGCGATTACGACCTCACAATCACCTCTTTGGGGAGAGATAAAAAAAGTGTGCTTTACCAAAAAATCACGGTTCAAAAGCGTTTGCAGGATAAGTAACCTCTTCCAGAAACAGTCCTTCAGCCGGGACTGAAAATCCGGCGTTCGCACGGTCTTTGCTTTCGATAATCGTTTTGATCTGTTCGGGTTGAAGCTTTCCTTTACCCACTTCAAATAAAGTACCAACGATTGCTCTGACCATATTTCGTAGAAAACGATCGGCTGTCACAGTGTATACCAGAAGTCCCGGCTCTTGTTGCCATTTTGATTCAGTTATCTTACAGATATTGGCATGGGTTTGGGTATGGAGCTTTGAAAAACTCGTAAAATCGTCAAACAATTTAAGCATTTTGGCGGCTTGTTGCATGTTATCCATGTTTAAAGCGCCGTCGTAAGTCATGCAAAACCCGGTTAAAAAGGGATTTTTTGTTGTCGCTATATAATACCTGTATGTCCTGCTTACCGCACTGAACCGGCTATGTAACGCTTCTGCAACTTCCTTAATCCAATACACTACGATATCCGAGGGTAAAAATCGGTTCAGTTTGTAGGTCAACTGTGTCATATCCGGAATAGCGCATTCCATGTCGAAATGAGCATAAAATGAACGGGCATGAACGCCAGTATCTGTTCTTCCACAACCTGTTACGTTTATCGGAACAGAAAGCAAGGCACTCAACTTTTGGTTGAGTTCAGCCTGTACCGTGTGGGCATTTTCTTGTAGCTGCCAGCCATGATAGCGGGTTCCATTGTATGCCAAAAAGATAAAATAGCGCTTCATGCGACAAAAGTAAAAGAAAATGTAAACAGTTTTTTACTTTGCTTTAAAGGAGGCGATGGAGGGTTAAAAAAAGGCGCTATCTTTGTAAAAAAACCAATAAAATGGAAGAAGCCTTATCCGGATTTCCCCTGCTTTTTGGCCTTCTGGCCTCGATCATTCATGTTGTCAGCGGGCCTGATCACCTGGCTGCGGTGAGTCCCATTGCTTTGCGAGCAAAACACAGAGCCTGGGCCATTGGTCTGGCGTGGGGTATTGGCCATGTAGGCGGGATGCTTCTAATAGGCTTGCTATTTTTCTTTTTCCGCGACTTACTCCCCATTGATGCCATCTCTGAAAACAGCGAACGTATTGTAGGCCTAATGCTGATTGGGATTGGACTGTGGGCACTTTATAAATTGTTTCCCCACCGTGAGCGCCACAGCCACACACATACCCACGTCAACGAAAAAGGAGAGGCTTTTGTGCACAATCATACCCATGCACACCGACATCACCACTCCGCCGCCGAGAGCGAAAAACAAACCTGGTGGCTTGCACTGGGCATAGGAGTGCTACATGGCCTGGCCGGTGTGTCGCACATCGTCAGTCTGCTACCCACACTGGCGTTTGCCGAAAATTATCAGGCTGCACTTTACCTCACCGGATTTGCTGTCGGAACCATCGTGGCCATGGTGGCCTTCGCCTTTTTAATGGGGATTATTTCGAAAAGTGCCAGCCACGACCACAAACAAACATTTTTAAACTGGATCAACGCTATTGCAGGCCTCGCTGCCATTGTGGTCGGCGTTTTTTGGATCACCTTAACCTGGTAAAACTATCCGATATGATTAATAAAACTTCCCTTACTGTCCTCATGTTGTTTCTGCTTCTTTGCTCACAACAAATTAATGCACAGATTTTTAACAAACTAAATGTTGGCATCGACGGAGGGATTCAGTTTACCGACATCCAGGACAGCCGCATGTTTTCAAAAAACGGAATTGGTTTTACTGCCGGTGGGTTTGCCGAAATACCTCTTAATCCTGTTCTAAATTTCAGGTTGGGTTTATACCTCGACAAACGGAATTTTAATCTGAATAAAGCCTGGGTTATACAGGACGCGATAGCTCCTTTTTATGTAGGTAAAGCCAGTTATTACTACGAAAACGTGGATTACTCCGTTAACTACCTGACCATTCCGGCTAGTTTTCTTTATATGAAAGGAGACAAGCGGATAAAAATTTTCATTCAGGTCAACATTTACCTTTCGCTGCTGGCAAGCGCCAATCAGGATGGCTATTCTGATTTGTATATTTCTCCGGCCGATACAGCTGCATTTAAAACGCCGGAATGGAAGATTGCCGGGTTACAAAAAGAAAGCATGTCGGGCAATGTATCCGATGTTTTTAATTCATACGATTTTGGCCTGAATCTTTTTATCGGAGCTATGTACGCCATCACCGAAAAGCTCTCAATTAAACTCTCNCCCGGCATNACCTATAGCACCGCTAACGTTTGGAGNAATCCAACCCGAACGGCACGTTGGTCTACCATTTTTAAAATAAANACTGGAGTAGTNTATAAACTCAAATAAAAAACCGTGCCCTATCAAAACGATAATTGCACGGTTTCAGGAATTTAATTAAACTGCTAATGNTTATTCAAAGTCTCTTTTAATAAACTGAATACGTTCNAACGAAGGAAGTGTGGTGCTTTCATTCAAAGCTTTTCCTCTGAAATCGTCCAGTTTTTCAAAGCGGTTTTTCACCATCCATTCTTTCAGATCAGATAAAATCGTTTCGATATAAGGAATACCATTAGCGTACAACGTGCTGCAAATTTGAACGGCCTGAGCTCCTCCCAGCAACATCTTAATCACGCCAATATGGTAATGAACTCCCGTAGCTGCCACCAAATCACAATTGATTTTGCTTCCGGCCATCAGTGCAATCCAACGCAACGAAATACTCTGCTCTTCGGGTATTGACAAAAAATTATCTGCTATCACTTCCATGGTATTGATATCAATATCAGGGCGATAGAAGCGATTGAAAAGAACCAAACCCTGAGCTCCATTGTTCACGAGATCCCTTGCAATACTACATAGGTTTGTGAAATAGCTTCCCAGTTTTACTGAAACCGGAATACTGACCTCTTTCTTAACGGCCTTTAATATTTCCACATACTGTCCTTCAATCTCAGCACTGGTAAGTGATGCATTAAAAGGAAAAATACTGATATTTAACTCAATAGCATCGGCTCCTGCTTGTTCAATAGATTTGGCGAAACGTGGCCACTCGTTTGAAGTTTTGCAATTGATGCTTGCAATTACAGGAATAGAAACGGCCTTTTTCACTTCTTTAACGAACTTCAGGTATTTCTCGAGGTTAGCATCGAGCGTCAATCCCATTACGTGTTCTTTGGCTTCCGGGAACCAATGGTACATCTCATTGCTGTTGCTTACGCCATGTTCGGCTTCGGCTAGGATTTGTTCCTCAAAAATTGATTTCAGCACTACAGCACCCGCGCCAAAACGTTCGCATTCAATAATTTTCTGAAGATCGCCGGTCAAAGCGGAGCTGCTAATTATTACAGGACTAGTGATGTTTAGTCCCATATAGGTTGTTGAAATATCTGTCATGATAACATGCTTATTGGTAAATTCTTTTTAATTAATGCCCATCCGGCCAACTGGCGGGTGAGGAACTGATAGGCCTGTTCAAGGTTTAATTTGGCGTTGTCTGTCAACCCTTCTTTCAATTCAAACTCATATCCTTTTATTGCAAGAACATAAGTTTCAGGCGATTTATTAAAAAGTTTCTGCGCCAAATGGAGAACATATTCCGGTGATACCGCATGCATAGTGAATTCAACCTGTGCCTCAGAAGGTTCTACAGGCTTAAATTTGTATTCATTAATACGGGTTTCCTGTGTGGCGTCAACAAAAACTACAATATCCCATTCCGAAATTTTTTCAGCATCCTCAATATTCAGTTGGTAGTTGCTGTCGGTTTGCATACAAGTCAGATGATGTGTTTCAATCCAACGTTGAATCATGTTGACCATTTCATTTCCAATGCCATCATCCTGACGACCTGGATTTCCATAGCCATAAACGAGCACTCTTTTTTTTGGTTCCATGATTATTTAGTTTTTTGGTCGATGATTTCATTTTTAGAATTAACCAACGTCATCTGTAGCGGCATTTTACCCAAAGCGTGTGTTGCACAACTCAGGCAAGGATCGTAAGCACGTATGGCCACTTCCACGGCATTCATCATTCCTTCAGTGATTTCTTTTTGACCGTTCATAAATGATTTAGCTGTATGATTAACGGCAACATTCATGGGTTCATTGTTGTTGGTAGTAGAAACAATGAGGTTTGCCAGTGTAATCTGGTCGTTGTCGTTAATTTCGTAGTGATGGAATAAAGTTCCACGAGGGGCTTCAATTACGCCCACACCCTTGTGAACTTTTTCACCTTTAATCACCAGGTCTTCATTTTGCAGATCAGGATCTTTGAGCAGGTTTCTGATTTCTTCTGCGGCATGAAGGGTTTCAATCAAACGTGCCCAATGGTAGTGCAGGGTCATGTTGTTTGGCTTGCCGTTGGTATAAGCTTTGAATTCTTCAAATTCTTTTTGCGCCAGCGGCGTAGGAATAAAGTCGCAGGTATTCAAACGCGACAGAGGACCAACACGATACCATCCTTTTTCTTTTCCCAGATGTTTCAGGTAAGGGAATTTCATATAGCTCCAGGTGCGCACCTCTTCTTCGATGTATTTGTTGTAGTCCTGACAATCCACATCATCGAGAATCCGGTTTCCTTCGCTGTCGACAGCCCTTAGAACGCCATTGTACAAATCCAATGCGCCATCGGCGGCACGGACGATGCTCAGGTGGTTTGATGGAAATTCGGCAAAGGTATCTACCAGAGTTTTGTTGTTCTTGTGGTAAGCCTTGAAGAACTCCAGTGCGGCCACCGACCACTCCACCATTTTATCGGCGTTTAACGGATCAGCGCCATGCAGCAAGATATCTCTTTCTTCAATACTCAGGTTTTTGTTTATCCCGCCCGGGATAGCCCCTGTACCATGAATTTTTTTACCCGCAGTGTACTTGATTACTTCCTGTCCGTATTTACGCATCATTACTCCCTGAACAGCGAGATCTTTGTGGTGCATGGCCACTCCGATGATGTTACGTATAGCCGGATCAGCATCAATACCAAAGAGGAAATCGGGTGAACTCAAGTGGAAGAAATGCAATACATGCGATTGGAAGAATTGTCCGTAGTGCATGAGACGGCGCATTTTTTCGCCTACTGCTGTAAGTCCCAGACCTGTGCCAGCACCTACGATAACATCGAGGGCTTTGGCAGCGGCCAGGTGGTGGCTAACCGGGCAAATTCCGCAGAGGCGTTGTACCAATACCGGAGCTTCCCAGTAGGGTCTTCCCTGAACAAAACGTTCAAATCCTCTGAATTCTACAATATGTAATCTGGACTCGCGTACCTGTCCGGCATCGTCGATCTGGATAGTTACTTTTCCGTGGCCTTCCACTCGGGTTACAGGCTCTATTGTGATTTTTTTTGGCATAATTTCAATGGTTTGTGTTGAGTTAATCGAATTTAACAACTTCGTATGGCAGTGCAAGTTCATTTCCGGTAATTAATGCCACCAGCGCATCCCATATCAGGTCAGCACGTGGAGGACATCCAGGCAGGTAGTAATCTACCTTGACTACTTCATGGCAGGGATATACTTTGTCGAGCAACATGGGAAGCTCGTCATCGTTAGGCAGAATTTGGGTTGTGTTTAAACCTACCGTTGGTCCTTCAAGGTAGGCTTCACGCAAGCATTCTTCAATCGGAATACCATTACGCAGGGCAGGCAAACCGCCCATAATGGCACATTCACCAAGTGAAATCAGAATCTTGCAGTTTTTTCTGAAACTCCTTAACACCTCAACATTTTCACTGTTGCAACAGCCACCTTCAACGATGCCAATATCAACAGGCTTGGTAAAGGTTTTGATGTCGTCGACAGGTGATTTGTTAAATTCGACCAGTTCGATCAAATCGAGAATACGTTCATCGATGTCTAAAATCGACATGTGACATCCGAAACAGCCGGCCAGTGATGTGGTTGCTATGATCTTTTTTTCCATTTTCTTTTGTTTTCAGCGTTAATTATCAATTTCACTTCCTATGGGCGTTTTGTCGTATTTACGTGTACCTATGGGCTCGGCAAACCCAATCTCTTTATAGATGATTGAGCCTACAGGACAATTTTCCATGGCTTTCCTGGCTAATGCCCCTGACATTTCTTTGCCCATTTGTTCATCCAGAATGACTTCAAGTTTATGTCCTCTTTCTTTGAAAGCAAAATAGTGTCTTCCCTGCTCATCTTTTATGGTTTTGATACAGCGTTTACACAAAATGCACCGGTTTTGATCCTTTATAATAAAAGGAGCAGTTCCATCTACACTTTTCATCGGGAAATCGTAAGGGAAACGTGGTACCATCATCTGGTATCTATAGGCTAACGCCTGTAACTCACAGTTTCCACTCTTTTCGCACGAAGGACAGAAATGGTTTCCACTAACAAACAGAAGCTCAATAATACTTTTTCTGAATTCTTCGATCTCCGGCGTGTGATTTTCCACTTCCATACCTGAAGCGGCAGGAGTTGTACAGGCTGTCATAAACCTGTTGTTGATCTTAATGGTACACATCCTGCAACACCCTTTGGGCAAAGCCCCGGCAAAGTTGCAGAGTGTGGGGATAAAGACACCATTTTCACGAGCGGCTTCAACGATGGTCTTGCCCTCATCGGTAATAATTTCCTTACCGTCTATTTTTATTTTAACTTTATTGGCCATTTTATTCCTAATTTAATCAGTGATGATGAAAAATGGGTTGACGACCCACAACTTTACATGACTCCAACACGGAAGATTCCAAATCGAATCCACTGTCGTAATCCACTTCTTTTTGCACCAGCGCGTCGTACAAGTGACGGAAATTGCGGATACTTGAAACAATGGGGTTTGCAGCAGTCTGCCCCAAACCGCAACGGCTTACATTAAGCACTTTTGCCCACTGGAGGATGTCTTCAACATCTTGTTTCACTCCACGGCCGTTTAGAATTTTCAGGAGTTTCTCACGCAATACATAAGGCATGTTTCTGCACGTTGAGCACGATCCACATGATTCCTCGATAAAGAAATTAGTGAAATTCAGAACCACATCGCGAAGCAAATTGCGGCTGTTGTTGAACACAATCATCGATCCTCCTGTTGGGAGATCCGAATAACTTAATTCACGTCCAAAGCTTTTATTACCGATAAGCGCACCCGATGGACCGCCTACTTGCACAGCCTGAACATCGGTAGCACCACACATGTCGAGGACTTCGCTGATGGTCATCCCCCACTCTACTTCGTAGATCCCTGGAAACCGACAATCGCCCGAAATGCTCAACACTTTTGTGCCAACGGAATCCTTGTTACCAAGTGTATTAAACCAATCAGCTCCGTTTTTTACAATCTTCACAACAGTAGCTAAAGTTTCCACGTTATTGACGATGGTGGGCAGGTTCAAATATCCTTTTTCGACAGGGAATGGCGGCTTGTCGCGTGGCTCACCACGTTTGCCTTCCAGCGATTCAATTAAAGCCGACTCTTCACCACATATATACGCTCCTGCGCCCAACTGAATGCGAATGTCAAAATTAAAGTCTTCAATGCCTGCCACATTTGTTCCCAAATAGTTGTTTTTCCGCATGTTGTCCAGTATGCCATTCAGGTAGTTGAGCAGGTATTTATATTCATAACGCAGGTAGAGTAAACCTAAGTCGGCTCCAACCGCATAACCGGCAACAACCATTCCCTCAAACACCATCTCGGGATATTCGGTGAGCAATACCCGATCCTTAAAGGTTCCGGGCTCTCCTTCGTCAGCGTTACAAATAATAAAACGACGTTCGCCTCTCGCCTTACTTCCAAATTTCCACTTTAATCCTGTTGGAAATCCTGCTCCACCACGACCGCGGATATTAGATTCAGAAACAATATCAATAATCTCCTCACTTGAAATGTTTGGTAGTATATCCTTCAGTACAGAATAGAAAGGATAGTCATTATTCAACAAAGCGCCCTTTCGTCTGATGTTGTTATACACGGTGGCATTCACCTCAGCTAAGGCGTTTTTTCCGTCACCACATGATTCCACAGTGATTTCGTCAAGCGACTTTCCACTCTTGAGGTCTGCGATAATCTGATTAACGCGATAGGGTGTTAAACGAGTAAACACCTTGTCGTTAATCAACGCGGCAGGTTCCTGGTCATTCATCCCGATGCAAGAAGTTGAAAACAAACCCAATTGCCCATCTTCCGAAACCTCACCTTCGCTTATTCCGCAAGCGTCTTCAAAGGCTTTCAGTACTTCCGCACGTCCAAACATGTTGGCCGTTACACTGTCGTTCAGGTAAATGTTTACTTTTGCGCGTGGTTTATCACTGTAAAAATGATAAAAAGATACGGTTTCTTCAACCTGGGCTGCAGAAAGTGACAACAGGTCTGCCAACAACCCCATGATGTCACCTGCGATATATCCTTCAGTATCCTGAATATCGTGCAGGATGTCCATCAGCCGGCTGCTGTCACCGTTGTATTTGCTGATAATTTTGAAAATTCTGTCCTTCATTGATAATGTCTTTTTGTGGTAAAAAGTATTACAATCTTATTGTTAATTAATTAACAGCAAATATACTTCATTATATTGTTAATCGATTAACAATAGAAAATTTATAATCAATTTAAATTAGTTTTGCACCCTGATTAAATGGTCAGCATGCAGCAGAAAAAAATCACGATAAAAGGACTTGTACAAGGAGTCGGGTTTCGTCCGGCGGTATACCGGATTGCACACAAATACNGCATTAAAGGAACGGTGGAGAATACCAATTCGGGGGTGATTGTTATAGCAGAATCAACCGAANANCANTTACAGGCTTTTATTAANGCCTTGCCCGATGAAATCCCTGAAGCTGCCACCATCAGTCATTTGTCTGTCGAAAACAAGCCTGTCATAGGTTTTGTCGATTTTCGTATTGTGGCCAGTACCAGCTCTTCATCGGAAGTTACCGAGATAAGTCCCGATATAGCCGTATGCAACGACTGCCTCCACGACCTGAACCACCAGGCCCATCGTTTGGATTATCCCCTCACTAACTGTACCAACTGTGGCCCACGCTTTTCGATTATCCGCGAATTGCCTTACGACAGGCCAAATACCACCATGGCTCCTTTTGTTATGTGCGAAATTTGTGAAAAAGAATACAAGGACGTAAACGACCGGCGCTTTCATGCACAGCCCGTGGCCTGCAACCACTGTGGCCCAAAATACAAACTGATTACGCAGGAAGCCGAATACAACGAGATTGCCGACATCACCACCAAATCGGCTGAAATTATCGACAGGGGTGGTATCGTGGCGCTGAAATCAATGGGTGGGTATAATCTGGCCTGTGATGCCACCCACAGCACGGCAACCGAACGACTTCGGCAAATGAAATTCAGAGAAGGAAAACCCTTCGCTCTCATGGTGCGCGATGCCGAAACGGCTGCGCAGCTTACCCATTTGTCTGCCATCGAAAAAACCTTGCTCACAAGCTGGAAAAGACCTGTCGTATTGCTTAAATCGAAAAACTTACTTCCCGCCTCCATTGCCAAAGGCCTCGACACCGTTGGCCTCATGCTTCCCTACATGCCTTTTCATTACCTGCTCTTTGGTAAGCTTAAAACCAATGTTATTGTGTTAACAAGTGG